>OIWK01003690.1_pt1 | contig 10269 bp, 10 predicted proteins | sample 1587401 | NCBI WGS metagenome assembly OIWK01 (sample SAMEA3888911, study PRJEB22519) | human gut metagenome | biome: human gut; feature: human-associated habitat; material: faeces | place: Denmark | collected 2009
CCGCTTTACTCATGTTTGTATGAATGAGAAAGTTTAGCTGAAAATCTATTTGGCGAGAAATTACATCGAGATGAAGGTATAGCATGATCACGATGTGATGACTATGAAGTTAGTACGTGAAAATAAAGAAGTTGTGAGGGAAAAGATTTGAAAAAAGGACAGATGTGCGAAGGTATTGTGGAAAAAGTGAAATTTCCGAATAAAGGAATTGTAAAAGTAGAGGATAGTGAAGTAACCGTAAAAAATACCATTCCGGGACAGAAGATTTCTTTTGTGATCAACAAAAAACGGAAAGGAAAAGCAGAAGGACGCCTGCTGGAAATTCTGGAAAAATCAGAATTAGAACAGGCGGAGGCAAACTGCTCGCATTACGGTGTCTGTGGCGGATGTAATTATCAGACGTTACCGTATGAGGAACAATTAAAACTGAAATCCGGACAGGTATTGGAATTAATGAAGGCAGTTGTTCCAAATGCGGAAGATATTTTTGAGGGAATCCGGAAAAGTCCGCGCCAGTTTGAGTATCGTAATAAAATGGAGTACACCTTTGGTGATGAAGTGAAGGCTGGTCCACTGGCGTTAGGCATGCATAAACGCGGTAGTTTTTATGATATCGTAACCGTGGATGAATGCCGGATCGTGGATGATGATTATCGTAAAATCCTTGGAACTACAGTGGAATATTTCAGAGAGAAAAATATTCCATTTTATCACCGTATGCGCCATGAGGGTTACCTCCGTCATCTTCTGGTGAGAAAAGCAGTAAAGACAGAGGAGATTCTGATTGATCTGATCACTACCACACAGGAGATTGGGTCGGGAGAAAGCAGTGTGGACAAAACTGTACTTTTAAATGGTTGGAAAGAGCAGCTTCTGGCGCTGGAGCTGGATGGAAGCATTGCTGGTATCCTGCATACACAAAATGACAGTGTAGCTGATGCGGTAAAAAACGAAGGAACGGAAATTTTATATGGTCAGGATTATTTTTATGAGGAATTACTGGGACTGAAGTTCCGGATTTCTCCGTTCTCTTTCTTTCAGACAAATTCTCTGGGCGCAGAAGTGCTGTATCAGACTGCCCGTGAGTATATTGGGGACAGCCTGGATGAAAAAGCGGACAAGACTGTTTATGATCTGTACAGCGGAACTGGAACAATCGCGCAGATTCTGGCTCCGGCAGCAAAGCATGTGATCGGTGTGGAAATCGTGGAAGAAGCCGTGGAGGCAGCGAAGGAAAATGCACAGTTAAACCAGTTGGATAACTGTGATTTCATTGCCGGTGATGTTTTGAAAGTGTTGGATTCCATCGAGGAGAAACCAGATTTCATAGTGTTGGACCCACCGCGTGAAGGAATTCATCCGAAAGCACTGGAAAAAATTATTCGATATGGTGTGGATCGCATGATCTATATTTCCTGTAAACCGACCAGTCTGCAGCGTGATCTGGAGATTTTGCAGGCACAGGGATATGTGGTTGAGAGGATTTGCTGTGTGGATATGTTCCCGGGAACGGTGCACGTTGAGACGGTTGTTTTGCTTTCCAAGGGTGAGGTCGACTCGAAAAAGATTCGGGTTGAGTTCTCTTTGGAAGATATGGATATGTCCGAATTTCAAGATGGGGCAACCTACACGCAGATCAAGGACTATGTACTGGAACATAGCGGATTAAAGGTATCAAACCTGTATATCTCACAGATTAAGCGGAAATGTGGGATTGAGGTTGGTAAGAACTACAATCTGCCGAAGTCCGAAGATTCCAGACAGCCTCTGTGTCCACCGGAAAAAGAGAAAGCAATCCGAGAAGCATTCAAATATTTTGGGATGATATAACATCCCGTAAAATGGAGGTTTCTTATGGATAGATTGATTTCTTGTAAGTTTAACATGGATACCGCTTGTGTGGAACTGAAATTCTTTGATGGTAGTATGATTGCGATTGATACGATTGCGGTTGAGAACGAGGTTGCCGACAATATGTATCAGAGGTCGGAACTGGATTATCTGATTTACAATGACCCGATTGGATATGCTGATTTGATATTGAACGGAGATTCCAAAACCTATTTGAAAAACTGTTACAGAGTATAAATCTGTGGATACGGCGATTGGAGCGATTTGCCTGGCTCACTAAACCTCTAAGCCCATAGTTATTGGCTAAGGCAGATATTCAACTTTAATTTTAGAAAACATAAATAAAGGCTATCCAATCTTTTTGACTGGGTAGCCTTTGAAAGTTTTGCTCTTTCTACTTTTTAAGAATCAATTTATGAATGACCATGCCGATTATCAAACCAAAGGATGATACTGCCAAATACCAAAGCGAATGTATCAATGCTGTCTCGTTATAGTATATAAACACAGATGGCACAAATGTAATTGCTATGATTATTGGATACAAGTACTTTACTTTCAGATTTGAAATGCTGCCAATTAGAATTGAAAGCAATAATGTTGCTAAAATAAGCAAAACTATCATTCCCATAACGTCTGTTGGTCCTGCAAATAATGGAAATACATAAAACATAAATAATTGAATTAAGAGTATTAGTATCTCCTTCAAGTATTTCTTCATAATCAAAACACCTCCGTTCATATAAACTCTTTTTTATTTCATTTTGCAAAGATTATCTTGATTTGCAGTTTGTCATTGTTGTAGATTGCTCCAATACTTCCGCCCATACGCTCAATCAGCAGCTTGGCGATGGACAATCCCAAACCGGTTGAATTGCGACTGGCTTCTACTGTATAGAAACGGTCAAACAATCTGCCGACCGTCACATAATTCAGATTGTGCGCCGTGTTGCTGAATGTAACACAGCCGTTCTTATCCATGACTACGGACAGATCGCCGTCAGAGTATTTCAGCGCATTGCTGATAATGTTGGAAAAGATACGGTTGACCGCACCTGCATCCAGTTCACGGAAAACCGGTTCCTCCGGCAATTCGATTTCCGGTTGGATGCCTTTTTCCTGCATGACCGCATAGAAAGACAGCAGACTTTCCTCCAATGCCCGGACAACATCCATACGTTCTGGTTTCAGTTCCTGAAAAGAAGTAACCACACTATATCTGAATAGTTCTTCGGTTAGATTTTTTAAAACATCTGTTCTGTTTTGGATTTGAGAAAGATAGCAGTGTACCGTTTCGCTTTTTTCCTCTCGTTCCAATAGGTCAAGATAACCGTTTATCGCCGTAAGCGGAGTTCTCAGGTCATGGGAAATATTGGTGATAGCTTCTTTCAGTTCCAGATCGCCCTGTTGGTAACGATGGCGTTCCTTGCGGAGCAATCGAAGCTGGATATTAATCTCCGAAGCCAGTTTTCTCAGATGAGGGTCGCTGGAAGAAATATCAATCAGAGTGTTTGTGTCGGAGGAAAGACGTTCCTGGAATTCTGTATGAATTTCATCAATACTTTTTTCTATAAAAATAATCTTTGTGATTAGAAAAAATACAACAATTAGCAAAATACAACACAAAATCCAAGGGAACATCTTTCTACCTCCTTACTTTAGGTTCTTTTTCTTAAAGGAACGACTTCCTATAAGAGATGTTGAAAAAATTACAAACGCAGAGCACAATGGAAGAAAAATCAGGTGTTCCACCCCTTCTTCGCAAAGAATTACACCTTGTCCTCCAGGTGTCAGACAGATAAGAAATTCCAGCAGGATACGAAATGTTCCACCGATGAATTTGATATTTTGGGGATGCCATCGCACAGTTGGGTCTGTATCACTCCACATCCATCCATCCAATAACTCTGGTTCTGCAAAACGATCATAAAGGAGCATCCCGATTATGACCATTGCAGCTACAGCTCCCAGACAAAGAAGTGTCGCTGAGTTTTTGTTCTCCGCCAGACTTGCCAACAGACAACATACGCTGGAGAGTGCAACGACCATCAAAAGGCTTGAAAAAATATAAAATGCCATCTCTCCCAAAGAGAGGTTCAGGCTTGCCGTACCCAGTAGCGGAATACCCAGCATCCCATTAACTATCAACCAGATTAGTGCAGTACTCAGTCCAGCACATATGGTCAGGAGAAGATTGGAAAAATAAACTTCTTCACGAGTGTGTCCGCAGATTAGTTTATTGCGCAGAGTTCCATATTCATAGTCTGTTCCCCACAAATATGCGGCAAATACGGCGATAAATGGTCCCATCAGGGGTGAATATCCAAAAAAACGGGCGACCAGCTTATAGATGTATGCATTAGTCAAATTCGTCTGGAAGTAACCGTTGAGGATGATGAATGCGGAAAGCAATACAGCAATCACTAATTCTATTCGAATCATTTTTTTATTCTCTGTATGGTAAAAGGCTGCTCGAAAAAGTTTACGCATTATTATCACCTCCAACCAGAGAGATGTAATAACTCTCCAAACTTTCATCTTTTTCCTGCATAGACAGCACTTCGCAGTTTTCCTTTGCCAGTACAACGGTCAGCTGTGTCACATTGATCTTTGCGAACACATCGGCTGTTGTTGCGGAGATAATTTTATATTCCAGATTCATGGAATCCAGCACACGAGCCAGAGTAGAAGTATCGGTCACTTCCATGCGGACACACTTGCGGCAAACTGTGTCCAGTTCTTCTGCACTCAGTTCCTTCACCATGCGACCATTATCAATGATACCGTAATGAGTAGCCAGACGGGAAAGTTCATCCAGAATGTGACTGGAAATAAGAACTGTAATCTGTTTTTCTCGGTTCAACTTCAAAATCAGTTCTCGCATTTCCACAATACCCTGAGGGTCGAGACCATTTACAGGCTCATCAAGAACAAGAAAGTCGGGATCACCGGCTAATGCGATAGCGATGCCCAGACGCTGCTTCATACCGAGGGAGAAGTTCTTCGCTTTTTTCTCTCCCGTGTTGTCGAGACCTACCAGCTTCAACAATTCCTGAATACAATCAAATGATGGCAGACCAAGAATGAGATACTGGTGCTTCAGATTTTCCTCCGCAGTCATATCCATGTAGATGGACGGTGTTTCCACCACAGCACCCATGCGACGGCGGGATTTGATAATATCCTTGCTGTCATTGCGGATGCCGTACAGAGAAAAGCTACCGGAAGTCGGTTCCTGCAATCCGCAGATCAAGCGGATCAGGGTTGTCTTACCAGCGCCGTTCTTTCCCACAAAGCCATAGATGGAACCTTTGGGAACATTCATAGTAAGACCATTCAATGCCTGAAAGTTTTTATACTTTTTTGTCAGGCTGTTTGTTTGCAAAATATAGTTCATATTGTATTACCTCCTTTGCTGACCTAAGTTTACAAAACAAAAGTCAAGAAAGTGGTCAAGAAAAACGTCAAGATTTGGTCAAGATTTTTTGTTCTGCCAATTTGAAACCAATTCCCCAGACTGTTTCGATATAGTCTACACCGCTGACATCCTGCATCTTTTTACGAAGATTGCTGATGTGCTGCTTCAAAGAACGCTCGGTGCAGTCGGGTGTGTCCAGACTGATTCTGTCAAGCAGGACACTCTTTGAAATTACCTGTTTGGGATTTTCCATCAGCAGTTTTAAGATGGCATACTCCGTTCGGGTCAGCTTCACAGGCTGCTCCTGTACTGTCAGAGAAAGGGAAACCATATCCAAAACCAAATCGCCAACGGAAAGAGATTTGGTTTCGCCATGTTGTTCTGCCTTGCGGAGCTGAACAGTGATACGGGCAAGAAGCTCCTTTGTATCAAAAGGCTTGGTCATGTAATCTGCCGCACCGCCCAGCAGAAGATTTACCTTGTCTTGCACATCTACTTTTGCGCTGAGAACGATAACAGGAATGTTCTCAATGTGGGGCAGAACTTCCTCGCCAGACAATCCCGGCAACATCAGATCCAGCAGCACCAAATCGGGCTTGTTTTGTGAAAGAAGATATAACGCTTCTGTGCCGGAGTATGCACGAAGAACAGAATAGCCCTCTTGCACCAGCACTTCTCTCAGCATATCTCCAATATGAATATCATCATCTATGATTGCGATTGTTTTCATTCTCGTTCCTCGTCAATTTCCTTTTATAGTTCAAACGCTACTATCGTTTCCTTTGGCAACTTCTCGTTTTCGCAGTTTAGAAGGTAGGCTATTGCCTTGTTCGCAAAGCGGTTTGTTTTCATTGTATCCCAATCGGCAAGTCGGACTATTTCTGATGTGCCGTTCTCAAAATCAAATGAAATCTGGCCCCATTCGCCGTCGCAGTCTGCTTGGTATTCGTAGATTGCGGTGGCGATTTTCTTTTTTCGTTTGGTCTTGGATTTCTGTTTCAAGCGGACAGCATGGATTGCGCCCTCGGCAACCAACAATTCTGTCAGTTTGTCCACTGCTCTGCGGTAGGCTCGCTCCGCACCGCTGGCAGTGCTGCCCTCAAACATTACAGCCAGTTCCTCAAAGGTGGGACGGCCTTTCCATGAGCCGACATGCCCGCAGGTCATGCAGATTGCCAGCCGCTTTTCAAGCAAGGTCTGTTCCCGGTAGTTCAGCTTATCAAAAGCTCGCTGCACCTTTTCTGCCTGTATGCCGTTCCAGAGGATGTCGGAGTAGTTCCAAGTATCATCAAGAGCAACATCTTCGCCCGTTTCCTCGCCGTCCTCATCTGTCACATAGAATGGTTGCTGATTGCGGATACCTCGAACAACTCTCAGATATTCTTCCGCAAGGGCAAAGTCACAGTTATACTTTTTGGAAAACTCGCTGACCGCATCCTTGGTGTTATGGTACAGCCAAGCCATTGACCGCACCATTTTATAATTGGTCAGAGAGGATACCGACCATTTTTCTTCGCCCATGCGGAAGCGGAGCATAGCATCCCGGATGAACGGGAAAATGTATGTAGCATACTCCGCACCCTTGGCAGGATCATAGTCCATCAGCTTTTGGAGCATTTGCTCCCGGCAGGAGAGCTTAATATCCAGAAATCGGTCTGTGTCGTACAGATCACCGCCATCCATGCCGAGAAAGGATTTGATGCGCTTGTTAAGCTGCGGCTCGTAGTGGTGGAGAAAGAATGAGAAATACATCAGGTTCTTTTCCTGCAAGGCAGACAGGATATATTCATTCAGACCGCCCACCGCTGGCGGTTCCGGTTCCAGTTGGAAGATGCGCTCTGCCACATAAGGGATGATGCCGTCACCGTGTGGATTAACTTGGTGTTTCGGTATGTATCCGGTCATGTTCCACGAAAAATCATTTAGCATAGCGCACCTCCCTTCTGTATGTCAATCTGTTTTATGCAATGTATTCCATGATTATGGAGTTTAAGATATTATACAATGTTTCTACGCACATCAGCTTTACTACGCCGTTATGGTCACTTAACATCGTACCATCTTCGGAATAATAGAACCGTATAGTCTTCCAACTATCTATTGTGTACTTTATCGTGATGCTGCAATACCTATCAGTTCCACGAGCGGGTTCATAATTAATTGAAAAATAGATTCGGTCATAAGTTCCGCTATAGAGATAATGACTTGCATTGTTTTCAACATTTACGGATGTATAATCAATGCCATCCTTTGAATTTTTACGGTATTCATCGTAGAGTTTTTGAATCAGCTCAAAATCAGGGTATGTATTCAGTAATTCTTCTAACGCCTTTATATAATACTGACTAAAGGAATTAACAATTAGCCGATTCTTTTCTTTTATCTCCAAGAGTTCTAAATTCCGTTTCTCTTGATATACTCGTACTCGATACTGTGCTTCTTCCTCTGGCGTCATATTGCCCCCTGCAATGAAGTTCTCAATCTGCCCAATCAAACTTGAATATGTGCAACGCTCATAAGGAGCAATATTCAAACACGATGCAATAATTGAATTAGCAACAATCATATCAGCATTTCCGGGAAAACGCTTGATCAAATCATATTCATCAACAAACCAGAAGTTTGAAGGCATAAAGTCCTCCGGTTCACCATTGATCATACACCAAAGAACTTTACCCAAAGAAAATATATCTCCTTTTTCAGTTACTTCCTCTACACGACCTGTTTCGTATTCTGGGGCAATATACATCCTGGGGCCAACTGCCATAGTTTCTGGTGTCAGTCGTTCACTCCCATCGTTAAGAAAACACGTTCCAAAATCCGTAAGATACAGTGTGTATTCATCATCTTTTTTCAAAAACAAGATATTATCCGGCTTTATATCTCTGTGATACAAGGGCGGATTTCCAGTTGAAAGTGTATAAAGCGCTTTAATGACCGGCAAAAGCAATTCAAATACTAATTTGACATTTCCTTTGGTAACTTCGAGTATATCGTATACCGAACCGTCATATTTTTTCATTTCAACATAAGATTCAGCAATTTTATCCTCGTCAATATAAACATCCGTCACCTCAACAACATTAGGAATTGGATTCTTGCATAATTCCTGAAATACAGCAAGTTCTCGTTTGAAGCGTGTGACTTTTTCAGCGGTAGATGTATTTCTAAGATATTTTCTCGCAGTCCCGGTTTCAGCATCGAATACCACATCACCGTTACCGCCTTTAACATCAGCTTTTCGTGCCATGTATTATTCTCCTTGTCATTATTTGTTGTAAGCTTCTTTCTTCAAAGCGACCTGTTCCATTTCTTTTTCATAAGCTCCCTTGGCATAAGCGACATCACTTTTTGCCCGGAGCATTTTATCTTTCGCCAGTTTCTTCATCACCTCTGCAAGATCAGCGTCCAGAGTGCCACGCTTCACATAGCGGTTTATGGTGTTCAGACGCTTTTCATATATCTGGATAATCGGATGATCGTCTGCAAGCTCTCGCTGTTCTCTGCCTTTTAGATTGCCGATCTGCCGGCAAGTGCGGTGCAGCTTGTCCCCCGGTGCATAGCCGCCGCAGTATTTGGTGTGCCTTGCGTTGGTGGTGAGGAACCACTTGCCGCAGATTTTGCATTTTTTCGGGGCATGACCAACACATAAGCCCTCAAAAAGATCAGACCGGAACATCCCTACAAAGGATACATAGTGCATCCGCTTGACCAGCTTCGCAACTTTTTCGCCGGGACGGATGACCGATATATACTGAACGGAATTATTCAAAGTAGACATCCAGGCATTGCCCTCCGTGATAGAGAACTCCGGCGGAAAATAGTCGCCGAACATTTTTGCAAAACCCTCTGCGGTGCGGTCTGCTTCATTGCCGTCTGATTTTTCTGCAAAATCAAGCATCGCCTTTTGGTATTCCTCAAGGGAGTAAGCCAGATGCCCGCATACAGCGGTATAGCGCTGGAGCATCACCGCATCAGCATATTTCGGAACTTCTTCGAACGGTAAAGAATTGGTTACGGCTTTTATGGCGAACTCCACATATTTCAGAGCATTGTCCGCAGTAAAAACCCTTTCTATTCGTTCCCGGTGCTTTGGTATATCCATATAGGAGAACGGCGGCGTTTTGCTGAGAATCTCTAACATTGTCAATGCAGCTTCCTTTGCCATAGGAAAGAGTGCAGAAGTATCCTGTCCGGCATTCAGCATCCCGAGCAGCAGATTGATTTTCTCGCATTGCTCGTTCATTTTTGTAATAGTATCCGCAGGAACATTCAGTGCATCACAGGCAAGCGTGCCGACAGGGAATGTTTTGCCCTCATATATGACCGTATCCTGCCAGAAGTCCAATGTCATCAATTCTTGGTTCATGCTTACCTCCTGTCCTGTTTTTTCACTTTCTTAATTGTATCATGCTAATGTAAAGAAATCTACATCTATCAATAAGTTGTCCTGTTTTTTGAAACGGAGTTGTCCTCCGATTAGCCTGTTTTTTGAGAAATCCGTCATAACCATAATAGAAGGAGCGAAGCACCTGCCAATCACTGCGGGTGCTTCGTGCTTTCCAGAATATTATGAACGGAGGGTTTTTTATGACAATCTATGGAACCATCAAAGCGGCAATCAGTGTCAAGCAAGCCGCCGAACACTACGGGCTGAAAGTCAACCGAAACGGTATGGCTTGCTGCCCGTTCCACAATGACAGGCATCCGAGCTTGAAGCTGAATGAGGACTATTTCTTCTGCTTCGGCTGTGGAGCAAAGGGAGATGTGATCGACCTTGTGGCAAGGTTGTTCAATATGAGCAGCTATGAAGCAGCGCAAAAGCTGGCTTCGGACTTCGGACTTGACCCGAAACCGCCCACTGTCGCAGCTATGGTCAAGCCAAAGCGTCCTTATATCCGTCAGTTCCGGGAGGATGAAATGCTGTGTTTCCGGGTGCTGACGGATTATCTGCATCTGCTGGAAGATTGGAAAGTACGATACGCACCCAAGACACCGGA
>OIWK01003691.1_pt1 | contig 10268 bp, 8 predicted proteins | sample 1587401 | NCBI WGS metagenome assembly OIWK01 (sample SAMEA3888911, study PRJEB22519) | human gut metagenome | biome: human gut; feature: human-associated habitat; material: faeces | place: Denmark | collected 2009
AAACCGAAACACCATCCTAATCATTGCGGCGGTGATGGCAACCCTGGCCATTCTGCGGCTCTGTGTTTATTATATCTGAGCTATTCACAGTAAAGTTGGACATTTGTATTCAGCGGGAGAAAATAACCTTGACAAATCTCGTCTCAAAAAAAGATCCTTCAACGCTACGCACTTGACCACGGCTACAAAAACTATCGCTTTTATATTGATGACGGCATTTCGGGTACGACGTTCAACCGCCCTGGCTTCCAGCAAATGATTGCGGATATCGAAGCCGGCCTTGTCAAGCGGGTCATTATCAAGGATATGTCACGCCTGGGCCGTGATTATCTGCAAGTGGGCATGTATACCGAGATCATGTTCCCAGAGCATGACATTCATTTTATTGCTGTCAACGATGGCGTGGACAGCACCCAGGGTGATAATGAGTTCACTCCTTTTCGGAACATCATCAATGAGTGGTATGCGAAGGACACCAGCAAGAAGATCCGTGCCGTGATGAAGGTCAAGGGCAACGCCGGCGAGCATCTGACGACCCTGCCGCCCTATGGCTACATGAAGTCTCCTGACAACAAAAAGCTGTGGGTCAGGGACGAGGAAGCCGCAACGGTGGTCTATGAGATCGGCCTATATGTGATGGACGGTTTCGGACCGTCCCAGATTGCAAGGAAGCTGACAGAGCGAAGGATATTGACCCCGGCCGCCTATTATGCCAGCAGGGGCCGGAAAGCAAGCAATATCAAGCGGGGCTTGCCTTACGCATGGGATGCCTCCACCGTAGCGGATATCATGGACCGCTGGCGGGAGTACCTGGGGCACACGGTCAATTTCAAGACGAGGAAGAAGTCCTACAAGAGCAAAAAGGTCATCCATAATCCGGAAAGTGAGTGGATGATCTTTGAGAACACCCATGACCCGATCTGGACGGAGGCAATCGCAGATGCCGCGAGAGCAGCAAGGCAGACGCGCCGTCGTCCTACAAAAATGGGAGAAATGGGGATGTTCTCCGGCATGATGTTCTGCGCGGATTGCGGATCTGTCATGTATCAATGCAGAGCCACCAACTTCCGGCGTGAGCAGGAATACTACCTGTGCGCCGGCTACCGAAAGAGCCGTGACTTCTGCGGTCAGACTCATTCCATCCGCACGGTGATCTTGGAGGAATTGATTCTGGAAAATCTGCGGGAGATCGTTTCCTTCGCCTCCCGCAGTAAGGACGAGTTTGTGAGGCTGGTCATGGACAGTGACCTGCGGCAGCGCGACCAGGATCTTGCAAAGCGGAAACGGCAGCTTGCCGATTCCGAGAAGCGGATCACAGAGCTGGATGCTATCTTCAAGCGGCTCTATGAGGACAACATTTCGGGCAAGCTCTCCGATGAACGCTTTCAGAAGCTCTCTGCGGACTATGAGAAGGAAGAACAGGAGCTCAAGGTGCTGGCGAGTTCCCTTCGGAAAGAAGTGGAGCTGGAGGAAAGCAAATCGGCGGATGTAGATCGTTTTCTCTCCGTTGTGGAGAGGTACACGGATATCCCGGAGCTCACGCCCTGCATCCTCCATGAGTTCGTGGAGAAAATCATCGTCCATGCGGCCAGCGACCCGAAGGGCAAGAATCGGACGCAGGAGGTCGACATTTACTACAAGGGCATCGGAGCCTTGGAAATGTCAAAAGTCACGGCATCAATGGAAAAATGAGAAAACGGTACAGCCGAAGCTATACCGTTCTCTCTTTCCTCACGATGTTTTCTTATCGGGAGCAGCCTTTGGGGTATTCTTTGAAAAAGAGAACATTAACACGCTGACGGAATCCAGCGAATTTCTCATCACATTATTCAGTGGCTTTGCCCAAGCGGAGTCGGAATCCCTCAGCAAAAATGTTTCCTGGGGTATCCGGAAGGGAATGGAATCTGGAAAGGTTCATTTCCAGAATGTGATGGGGTACCGAAAAGGCCCGGATGGACAGCCGGAGATCGTACCGGAGGAAGCAAAGATCGTCCGAAAAATCTATCAGCGTTACCTGGATGGGTGTAGTCTGCCACAGATCAAGCAAGAGCTGGAGGCAGAGCATATCCTGACTACCCATGGCTTGCTTCGATGGTCGCACCAAGGGATCAGGAACATTCTTCGGAACGAAAAGTACATTGGGGATGCCCTGCTGCAAAAGACCTATATTACAGACTGCATCAGCAAGCGGGTCAAGCAAAATCGTGGGGAATTGCCTATGTACTATGTGGAGAACAACCACCCGGCGATCATCCCGCGAGAAATCTTTGCTCAGGTGCAGGAAGAAATGAAGCGGCGCTCCAGCAAGCGGAAAGTGATGCAGAAGCACGGCAAGACGGAGCGGGGAAAATATTCCGGCAAATATGCCCTGACGGAGTTGCTGGTGTGCGGGGAATGTGGAACACCCTATAAGCGCGTGACCTGGGCCAAGAAGGGAAAGAAGCGGATCGTCTGGCGCTGTGTGTCCCGGCTGGAATTTGGGACGCGATATTGCCACCACTCCCCGACATTGGACGAAGGAAAGCTGCATGCGGCGATCTTATCCGCGATGAATGAACTGGCCGCTGTGCAGGAGGAGGTCTGCCCGACCGTTCTGAGCATCGCAGAGAAAGTCAGGCAGCCCAGGTCCGCAGACGGGCGCAGCCTGAGCGACTGGCAGGAGCGGCTGACAGAGGTCACGCAGAAACAGACGAAGTTATTGGACCTGCTGCTGGAGAATATGGATGATCCAGAACTCAACGCCAAAATGAAAGCGCTGACGGAAGAGAAGCAGGCGCTCAAGCAAAAACTGAAGGAGGCGAAACAGAAGGAGAGCGACCTGCGGGAGCAGGAAACGCAGCGACAGCAGATGTGGTCTTGTATCCAAGAGCACGCCCAGGGATACACGGAGTTCGACGATGAGCTGGTCCGGCAGGTGATCGAGAAGATCACGGTGGTGGACGAGGAGACGATACAGGTAAAGTTCCGGGGAGAGAGTGAGGTGCGCGAGGTAAAGAGATTAATTTGAAGAAATACTAGAAAAAATATCTAATAATTTGATATTTTTTCTGCTATTTCTTTTAAATGTGAGGTATACTACAGTCAGATATTCACAGAGGTGATTTCCGTGCTGATAGAATTTCGTTTCAAAAATTACCGCTCTTTTCGGGATGAGGCAACGCTGTCTATGGAAGCAACTGGTTTAGGCGCTTTCAAAAACAGTCTGATTAAACTCTCCTCTACTGTCATGCTATTGCCGGCTGTTGCTATTTATGGAAAGAACGGTGGCGGGAAGAGCAATGTCATTCGTGCGTTCTGGTTGGCGGTGCAATTTATCCGCAATGCACAAAGGACACAGCATGAGCGGGCGAGTATTCCGGTTAGACCATTTGCTTTGAACGATTACTCTCAAGAGTACTCTACGGAATTTGATTTCGTGTATACTACGGCCGGGATCAAATATTGGTACGGTTTTTCTGCCACGCGAGAGAAAATCGTATCAGAGTATCTTTATCATGCTCCTAAGGGACAGAAAGCGTTGATTTTCAAACGAGATGGACAGAAGTTTACTTTCACAGGAGAGAAAGCAAAACGAGGGATGATTGGAGAGATGGTTGCGGAAAATCAGCTCTTCTTTTCTGTGGCCTGCACTATGAACGACGTATCTTGTGTTGCGGCTATGCGATGGTTCCGGGAACAGGTGTTTTTCTCGCGGGATTACTCAGATATTCCTCGACAGCTTTTGGAGTATTCAGAAGATCAAAATATGTTGAAGGTAATTTCTGACTATGCGAAAGCTGCAGATCTTGGGATCTATGACATGCACTTTGAGTTTGAGCGTCAAGAACTTAGAGAGGGAGCAGTGTTACCAGACAACATTCCAGATAAAATCAAGACGGCATTGATTCAATTTATGCACGCCTTGGAGGAAAGCAGTAATAGCGGAGAGGTACGTCTGAGAATGGGGGAGGTTACTGCAAAAGCAAGCCATCAAGGAGAAAATCGAGATGGCCAACGGGCAATGTATCAGTTGGAACTTTCGGATGAATCTGACGGCACTAGAAAACTGATGGCATTGGCGCCTGCAGTCGAGTCTGCTTTACGCAATGGTGGAATTTTTCTGGTGGATGAGATAGAACGTGAACTGCACCCGATACTTGTAAATTATATTGTCGCAAAATTTCAAAGCAAAGCATCTAACCCATATGGTGCGCAACTTATCTTTACGACCCATAATACAGAGCTGATGAACCTAGAATTGCTTCGCAAAGATCAGATATACTTTGTGAATAAGAACAATGAAGATAGTACTTCTGAGTTGTATAGTATTAGCGAGTTTTCTACACGGACCTCGGAGAATATTCGCAAGGGCTATCTTGTGGGAAAATACGGCGCTACACCGGATATTGAGATCGAGGAGGTGGAGTAATGCCTCGTCGAGTAAAAAAAGAAAAACCGTACATTCGTTATTTGTTTAGTCGTAGATGGATTCCATGTCCCATTCGAGGAGCGCACCGGTATTGGCGTCGATGGTGAAGTCGTACTCCATCGTGCCATAGCGGATCTCGCCTTCGTACTCCCAGCGGCCATCGTCAAAGTCCAGCTTGAACTTGTAGATATTCGCAGCCGTCGCGCCGGGGACACGGGACAGGGCGGTCTGCTTTGCCGCGGCTTCGCTGATCTTCACATTGACGTTGGTGTTCGTGTTCTGGGTCGGAGTGTAATTCTCGGCATCGTAGTCGTAGCTGACGATCTTGCCGGTGGCCGCGTCGATCTCATAGTCGTACTCGGTATAGCCGGTGCCGCCGCTGACGATGAACTCGATCTCGTAGACCTTTTTGCCATGCTCCCAGTCCTGCTGTGCTTTAACGATCTGCACCTGCGAAGCGGTCTTGCCCGCGTGCTGGAGCGCGGTCTGCTTCGCCTGCTCCAGCGTCACGCCGCCGGTGGGCGTGGACTGGGAAGGATCGTTGGTGTCAAAGTCGGTGACATCGCCGCCGGAAGTCGTGCTGTCCAGACGGACGGTCTGGGTGGTGCCGTCCCAGCTCACGCTCTTGCCCATCAGCTCGCCCACCGCGCGGAGCGGAATGTAGGTCGTGCCGTTGTAGAGGATGGGATGGACCTCCTTCCCCTGGGCGTTGTAGAAGTCGCAGGCAACGCCGTCGATGCGGACGGTCACATCCGGGCGCAGGGTCGCGGTCACATTGGTGGCGGCAAAGGCGCTCACCGTCAGTGCGGCGGACAGCGCCATCGCGCAGGCAGTCGTTTGGATGAGTCGGTTCTTTTTCATGTTCGGTTCCTCCTTAGCGATTCAGTGCCTCGGCATCCCATTCGGTGATATTGCCGGAAGCGGCATCGATGGTGAATTCGTACTCGGTGCCGCCGTAGATGATCTTGCCTTCATACTCCGGGCGGCCATCGTCGTAGTCCAGCTTCCATTCGTAGATGTCCTTTTCCGTTGCGCCGGACACGCGGGCAAGGGCGGTCTGCTTTGCTGTCGCCTCGCTGACGGTGGCGCTGTTGCCGGTGCCGACCACGGTCTTTGCCTCATAGCCGGAGTTGACGATCTCGCCGGTAGCCACAGCGATCTCATAGTCGTACTTCGCGCCGTTCGCGTACCATTCGATTTCGTAGATTTGGCGGCCATCGTCATAGTCCAGCTTGGACTTGGTGATGGTGGCGTCCGCCGCCTTGATCCCGGCGTGGGCAAGGGCGATCTCCTGCGACTTGGCCTCGTCCACCGCGCCGATAGAGGTGTTTGTGTTGGGCGCAGTCTGTGCCGGAGTGGTGGTCACGCCGGATGCAGTAGTGGTATCCGTCTGAGTGCTGTCTGCGGGCGCGGCGTTCTTGTCCCGGTAACTCGCCTCCAGCACCTCGCCGTTCTCGGCGCTGATGGAATACGCATAGGTATGATCGCCCGAAGTGAACTCCACCTTGTAGCAGGTCACGCCTGCGACCTCGCTGAGCGTCGCGGAAGAAATGTCCGCGTCTGCCGCAGCGATGTTGGCGGCGTCCAGTGCCGCCGTCTGTGCCTGCTCCATGCTGATCTTCGCCGTCTGGTCTGCCGCAGGCGTATTACCGCATCCGGCCAGCGCCGCCGCAAGCAGGAGTGCTGTTCCGGTCAAAAGCCATTTTTGTTTCATGGGGTTTTCCTCCAATCGTGAGTATTGCGTGAAGTGTAACAGATAGAAACATACCTTGTCAATAGGGAAAGAAAGCTCCGGCATGACTGTAAACCGGCAGCATCGCTTCCTTTAGCAAAAATCAGTTTTCCGAACATGAACGCACTTTTGTGTTTTCGTTTCCGGATTACTTCTGCTAAAATTCTAATATGTGAATTTTTTATTCGCTTTTTGAGTTTCGTATTGCTATTTTTAGAAAAAGTGGGTATACTGAATTTGGAGGTGGTATCTGTGAATGAAACTCCTATTGTTCGCATCCAGCGGGCAAGTATCAAAAACTTTAGAAATGTTGAGTCCGGTGACATTCGTTTTCCATGTAATTATGGAGAGGATATTTTTGCGCCGAAAGCTGATGTCCTCGGTATTTACGGTCAGAATGGCTCCGGCAAAACAACATTTATCGATGCACTGGAAATCCTAAAAACGCTGCTGTCCGGGCAAAAGGTCGGCGCAGAACTGTCAGACTGCATTTCCTACGGACAAGAGAAAGCAGAACTGCAATTTGAGTTCAGTATCCTCAAACTGCATGAGGGCAATGCTGTGTACAGACGGCGGTTTATCTATGCCGCTGCCTTGAGCAAAGACACGATCGATGAAACCATCAAATGTGTCACATTCAGCAGCGATCCTGAAAAGACTTCTCGGCTGAAAACCATCTTTGAGTGTACACATCAGGAGGAAGATGATGTATTCACGCCGCAGGTAAAATTGGAATCGCTGTTCGGCTCTAAGCAAAGCGCAAAAATGAACGAGCTTCGCGTGACCAAGCTGCTGTGCCAGAAGGAGCACCGTTCGTTCCTCTTTGCTCCGGAGTTCCTGAAAATGCTCCATGACGCAGCACAGGACAACGATGATGAAGTCGAGCCACTGTATGAAATGGCGCTTTACGCCAAGACCTCCTTCTTCGTCATTCTCAACCGCAACAACGGACTGATCTCGTTGGATGCAGCGATCCCCGTGAACTTCCGAACGGAAACGGCCGGCGGTATGTTCACACTGCCGATCGACCAGCCGAAAACAATACCGACTCGGTTCTTGGAGATCATTCGGCAGGTCATCTCGACCATCAGCACTGTCCTTTGTAAAATCATCCCCGGTGCAAAGCTGACGCTTGTGGAGCTTGGCACGGAGCTGATGGAGGACGGCAATCAGGGAACAAAGATCCAGTTAGCACGAGAGCTGCTCTGCGCCAATGGTGAAATGCACCGTTTGCCCTTGAAGTATGAATCCGAGGGTATCAAGAAAATCACCTCGATCCTGCATCTGCTGATCGCCGCATACAACGATCCGTCCATTACACTTGCGGTCGATGAACTGGATGCCGGTATCTACGAGTATTTGCTGGGCGAGCTGCTGCGGATCATGCAAAACTCCGGCAAGGGTCAGTTGATCTTCACCTCGCACAATCTTTATCCGCTGGAAACGCTGGAGAGCAATTCCATCGTCTTTACAACGACCAACTCCAGCGCCCGTTATACGCGCATCAAAAGTGTGCGGGCAACAAATAATCTGCGCTCCATGTATCTGCGTGAAGTCATTCTCGGAAGTGATGATGACGCAGCACTCTACGAAGAAACCAATGTGTCTGAAATCGCTCACGCAATGAGAGTCGTCGGCAAGCGTATGGAGAGCATTTCTTTGTCGGATGACGCCCCCTCGGAGGTGTCCAATGGCTAAGAAGAAAGTTATGCTTTTTATTGTAGAGGGTCCAACAGACGAAACCAGTCTTTCTACGGTTTTGAACCGTATCTTTTCTTCCTCAACGGTAAAATTTCAGGTCGTTCATGGCGATATTCTGACCCACGACTTCACTTCTTCGGATAAGATCGTGGCTGCCGTTTGGGAACAGGTCAAGGAGTTTATGGGCAGTATCTACAGAAAGAGCGATATTTGCAGAATCGTTCATCTCACCGATATGGACGGTGTATTCATCCCTGATGATGCTGTTGTCGAAGATGATTCAATGGAAATAGGCGCTCCGCCTTATTACACGGAAACGCAAATCCAAACGCCGAACCGTACTGGGATTCTTAACCGCAATCAGCGCAAACGGGACAATATCGACCGACTCTCTGCCTGCCCTAAAATTGCAGGCATTCCATACAGTATGTACTACTTCTCTTTGAATTTGGAGCATATTCTTCATGGAAGGACAAATCTTTCCGACTGGGAAAAGATTCGGTGTGCCGAGGAGTTCGACTTGAAGTACGGCGATGATCCGGACGGATTTACGCTGTTTATGAAGGAATCTTCCTTCTCCGTATGCGATGATTACCGTAGTTCGTGGGCGTTCATCAAAACAGAGTTGCATTCTCTGGAACGGTATAGCAATTTTGGCATAGAATTACCGTCTTTGGGACCCGCAGAATCTGAAACTGATAACTGATTTTCAGCGAGGAGCACCGAAACGAAGGATTTGCAAGCAATGGAAAGGGATATCCTTTGTTGTCTTTTGCGAGGGCGAGAGTGAGCAAGCTTATATTGACTTTCTGAAGGAAGAATTTAGAGATGTAGCATCGATCAAACGTCCTAGCGCTACGGGACTTTTTGAAGTGGCGGACGATAAGTTAAGGAGAGCTTTGAAGAAATGCGTACTTTGCAACAGGATTTGACCTTTGAAAAGGCAGAAGCTGTTTTCAAACGCTACAAAGTGGAGTTCTCAGAGGAGAAGTTTATTACACTGGGACTGCGAAATATCCACGACGACCAGTATACGAATCTGGCGCTGCTTATTTCTGATCAGTGCCAGCATACCATAAAAATTGCTGTCTTCGGAGATGCAGAAAATATTACATTTAAGGACGCTAAGGAGTTTGGGGGCTCCGTTTTCCAACAGCTTGATGAAAGCTATGGCTACCTTGCATTGTGTAATCGCACTGTCTCTACCTTTCGGGGATTGGAGCGAATCGATAAGCAAGACTATCCAGAGGAGGCTATCCGTGAGGCTTTGCTAAACGCTATTGTTCACAGAGATTATAGCTTTAGTGGGAGTATTATTATTAATGTTAACGACGCATGTATGGAATTTATTTCGATTGGCGGATTGTTGCCCGGTTTGTCAGCGGAAGACATCCGCAGCGGCATCTCCCAGCCACGGAATAGGAAACTGGCAGAGATTTTTCATCGTCTGCGTTTGATTGAATCCTATGGTACAGGGATCCGAAAAATATACGCGTTATATAAAAATTGTTCGGTACAGCCCCGTATTGAAGTGACTCCGAATACTTTCAAATTGGTGCTTCCAAATATGAATGCATTTGCTGCAACAGAAGAACAGCACAAAGCAGATGTGAAATCTACTTCCCCAGCTGTCACCCCACAGATGAGAACCGTGTTGGACTACCTCCGAGAGTACGGAGAAATATGCGATGAAGATTTGCAGGAGCTATTAAATATCAAAAAGACAAGAGCTTATCTATTGACACGCCAGATGAGTGAGGAAGGATTGATCGAGATCGTTGGTAGAGGGCCGACAAAGAAATATCGGCTGAGATGAGGCCTTTTCTTCAGGAAAATCGGTGGAATAGTCTATATGGAACATCGAACACATCAAAGATCACGTCATCCGGGTTCAAAAGTCCAAGTTCTGGACGCAACACAGAAACCTCCCGTTCTCTACCCTATAAAATGCTAACAAGCCCGCTGGAAAGTAACCCATCCAGCGGGCTGTTGCGTGACGCCACAATTATCCTCATATCTCCAAGGCAGTGTTCTGAACCAGACACCGTTTCTTATAGAATGCGATCCCATAGCAGAGGACCGAGTCATAGTCATCCTCAAATTCTTTCGCATACTGCCGGTCTTCGATTTGTTGCAGAGCCTCGGCGCAGCTCTTTTGCAAACCACCAAGCGTTTTGGCATACTTCGCCTCGAAGAGAACGACCTGCGGTCTGTCTGGGTGATAAATGACGATGTCGCTGCGCCCCTCGCCGTGTTCCCGGTTGGACTCTACCGCGCAGCCGGAACCGGCCAAGATACCGGTCAGGAACGCATGGTAAAAGTCTTCCTTATAATCATGGTAACTGATGGTCTTGTAGAGCAATTTATTGATCTCTGCGGTCAGCGTTTCCGCGTCACCGGACCACATGGCGTCAAACAAGGTGGTCA
>OIWK01003692.1_pt1 | contig 10266 bp, 10 predicted proteins | sample 1587401 | NCBI WGS metagenome assembly OIWK01 (sample SAMEA3888911, study PRJEB22519) | human gut metagenome | biome: human gut; feature: human-associated habitat; material: faeces | place: Denmark | collected 2009
GTTCCAGTGCCTTCCGCTGCTCGATCCGAGCACGGAAATTCTCCAATTCGTCAGCAGGAATATACTTCTCCCGCCGCTTCTTGTTCTCTGTCCAACGGTGGTAGAAATAGTCCTTGCCTCTGACGGTTTTCTTCGTAACAGAGCCAGCGGGCAAAGCAGAAATCTGCTGTTCCAGCTCCGCCGCCCGCGCTTGCATTTCAGATAACTCCATAGCGCACCTCCTGTTCATCGGTGGTATTCTATGCAGAATTATACCCTATTATACCCTTAAGTTCAAGGGTATAATAGGGTATAACCGTTTCGCAAAGGGAGAGATAAACGTTATTCTTTTTGCTCCATCGCCTCCCGCAGTTTCTCCAGGGCTTTTTTCTCCAAGCGGGAGACGTAGGAGCGGCTGATGCCGCAGGCGGCGGCGATCTCCCGCTGGGTGCGGGGGGGTTCGCCGTCTAGGCCATAGCGGAGAGTGATAACTTTTGCCTCCCGACCGCTCAGGCAGCGGTCCACACACCGGCGGACTTTTTGGCAGGACTCTCTGGTGTCCAGGTTTTCCAGCATGTCATCGTCGACCCGAATGACATCCATGAGGGAGAGGGCGCTGCCCTCCCCGTCGCTGTCCAGGCTATCTGAGAGGGAGACGTCCCCCTGATATTTCCGCTGGCTGCGGAAGTACATGAGGATCTCATTTTCAATACACCGGCTGGCGTAAGTGGCCAGGCGGACTTTTTTGTCGGGCTTGAAGGTCGTGATGCCTTTGATGAGCCCGATGGTGCCGATGGAGATCAGGTCGTCCTGGTCACTGGCCTGGACGTAGTATTTTTTCAAAATGTGGGAGACCAGGCGGAGATTGTGCTCCACCAGCTTGTTGCGGGCTTCCAGATCGCCCTGGGCCAAGCGTTCCAGATAGGCCCGTTCCTCCTCCGCCTTCAACGGACGGGGAAACGACCCCGTGCTCCCCAGACGAAGAGGGTAGCAGAGGGTGTGGAGCAGCAGTAACAGAGCAGATAACATAGGGCAGCACCTCCTGTGTTCCACTCTATTCCAACAGAGCCTGTCTTTAGTTCCTTTTTTCCGTTGTCGTCTTCCCAAGCGTTGTCTTTTCTTCTGCCTGCTGTTGTGATACACTAAAAATAAAAGAAGGTGATAGAAGATGAATTGCCCCAACTGCGGTGCGGCGGTCTTTGTCAAAGGCAGCCAATGGGAATGTGGCTGGTGTGGGAACTGCGGCCGTCTTGCCCCCGTCCCTCAGCCTGCGCCGACGGTCCGCCTGACGATCCTGCCCCAGACGCAGAGCGCGTCCCCGACGCCTGCCAGACCCAAAAACACACCCGCGCCCTGGACCTCGCCCACCTGGCAGCTCCGTCTCAAAAACTACTTTGCGGAAGATCCTAGCGCCGCCCTGGCCCTTTGGCGGGAAGCGTTGGACGCCGCCGGCTCCCAGCTCCAACGCAGCCGCACCACAGCGGAACAGCTCCTGCCCAACGTCATCCAGCGCCCCTGGCTCTATGAGAACGACGAAACGCACCTTCTCCCGCTCCTCTACGCCCTGGAAGAGGAGCGCTTCGCCCGCCAGATCTTCCAGAGCGCCTCTGTCGACAGCCTGCAATTAGACCTCCTCCGCGCCTGCAACCACCTGCACCGCCAAGCCTTGGGCACCCGCCTGCTGGCGCTTCTGCGGCAAAACCCCTTTCCCACATCCGCCTGGCAAATGCCCCTGTCCCGATATGAGCAGGCCCTAGCCCGCGGCCTGAGCGGGAAGAAGCCTCGGTAGAAAATGAGGGGAATTGGTCAATGCAGCGCCTTTGTGGGACAGACCTTCGTGCATTCATAGCAGAGGATGCACTCCGTTCCATTTTTCCGTCTGCGGGATTCTTTGTTGACCTCCACATTCATGGGGCAGACCCGCAGACACTTCCCACAATGGACGCACTTGCTCTCATCGCAGTGGACGCGCAGCAGAGAAAAATAGCTCATGGGCTTGAGAAACACCGTGATGGGACACAGATACTTGCAGAACGCCCGATTATCTTTGAATCGGAAGGCAAACGCAATGCCGACAATATAGTAAAGCACATTCCCGGCGAGGAATAGCCAGAACATGATCTGTTCCAAGCGTGTGACCTTCATCAGGAAAAGCCCGGATACCAGCGCCAGAGACAGAGCGAACATCACATAGCGCAGAACGCCCAGCTTTTCCCTGTGCGGCTTTTGTGGCTGCTTGTAGGGAAGAAAGTCCAGCACCATCGCCGTCCAGCAGGCGTAGCCGCACCAGCCGCGCCCAAACAGCAGCGGTCCCAAAATCTTTGCAACCGCGTAGTGGATGGTCGCCGCCTCAAAAACACCGAGAAACAGATAGTACCAGAAGCCTTCAATCTGCATATTCTCGTGGGAGATCACGCCGAGGTATAGCAGCATATAACTACCCACCGCCAACTGGACGAAATGCCGGGCATAGCGTTTCCCAGCGGTAAAGAGCGCCGTCCCCAGCGCAAGGCAAGTTCCGATGTAGCTGAAATTCAGCAGATAGAATAGATTGTCCTTTGTGAGCCATAGCGTGACCGCAACAGCTTCAAACAGCAGAAACAGCAGCAGGGACGGCACATAGTTGTGAAATCTGATATGGCTTCTCATCGTCTTCCTCTTTTCTATATTGACAATCCAGTGTAGCAGACAAATGAAAAAATAGTAATCATATTCTCGTAAAACATCGGTAAAATACACGAAGCGCCTCTGTCGATGCCTGGTTGCATGTCGGCAGAGGCACTTTTTTGTCAAAAGAAAACCACTAGCTCTGCTAGTGGAAAGAAAAAGCCAACATCATTTCATTTTTTGGGGGGAAGGATCTCAATCGTACTTTCCCGTACCCTAGGCGGTTCGGGCTCCTCCTCCTCAGCGGTGCAGATATAGATCTCCTCTGCCCGTGCCAACGCCGCCCGCAGAATACGGGCAGAGGACAGAGCCAACGGGATGCGTTCCAGTGGATCGATCACTTCGTCCACCGCGCTGCACAGCACGGCGTACATCTTTTGGTAGTCAGCCATCGGCCGTTCCCTCCGTTTTGTTGTTCATTCAGCGCCAGTGAGATGCCGTGCGCTGGGATCAGGAAAGGGAAATGGGGGAGTATCCTGCAAGGATCTCTGCTGCCTCTATTTTAGCCGAAGCGACCGCCAGATGCAAGCAGAAAAAACTGTCCGGGAACCGCAGGATTCCCGGACAGGATACAGAGGGGGAAAGGTCAGCCTCGCAAAGTGATCTCGTGGCGCTTGGGGCCGGTGGAGACGATGCGGATGGGTGTTTCGATCTCTTTTTCGATGAAGTCTACATAAGCCTTGGCGTTGGCGGGCAGGGCGTCGTAGTCCGTGATGCCGCGTATGTCGCTCTTCCAGCCGGGCAGGGTGGTGAAGACGGGTTTGGCCCGCTCCAGCAGGGCGGGGACGGGGAAGTCCTTGGTGACCTTGCCGTCGATCTCATACCCGGTACAGACCTGGATCTCGTCCAGATAGCCCAGCACATCCAGGCAGGTCAGGGCCACTTGGGTGGCACCCTGGACCATGCAGCCGTATTTCGTAGCCACGGTGTCGAACCAGCCCACCCGGCGGGGACGGCCGGTGGTGGCGCCGAACTCGCCCTTGTCACCGCCGCGGCGGCGCAGCTCGTCGCCGGCCTCGCCCAGCAGCTCACTGACAAAAGGCTCCGTCTTCGAGCCGACGCAGGAGGAGTAGGCCTTGGACACGCAGATCACGTCCTCCATGGCTGTGGGAGGCACGGGAGCGCCCACGCAGCCGAAGCCGGCCAAGGTGTGGGAGGAGGTGGTCATGGGAACGATGCCCAGGTCCGGGTCCTTCATAGCTCCCAGCTGGCCCTCCAGCAGGATGGATTTTCCGTCTTTCACAGCCTGGTGCAGGAAGGTCACGGCATCACCCACATAGGGTTTGATGATCTCGCGCATCTTCAGCAGGTCCTGGAAGAGTTCGTCCGCGTCGATGCGGGGCTTGTGATACATGTTCTCAAAGAGAATGTTCTTGATCTCAACGGCGTGGTTGAGATGCTCTTTCAGGCGGGCCTCGTCGAACAGATCGCAGACCTGGATGCCGATCTTGGCGTACTTGTCGGAGTAGAAGGGGGCGATGCCGCTCTTGGTGGAGCCGAAGGCATGGCCGCCCAGGCGCTCCTCTTCGTAGGCGTCCTGGAGGACGTGATAGGGCATGAGCAGCTGGGCCCGCTCCGAGATGATCAGGTTGGGGGCGGGTACCCCGGCGTCCAGCAGGCTGGTCAGTTCATCGGTGAGTTTACGGATGTCCAGGGCGACCCCGTTGCCGATGACGTTGGTGATGTGAGAGTAGAACACGCCCGAAGGCAGGGTGTGCAGGGCGAAGCGGCCATAATCATTGATGATGGTGTGCCCCGCATTGGCGCCGCCTTGGAAGCGGACGACGATGTCTGACGTCTCCGCCAGCAGATCGGTGATTTTCCCTTTGCCTTCGTCGCCCCAGTTGGCGCCGACGATCGCTTTTACCACAGGAACCCCTCCTATTATAATAAGAAGATAAATTGTTTGTCTTGTTTCTTTCGGCGGTGGGGAAGTGCCCCCGAAAATACAACTCATTATAATACTCTGTATTTCAAGATGCAAGGGTGAAGTAGAAAAATTTCATGGATTCCCAGATTTTTGTCAAAATCGCGGAAAGTTCCCCTTTACATTCATGATTTAACTTGCTAAAATATGAAAGCAGATAAGACAAAGGAGTGGTGTTCCCATGAAGAAAACACCCAAGGAAGACTACGAGCTGCTCTACGAGAGCCTCTTGCAGTTAAAATCGGTGGAGGAGTGCCGCAAGTTCATGGAGGACCTATGCACCGTCACCGAGCTCAAGGCCATGGGCCAGCGGATCGAGGTGGCCATGTACCTGCGGGAGGGGATGATCTACCAGGATATCCTCAAGCACACCGGGGCCAGCAGCGCCACCATCAGCCGGGTCAATCGCTGCCTGCAATACGGCGCAGACGGCTACCAGACCATCCTGCCCCGCCTGGACCCCATCTGGGAGGAGAAGAAGCACCGTGACACAGAAGCATGAACCTTTCGGCGACCTGCCCCTGGGCGAAGAAGAGACCTACGACGCCCTGGCTGCCTGCTACGACGACATGACCGCGGATGTCGATTATCCCGCCTGGGCAGATTTTATCGAGGCCCTCTTCGCCGGCTCCCCCCGTCCGGTCCATGGGGAGCCGTTCCACACGGTCCTGGACCTGGCCTGCGGCACAGGCACCATGTCTTTTTTATTGGCCGAGCGGGGCTATGAAGTGATTGGCGTGGACTTTTCCCCGGAAATGCTGGCCGTGGCCGCGGAGAAATCCCTGGAAGGGGAGGGGGAAGCCCCCATTTTCCTCTGCCAGAGCATGGAGGAGCTGGACCTCTACGGGACCGTCGACGCCTGCGTCTGCCTGTTGGACAGTGTGAACCACGTGACGGAGCCGGACCGCCTCCAACAGGCCCTCCGCCGCGTCTGGTTGTTCTTAGAGGCCGGGGGCCTCTTTGTCTTCGATGTCCACACCCCAGAGCACTTGCAGAGCCTGGACGGCGGCTTGTTTTTGGATGAGACCGACGATGCCTACTGCGTCTGGCGCACGGAGTATGACCCGGAAGAAGCGATCTGTACCTATGGCATGGACGTCTTCCAGCGGGAAGGGGAGGCCTGGTACCGCTCCACCGAGGTCCACGAGGAGCGGGCCTATTCCATCGAGACCCTGACGGAAGCCCTGCGTCAAGCGGGCTTTCTTGACATTCACACCTATGGCGACCGCCGCCTGGACGCCCCCCAGGCCGGGGAGGCGCGGGTCTTCTTTACCGCCCGCAAGCCGGAGGAAGCCATTGAACACATGCGATAACACGAAACGAGGATATGAGAGCAATATGGATACGATAATTAGAATGATTGCCAAGGACGCCCCCATCAAAGCCATGGCCATCCAGGCCAAGGGCATTGTAGAGCGGGCCCGCGAGATCCACAAGACCCTGCCCGTGGCCACTGCCGCCCTGGGCCGCACCCTGATGGCTGCTTCCATGATGGGCCAGCAGATCAAAGAGAAGGACGGCTCCGTGACCCTCCGCATCAACGGCGGCGGCCCGCTGGGCAGCATTTTGGCCGTGTCCGACAGCGACGGCAACGTTCGCGGCTATGTCCAGAACGGCCAGGTCGAGCTGCCCCTGAAGGGCCCCGCCAAGCTGGACGTGGGCACCGCCGTGGGCACCAACGGTTCCCTGACCGTCATTAAAGACTTAAAGCTCAAGGAACCCTATGTGGGCACCATCCCCCTGGTCTCCGGCGAGATCGCCGAGGACATCACGGCTTACTTCGCCGAGAGCGAGCAGATCCCCACCGCCTGCGCCCTGGGCGTCCTGGTGGACAAGGACCTCTCCGTGGCTGTGGCCGGCGGCTATCTCATTCAGCTTCTCCCCGGCGCCACCGATGAGGACATCGACAAGATCGAGGCCGGCATTGCCCGCGTGGGCCAGGTGACCACCCAGCTCAGCCAGGGTCTCAGCGCCGAGGCGCTGCTGCGCCTGGTCCTGGCCGACTTCGACCTGGAGCTTCTGGAGACCGTCCCCGTGGAGTACCGCTGCTATTGCAGCCGGGACCGGATGCGCCGCGCCCTGATCAGCATGGGCAAGCAGGAGCTTACCGACCTCATCCGCGAGCAGGGCCGCGCCGAGATGACCTGCCAGTTTTGCGACGCCGTCCACGTCTTTGAGAAGGACGAGCTGGAAGCCCTGGCCGCGTCCCTTTAAGAGGACGAGAACAGAGCGATTTCAGCCAAAAAATGGGTGGAAAAACAAGTTTCAAAAAAATCTGATTTTTTTGAAAAAACCTATTGACAAAGCGGTAAGTCTTGGATATAATAGGCTACGTTGCTTGAGCGGTGCGGCCGACACGGAGTCCACCAAACAAGGACAAAAGTTCATCGGGAGCATAGCTCAGCTGGGAGAGCACATGCCTTACAAGCATGGGGTCACAGGTTCGAGCCCTGTTGTTCCCACCATAAATTCGGCCAGGTAGTTCAGCTGGTTAGAACGCCGGCCTGTCACGCCGGAGGTCGAGGGTTCGAACCCCTTCCTGGTCGCCATTTGCTGCTGTAGCTCAGTAGGTAGAGCGCATCCTTGGTAAGGATGAGGTCGGCAGTTCGAATCTGCCCAGCAGCTCCAAAAAACACCTGAAATCTTCGGATTTCAGGTGTTTTTCGTTATAAAAATGCACTTTTAGGTGTGGGTCAAAATGTGGGTCAACCGCCTGACCCACACCGTGACCCACACAACGAAATGTGCGGAAAGAGCCAAAGAGCACCGGAGAGGAGGTTTTGCCCCCTCTCCGGTATTTCGCATCCTTTTTCTGCTTACATCACTTGCGCCATGAAGCTGCCCATCGTTTGTGCGGCTTCGTCCTGCTTCTGCCTCGTAGCGTGGGTGTAGGTGCGGAGTGTGAATCCAGCGTCATAGTGGCCGAGCATACTGCTGACGGTTTTGACGTCCACCCCATTTTGCAGCGCCAGCGTTGCGAAGGTGTGTCTGAGGTCGTGAAATCTGATGTGTGGCAGCCCGGCGTCCTTCAGGATTTTCTTGTGCAGATTTACGACGGAGTCTGGGTAGTACATCTCACCGGTTGCCGGCGAGGGGAACATGTAGGGATTCTCAGGATGCTTGCCATGTTCCGCTATCAGCAGATCGACAGCCTCCTGTGGAATACTGACTTTTCTGACCGAAGTCTCCGTTTTGGGACGGGAGAGCGTCAGTTCACCATTGGGATTCTTTACATACTGTTTGCTGACGGAGATGGTTTTGTTTTGGATGTCGAGGTCACTCCAGAGAAGCGCCGTGATCTCGCCCTTCCGCAAGCCCGTGACCAGCTCCAGATAGAACATGGGGAGCAGTCCTCTCCTGTCAGCAGCTTCCAGATAATCCTTGATGTGCTCAGGCGAAAGGATCTGCATTTCGATTTTTTGAACCTTCGGCGCGATGCAGTCCTCGGTCGGGTTCCGCAGGATCAGGCGCTCCTTGACCGCCCGTTCCAAGGCACTGTGCAGCATGAGATGCAGACTCCGAACTGTGGTGCTGCTGAGACCGGGATTGCCGTGACCGCTCTTGCGGTCGATGCGACCGTTTTCCATCAGATCCTTGTAGAGCTTTTGTAGATCATGGGCGGTCAGTTTGGTGAGCTTGATATTGCCGATGCGAGGGATCGTGTATTGCTCGACCATCAGTTGATAGCGGTTTGCTGTTGAGATGCGGATATTCGGTTTTGCGTAGAGCTCATACCAGCTACGCAGCCAAGTTGCTACCGTGTACTCATCAGCGCGGCTGACATCGATTCCTCTGGTAGCCGCCATTGCGGCACTGAGCTTTGCCTTGCATTCCGCCTGCGTCTTACCCAGCACGTTTTTGATGATGCGCTTTCCGGTTTCGGGGTGGTAGCCCGCTGTGTAGCGACCCTCCCAGCGACCGTCTGCGCGCTTGCGAATGTTGCCCTCGCCGTTGGCGCGTTTTTTAGCCATTCGTGATCATCTCCTTTGCTTTTTGCTCTTTGTCGGCTTCGAAGGAGTAAGGAGCTCCCAGTTCTCCGGCGATACCGGCCGCCAGCTTGAAGCCTGCCGTGAAGCTCATCAACGTGGACCTCGCCAGCAGAGTGTTTTGTGCGTCCAACAGCCGCAGCAGCTTTCTGCGCCCCGCGGCGTCCATGTCCCGCCGCAGTTCCGCTTGGGCGTATTCGACCTGCTTGTCCAATTCACTGTGTTCCTGACGGTCGAAACGCTTTTGCAGGGCTTTCATGTAGTCATACATTGCGGCACCTCCTTTTTGGCAACCACAACACATACCACAACTCCGCTCACAAAGCTACTGTTTTCTGAAATGTTTCTTTGACTATTGCGGCGCAAAAACTGAACACCTCGACCCGCTTTACATATGGAATTTCATTGAAAATCCCTGTTGCTGTTCCAACTCATGGTCATCCAGCTTGTGGCCGAGGGCGACGCGCTTTTGCCGTAGCTGTGCCAGCCGCTTGCGGTCGATTTGGACACCGTTGGCAGCGGGAGCCGGGGCGTTGTCCCGGAAAATATTGCCCATGTGGTAGAGCAGCCGGGAGGCTGACAGCAGGACGGAGGGAGGCTCCTGTTCGCCGCGCTCCATGCGTTTCATAAAAAATTCCGCGTAGGTGTGGCCGTTATTCCGCGCCGCCGCGAACCATTCGTAGGCGGCGTCCGGGTCCTTCGGAACGCCCTCGCCCATGAGGGTCAGCTTGCCCAACAGATATTGAGCGTAGGCGTTGCCGTTATCCGCGGCCTGCCGCAAATATGACGCTGCGATTTCGGCATCTTTTATCGTATTTTTGCCGCTAAGATATTCCTTGCCCAACCGGTAGGCGGCGTGATCGTTGCCGTTGTCAGCAGAGCGTTTCAGCCAGTAGATGCCCTTGGCGGGATCGTGAACGTCTGCATCATCGGAGAGATACAGCTTGCCGAGGGCGTACTGTGCCGCGTCCAAGTCCTGCTCGGCGGCGCGTTCCAACAGCTTTTGTGCTTTGACCATGTCGGGGATCAGCAGCCCACCGTTGCGGTACGCCGTGCCGATGATGTACTGGGCGTAGGCGTCACCGTTCTCCGCAAGCTGCTCCAATTGCTCCGCCGCTTTATCCCGTTCCTCCAGAGGGAAACGATCATCATTCACCACGCTTTGCAGATCCTGACACGCATAGCTCATGGCGTAGGCACTGATCTGCTCGCCGTCATCCTGCATTTCCTCGTCCTCAAAGGAAAACCTGTTCATGCGAATATGCTCCGCTTCTTTGATGACGGCGTTCTTGATTTGTCGGAATTCTTTCTGCTGAGACAGCGGTGGGCGCAGCCGTTTCTTTCCCTCGGAATAGTAATCCTCCACCTGACATTGCAGTTCCCACCATGTCTGGTAGCACGCATCCACGGTGGGCAGCCGCGCCATTTGGTCGACGATCTCGTCCACCAGCTTTTTCATTGGCTTTGGCAGATAGCCGTAGGTTTTCTTGCCGCCGACCTGACCGAGCTGCCGCGACAGATCCCAGATCATCTGCTCTGCCTCCGGGTGGATGCAGGTCATTTCCCGCATGGCCTTCGCCAATTCCAGCATGGCTTTCCGCGCTTCCGCCACCAGTTCGTCTCGCGATTTGCTTTTCTGTTCGTAGACATGGAGCAGTTCCTGGCGGAAGATCTGATTGGTCAGCGTGGACTTGATTTGGTGGATAC
>OIWK01003701.1_pt1 | contig 10252 bp, 9 predicted proteins | sample 1587401 | NCBI WGS metagenome assembly OIWK01 (sample SAMEA3888911, study PRJEB22519) | human gut metagenome | biome: human gut; feature: human-associated habitat; material: faeces | place: Denmark | collected 2009
CGGTTGCATAGGTTTTCCCGGTTGCGCAACCGGGAGGGGACCGATTATATTCGTTTTATTCATTTGAAGGGAGTAATTCATTATGATGATGCCTGCAAACTTCTCTGCTGTGAACGCAGAGGTCGTCTACGGCGGCGCTGTGGCTGACTACCTGCCCAACGCATGGACTGCTGCCAACGTCAAGCAGTTCTCCACCAACATTATCACCCTGGTCAGCAACAGCTTCTTCCAGCGTGTGATCAACGCCACCCTGGGCACCATGTTCAGCGGCAACTGGGGCAGCGACGGCGTGAAGCTGTTCGGCGACGAGGGCAGCCTCACTGCTCTGTACCACATTGACCATGATATCACCAAGGATTCTCAGAACTTCGGCAACAAGATCATGACCACTCTGGGTCTGGCTTCTGTTGTCTACACTCTGGGCACTTCTGAGGCTAAGATCTTCACTGTCAAGAATGTCGGCAAAACCAATGTCTAATCTCATCTGAGGTTTCACCAAAGGTTCATTGAAAGGGCGGCGAATCGAAAGATTCGCCGCCCTTTTTTGCTGCCTTCCTGTTACCAAACTGAGACTTTTTTCACATTTTTTTCAAAATTTAAGGGTTTATTAAAAATTGTCCTCTTGAAGAACCCGACAGAATGTGTTATACTATGCCCAAGGTTTAGGAGACGGTACGTCAAAATCCCCTCTCCGGGCCGGTCAAAATGATCAAAGGGTAGGCGCTCCCTTCTTTTGATAGCAGCGGACTTCTGCTTTGCCCTGGTTCTCCGCAGGGCAGGGCAAAGCAGAAGGCTATGCGCTGTTAAACCGGAGTGCAAAAAGAAAACCTTTTTCATTTGTCAGACCTACGGTCAAAACAATAGCAAACTGGGGCTTGTGCAAACAGACCGGGTGTGCTAGAATAAAAGCCGTAGTTTTGAAATAGACACAGTACATTGAAAAAGAGATCGTTTGCTTTTGGTTGTCGGTCTCTTGTAAAGGAAACATCGTATGCGTTATACCTATGTGCGGCAGCACGATTCTACGGACTGCGCGGCCGCTTCGCTCGCAATGGTGTGCCTCCATTACAAAAAGGAAATCACCATCACCCGCCTGCGGGATATGATGGGAACCGACATGAAAGGCACGAACCTCGTTGGCCTGCAGAAAGCAGCCAATGAGCTGGGCTTCAGCACGGCGGCTGTCCGTGTTGACCGCGAAAACTTTTTAAGCGATTTCACACTGCCCGCAATTGCGCAGGTCATTACCGACCAGGGCCTGACCCACTTTGTGGTCATCTTCAAAAAGACGACCATCAAGGATGACGATGCCCGCCGCAAGCATGTGGTGCAGGAAGAAGAACGCAAGGCTGATGCAAGCAAAAAGTACAAATGCAAGGATTACGTCGTCATCGGCGACCCTGCAAATGAACTGAAAAAGATCAGCCTGGATGAGTTCTATAAAAACTTCACCGGCGTGCTACTGCTGCTGAACCCCACAGCGGAGTTCAAGGGCGGCACCGGCAAGCATAAGGTGGAGGGCAAAGAGGAAGCCAAGGCAGCCCGCAACAACATGTTGAAGCGGTACATGGATCTGCTGCTTCCCCAGAAAAAGCTGTTTGCTTACGCTATTCTCAGTTCAGTGATCCTGACACTGATCGGCATCGTGTCCACCGTCTTTAATAAGGCGATCATGGACGAGGTGTTGCCTTATGGGTTGAAAAACCTGCTTATATCGCTCATTGTCGTGTTCAGTGTGGTCAACTTGACCAGCACGCTGCTCTCGACTGTGAGACAGTGGATCCTGATCTTCCTTTCCATTAAAATCGATATCCCGTTGATGCTGGGCTACTTCGAGCATGTGTACAAACTGCCGATGAAGTTCTTTGCATCCCGTAAGACCGGCGAGATCACCACCCGCTATTCCGATGCAGGCACCATCAAATCGGTGCTGACCAGCATTGCAATGAGCGTGGTCATGGACATTGTGATGGCCGTGGGTACAGGCTTTGTCCTGTTCCGGATGAACTCCTCGCTGTTCTCCATTACCTTGTTTACCACCGTTCTGAGCCTGCTGCTCGTCATCATCTTCAAGCAGCCCTACAAGCGGATCAATGAAGAGACGATGGTGCAGTCGGCCGTTCTGAACAGCCAGATGATCGAGAGCCTGCGCGGCATCGAGACCATCAAGTGCAACGCCTGCGAAGGGCGTGAGCTGGAAGCCCTTGAGCGTGAATACATCAAGAGCCTGAAGATCAGCCTGCGTTCCAGCAAGATCAGCACCAGCCAGAGCCTGATCTCCAGCGTGATCATGACCGTGTTGAACATGGTCACCACCTATGTGGGCATCACGCAGGTGCTGAATGGCCAGCTGACGCTGGGCGGCTACATGGCGTTCAGCACCCTTTCGGGCTACTTTACTTCTCCGGTGAGCGAGCTCATCAGTATGCAGATGTCCATTCAGGAGGCTTCTATCTCCATGAAGCGCCTGACGGAGATCATGGATTATGAATCCGAGCAGGACGATACCAGAGAGTACACCGAGATGGAGAGCATGGAGGGCGACATTGAGTTCAAGGATGTCACCTTCCGGTATGGCAACCGCACCCCGGCACTGGACCACATCTCCTTCACCATCCCGCAGGGGAAAAAGGTGGCGTTGGTTGGTTCCTCGGGTTCCGGCAAGTCTACCATCACCAAGCTCCTGCTCAAGTATTACGAGCCGGAGAGCGGTACCATCAGCGTGAATGGCGTTGATCTGGACGAGTACAGCAATGCATCCGTCCGCCGCTGCATTTCCTATGTCCCGCAGAACGTTGAGCTGTTCAGCAAGACGATCTTCGAGAATATCCGCATCTCCCGCCCCGAGGCTACCCTCGATCAGGTACGGGAGGCGGCCAAGAAGGCCGACGCACACGAGTTCATCCGCAAGCTGCCGCTGCAGTACAACACCTATCTGGAGGAAGCCGGTAACGGCCTGTCCGGTGGTGAAAAGCAGCGCATTGCACTGGCCCGTGCGTTCCTGAAGGATTCGAGCCTTTACATCTTTGATGAATCGACCTCCAGCCTGGACTTTGGTACAGAGAATACCATCTTTGATATGATCTATAACCAGCTGGCTGACCGTTCGATGCTGATCGTGGCACACCGTCTTTCCACCATCCGTGATTGCGACCTGATCTTGGTCATGGATCACGGTGAGATCGTGGAGCGCGGCACCCATGACGAGCTGCTGGCAAAGCAGGGTAAGTATTACGAGCTCTGGAACCTGCAGCAGGGCATCTTCCGCCGCAAGAAGGAAGAGCCTACACCCGTTGCCCCCGCGGCAGTCGTTGAAGAAGACGACGATGGCGAGGCAATGACCTATTAAGTTGCAGCCGAGTGCGCACTCGGTTACATAAATGATCTTTGGATGGATGCGCAGCCGGAAAAAGATCGCTAAATAAGTTTTTTCATTCATTTGAAGGGAGTAATTCATTATGATGATGCCTGCAAACTACTCTGTTATCGCAGAGAACGAGATGACCTATGTCAACGGTGGCGCTAGCTTTATCGACGCTATCGGCGCTGTTACCGCTCCTATCTGGGGCATTGAGAATGTCAAGCAGTTCAACACCAACATCGTGACTCTGGTTGGCAACACCTTCCTGCAGTCCACCGTTGACCGCACCATCGGTGTCCTGTTCAGCGGCAATACCACCTGGAAGGAAGTCGGCAACATCGGCAAGAACCTGTTCGGCCACAATGTTAAGGGCGGCAAGATCGAGAAGAACAACTTTGGTGACTACGTCATGAACGCTCTGGGCATTGCTGCTGCTGTCTACAACCTGGGCGTGGCTCCCACCAAGAACACCGTCAAGGAGACTGCTGTTACCTTCACTGTCTAATTAGACGTGATCTGAAATTATGAAGCGTTGAGGAAACTGCACCGCCCTACTTGTTAGCGCGGGGCAGACAACAATGCCTCGTTATGGTGTGCCAGGAGGCGTGTGCCTCCTGGCACACCTTATTTTTATGTTGCTTATCGCGTTGCGGTAGGCAATTGTGTGTGGGAAAAATCCGGCCTGCGGGGGGTCAAACCTCTCAGCCGTCGCTATCGCTCGGCAGCTCCCCTAGTAGGGGAGCCCTTGGCATGGCGCTGCGTTTTCGAGAGTGAGCGCTTCGCTACTGCCTGCCCTGCTGGCGCAAGGCAAAATGAGGTGTCGCTTATGTCCATCACCAACCTGCCCTATGACCCGCGGATGCGTGAACGTGTGCAGGAACTGCGTCATAAAATGACACCCATGGAGAAAAAGCTGTGGTATTCGTTTTTGCGCACGTATCCAGTGAAAATGTACAAACAAAGGCCAATTCGTACATTTGTGGCGGATTTTTATTGCCCTTTGGCAAGATTGGTTATTGAACTTGACGGCTCACAGCATTATACTGAACAGGGAATGCAATATGATATGGAACGCAGTGCTGTGTTTGAACAGTACGGTGTGCAGGTGTTGCGCTTCCGAAATCAGGATGTGAGTGCACATTTTGAAATGGTGTGTGAGCAAATTCACGAAGCTGTTGTGAAACGTTTAGAGGAATTGGAGCGGGGCAAGGAGGGTTGAACCTTCCGGCTTGTACTGTGGTCGGCTTTGCTGATGTTTTGCCTTGCGGCAGAACATGCCTTTGGAGCCGCAGGCGATTTTTGCGAAAAATGAATCTTCTGCCAAGGCCTCCCCTATTAGGGGAGGTGGCATCAAGCGAAGCGATGATGACGGAGAGGTTTGATCTTCAGATGCCGTATTCCTGAATTGCCATTTTTCCCCCCAGACAATTGCTTATTGCAAACAAAAAAGAAACAGGTGGACATTATTATGAGAGAGATCCAAGTTGCAGAAAACAAGACCCTGAAGCTGACCAACGTTCTGGCACGCAAGATCGATGCCAGCGAGCTGGGCAACCTGGGCGTGATCCTGACCCAGATGCAGAACTTTATCAAGAGCCACAGCGCCATGCCGGTTGGCCCTGTGATCCAGTGCGTCAAGTTTACCTCCGGCCCCAACCCGGAGCCGCAGATCTATTTTATGATGCAGGTCAACCAGCTCATCCCCCGCCTGGAGCCGGGCTACGAGCAGGACGCTGTGCTGCGGGTGAAGGGCTGCCTGTACGCCCACTTCACCGGCCCCATGGACCACAGCAGCCTTGCCAGCCAGAAGCTGAACATCTATGCCTACGAGCACGAGATCGAGCTGACCGGCACCACCTACAGCATCTACGTCAATCAGGACAGCGAAAACGGTGTCATGGACGTTTTTATGGAGACGAAGTAATATGACCACTCGCATTCAGAATCTTTCCGACCTGCAGGACCGCCGCATTATGATGGAGAAGAAGCTGCCGGCCTTTGGCTACGCGCTCATTCTTCTGGTGGCTTTCCTCATGGTGTTTCTGGTGATTTGGAGCACCCAGAACAAGCGCACCTACGTCAGCCAGTCCACTGGCTCAGTGCAGGCGGCCAACAAGACCTATATCATGTCCAGCTACTCCGGCTCCATCACCGAGCTGAACATCTCGGAGGGCAGCTATGTCACCGAGGGCGACCTCATTGCCCACATCAAGAGCACCGATCTGGACATCCAGCAGGACAGCTACCAGAAGCAGCTGGACATCTACAAAAAGCAGAAGAGCCAGTACGAAAAGCTGCTCAAGTCCATTCAGGACGACAAGAACTACTTCAGCGAGACCGACATCGACGATCAGCCCTATTACTACCAGTACGAGAGCTACAAGAGCCAGGTCAGCCAGAAGGCGTTTGATGCTTCGCCCTATCAGGCCGCCGGTTACACCGACGAGCAGATCAAGACCTTGATGGAGCAGAACCAGAGCGAGGTGGAGAGCCTGTACTACTCCACCCTGCAGTCCATTTCTGCCAACCTGACCAGCGTGCAGGCCAACATTGACAACATCGAGGCCCAGCTGGATGCCCTGAACACCGGCGCGAACGATTACTACATCTACGCTCCCACCTCCGGTGTCATCCACATGGACACCCCCTACAAGGTGGGCATGGTGCTCAGTGCAGGCTCCGCTCTGGCCACCGTTGCCAGCGAGAACAGCGACCTTGAGATCGTGGCGGCTGTCACCGTCAACGACCGGCCGCTGATCAATGTGGGCGACCCCTGCAAGATCGCCATCACCGGCCTGTCGGAGTATTCCTACGGCACCCTGACCGGCACTGTTACCTCCATCGACAGTGACGTGACCACCAACACCAGCGGGTCTTACTACAAGATGACCATCAAGCCGGACAACACCTATGTTGTGAGCACCAGCGGCGACAAGGTGGATCTTTCCAACGGCATGAGCGTCACCGCCCGTGTGGAGTACGATGAACTGACTTACTTTGACTATGTGATGGAGGCCCTGGGCGTGCTGTTCCGCTAAGCGCCCGCCGATTCCACGCCCAAGAGGTACGAAAGAATGAAACTGAACCCGAAACAGCTGGCCGCCAGCGCGGCTTTGCTGGGTGTGCTGGCCTGTGCCGCCGCCCTGCCTGCGTCGGCTGCCGGCCCTGTTACCACGCCGCTGGCCCTCACGCTGCCCAAGGCGAGCTTTCCCTGGGATAAAGTTACCGCCGAGAGCATCGAGACCGGCAGCTACGATGCCGCCCCGCTGGCGGGCACGGCCCAGCAGCTCTCTCCGGTGACCACCCCCGCCAATGCCGCCAGCAAGAACGGCGTGACCTATGTCTCTGATAACCCCAATGTTGTCTCGGTGGACAGTGAGGGCGTGGCGCAGGCTGTGGGCCTGGGCACGGCCAACATCACCGCCACCTGCGGCGGGGTGAGCTGCACCTATACCATCACCCCCCAGCCGGATGCCAGCATGATCGCCACCGAAATGGATATCACCCTTGCATCCAGCACCATTGCCGTGGGCGAGACCACCAGCCTTTCGCTGGCAGTGCTGCCCACCTCGGCGGCCAACTATATCAACGTCAGCCTGAGCTCTTCCAATGAGAAGGTGGCCACCGTCAACAACTTTGGCAAGGTGACCGGCGTTGCCCCCGGCAAGGCCACCATCACCGCCACGGACGGCAACGTGAGCTGCACGGCCACCGTTACGGTGGTTGCGGCCAACACCAGCACCGTCTCCAGCCAGTCCATCTCCCTGAACACCAACTATGTGGTGCTCAAGCCGGGCTCCTCCAAGACCATCACCGGCAAGGTGTCGCCGGCCTCTGCCAGCCAGAGCCTGACCTTCAAGAGCCAGGACAAGAGCATTGCCACCGTCAGCGGTTCCGGTGTCATCACCGGCGTTGCCACGGGTGCCACCTCCGTGGTGGTTTCCAACGGCACCGCCTCCACCTCGGTCACGGTCATCGTCAACCGCACCGCCTCCACCTCCGGCAGCAGCAGCGATACCAGCGGTGAGGGCACCGAGGACAACATCACCACCGATGCCACCGTGGCCGCCATCCAGAACGCCGCAGGGGAGGAAGTGTCCCTCTATCAGAGCGACGTGCCTGTCATTACCGGCGAGATCCTGAGCGCCCTGCGCACCACGGGCCGCAGCCTGATCGTGCTGGGTGAGGATTATACCCTGCGGATCGATGGCACCAGCATCAAGAGCACCCAGGGCGGGTTCAGCACCGCCCTGACCTTTGCCCCCGATGAAAACGGCCTGAGTTTCCAGCTGGGCGAAAGCGGTGCGCTGCCCTGCGTGGTGCAGATCACCCTGACCGGTGAGAACGCCGCTTACAGCCGCCTGTATCTGCACAACACTGCCAGCGAAAAGTGGCAGTTCCTGAACAGCTACAAGGATGGCACCATCACCGCCGATACGGCTGGCAGCTACCTGCTGACCAACCAGAATCTGCGCTTCACCAATATCAACTGGACCTTCTTCATCGCCGCCGGTGCGCTGACCGTGGTCTGCCTGATCGTGTATATCGCCGTCAAGAAACGGTATTGGTTCTGGTAATTATAACTGTGCGTAATAAAACCTCCCACTCATTCGAGTGGGAGGTTTTTGTGTTATAACAATGTTTCGTAATTCTGACGGCCATAGAAGAATCGAAGCAGGTAAACAGTCTTTTGTGCTTCATCCACACGGTAGATCAGCAGGTAATGCTTGATGACAGCTTTACGGTAGCCCTTGGAAGAAAGCCGAGGGTCGCGGCACTGCTCGTAGAGATAGGGCATCTGCTCCAGTGCGGTGTAACACTTCTCTACCTCATTGGCAAAGGCTGTGGCGGCTGCCGGGTTTTCCAGCGATAAGGCAAGGTAGGACAGGATCGCATCCAGGTCTGCCTGTGCAAGGGCTGTTTCAACCAACTTATATGCCATAACGGGCTCTCAATTCCTGCAAGGCGCTGCGGGCGTCCAATGTCTGCCCGGCTTCCACCTGCTGCTCGGCAGCATCCAGCTTGGCGTATGCGTCCAGAAGCTGCATCTTTTCTTCATAGGCTTCCATGCTCATAATGACCATATCGCCATAGCCATTTTTGGTGATATAGACAGGTTCTTTGGATTCACTGCACATCTGGGAGACAGCAGCAGTGTTTTTGAGGTCGCGGATCGGAATAATACGCGGCATGATATCAGCTCCTCTCTGTGGCTTTATTATACCATAATAATACCACGCTTGCAAGACTGGTCTATGCTTGACAATCGAAATACAATATGATATGATTTTGATATCAGAAAGAAACTTCCGAACCCTGTAAAGGAGGGACATTTTATGGAAGAGAAGATCTTGCAGACCAAGAAGAACGGCATGACCATGCTTCTGCTGACCCTGCTGGGTTATGTGGCTGCGGTTGTGGTGGGCGGTATCGGTTTTGTAATGCTGTATACCACCTTCCTGGGTTTTATCCCGCTGGCGATCGCTGTCATCTATGCCATCATCGGTATTTTCCTGTTCGCGGGCCTGAAAGTCCTCAAGCCCGAGGAAGCGCTGGTGCTGACCCTGTTCGGTGATTACATCGGCACCCTGAAGGGGGAGGGCTTCTACTGGGTCAATCCCTTCTGCACGGCGGTCAACCCGGCTGCGGGCACGGTCCTGAGCCAGAGCGGTGATGTTCAGCAGCGCCCTGTGGTGCAGGCTGACCGTGAGAAGGACGGCAAGAAGATCTCCCTGAAGGTGATGACCCTGAACAACTCCCGCCAGAAGATCAACGATTGCCTGGGCAACCCGGTGGAGATCGGCATTGCGGTCATCTGGCGGGTGACCGACACCGCCAAGGCCGTGTTCAATGTAGACAACTACAAAGAGTACCTGTCCCTGCAGTGTGACAGCGCCCTGCGCAACGTGGTGCGCATCTACCCCTACGATGTAGCCCCCAACGTGGACACTACCGGCGACGGTGTGGCCGACGAGGGCAGCCTGCGCGGCTCCTCGGAAGTGGTGGCAAAGCGCATTCAGGACGAGATCCAGAAGAACGTCACCTCTGCCGGGATCGAGATCATCGAAGCCCGCATCACTTATCTGGCCTACGCCCCCGAGATCGCGGCGGTCATGCTGCAGCGTCAGCAGGCAAGCGCCATCATTGATGCCCGCAAGATGATCGTGGACGGTGCCGTGGGCATGGTGGAGATGGCGCTGGATCGCCTGAGTGAGAACAAAGTGGTGGAACTGGACGATGAGCGCAAAGCGGCAATGGTCTCCAACCTGCTGGTGGTGCTCTGCGGCAACAAAGATGCTCAGCCGGTGGTAAATTCCGGCAGCTTGTATTGAGGAAACGGCAATGATTGGGAATTCTGTGATTGCCGGTTTATTTGCCGAAAGCATGTTCGCGCTGCTGTTTCCTATTCTGCTGTTGTTGCTGTGGAAAAAGCGCACCGGCGCGTCGGTTACGCCGTTTTTCGTGGGCGCAGCGGTGTTTTTCCTGTTTGCCATGGTATTGGAGCAGGTGCTGCACACCATTTGTCTGGGAATTTTCTCCGGGATTCGCAGCAACCCGGCGGCATATATTTTGTACGGCGGCTTTGCTGCGGGAATTTTTGAGGAAACCGGACGGTTTCTGGCATTCCGTCTGATGAAAAAACACGTCGGACGGGAAAATGCGGTGACCTACGGAATCGGTCACGGCGGCATGGAGGCTATGCTGCTGGTGGGCGTAAATATGCTGCTGTACGGCGTCTGCGCGCTGATGATGAATGCAGGCGGCGCCGAGGCACTGGCAATTTTCGGCACGGAGGCGCAAGCTGCGCTGCCCGGGCTGCTGCAAAGTCTGACAGCGGAGAGCTGTTTCTGGGGAACGATGGAGCGGCTTGCGGCCATCGGTTTGCACATC
>OIWK01003702.1_pt1 | contig 10251 bp, 9 predicted proteins | sample 1587401 | NCBI WGS metagenome assembly OIWK01 (sample SAMEA3888911, study PRJEB22519) | human gut metagenome | biome: human gut; feature: human-associated habitat; material: faeces | place: Denmark | collected 2009
ACTGGTGTTCCCACCAGAATGATATGCAATGGAAGTGACTGTATTACTGATCAGGTTGCCGTAATTCCTACTGGAAGTGGTCTTCGTCATGTTAATGCTATTGCTGAGGTTCTTGCAAGAATCGATCTTACACGAACAGTTGTATCCTGTACAGACCAACTGCATGAACTCACAAATAAAATGGCAAACTCGACTTCTGCTCCGCTTTATATCATGATCTCTAACTCAATGAGCAATTCCCTGCAGGATGCATTTGAACAGCTGATCAAAACTGGCAGCAGCGCTATGTGGATTGCACCTCTCTACGAGGACATGGAGCTTCGCGTACGGAAAATACCAAATATGGACATTATACGATGGGAGGTAAACAAATATGAGAATTAAGCTTCAGGCTCTGACAGAGCATATTCATGGATTTTTGTTAATTCTTGGAATTACTGCATTTCTCTCCTGTCTTATTTTTCCTTCTCATTATTTATTCTTCTTTTTTCACAGTTTTCTTTTGCTGATTCCATTTGCAGTTACTGCTTATGGCCAGGAAAAAATCAAGCATTTTGTCAGCTATTTCATTATTGGTATTGCATGTGCCATTTTGCTGTTTTTTATTGGAAGCAACTTTTGGGAGAAACTGTACTTTTTCATTCTTTGAAAATACAACGATTGCTACACCGATAAACGCAATTAATGGTGCTAATGCCCCAACATCTAAGGCAATTAACTGTCCTGTAATTGTTGTACCAATATTAGCTCCCATGATGATCCATACGGCCTGATTTAATGTCATCATTCCAGAGTTTACAAATCCTACGACCATTACCGTTGTAGCTGAGGATGACTGGATCACGGCTGTGATCAAAGCTCCTACGATAATACCTAAGAATCTATTGGATGTCAATTTTTCCAAAATGTCTTTCATTTTATTTCCGGCAACGGATTCTAATCCGTTACTCATCATCTGCATACCATATAGGAATAATGCTAATCCTCCCAACAGACCTAAAATGTTTGTACTGCTCACTTTTTTTCTCCTTTAGTTGTTCTTTTCTTTACTTTTCTTTCACTTATTTTTTACAACAGTTTTATTTTAACTTATTTAGGAGATGTGTTGTGTTAAATGTATGTAAAATTTTTTGTACTTTTATATGTTTATACTTTGTTTTTTATTGAATTAATATATGTTTTCTGTTAAAATAAACGTCAAGGTGTTACTTCACATTGACGTGAATGGCGGTTTGCTTCCTACGGGGAGTTCTAGCCCCGATTACATAGATCCATCTCTTTCATAGAGAAATCTGACGGAAAGGGGACTTGAAATTATGCTAACCATTACAGACCTAATCGCAGTAATCTCACTGTGTGCGACTTTTTATAGTCTTGGTTATGTGCGTGGAAAGCATGATGCCAAGACAGAAAAAGACCGCCCTACCCTGAGAAAGTAAGCGGTCTATAAAACTTATATTAATCAGGCAAACCGTCATCGGTAGCACCTTTTTATATTGTTATATTAACATCTATAATTTTTTATGTCAATTCTATTATCTAATTTATATTTAACTTTCTAGTCAAAATAAACTCAATCACCAAATGACACAACACAATTTCCACAAGAAAGGCAATAAGACACGGAAGATAAAACCAACTGTAATATCTATTATGTTGCAACAATACCACTTGCATTTCATAGCCAACCAAGAATAAAAAAGCTCCTACAATGATCATTGTCGCAAATCTGTTTTTACTTCTCATCTGTCCAATGCATATTGCTGTATATGCCTGATAGATCAGATGCATCGTCCATATGATTCCATATATGATCATATAAAGAATGGTTAAAACAACTTTTGTTTTTGTAAAATCCTGAAAATGTCGAATCGGTATTCCTTGAAGTGAAGCTTCTCCGTGATATACAATACTTTGTATATAAATCAATATATCGTTTTCTGCAAAGAAGATAAAAACTGTTGTAAAACTGATGATGATCGCACTGAAGACCTTTGACAAGATCAACTTTCTCTCAGTCACTGGAAGTGTATGTGTAAGGTAGCTTTCCTTTCCATACATGCTTTTCCAGAACCTTTGTATCACAAGAATAATATTCACGCAGAATATAAAATAAATACCGGTCACAACAACAATAGCCTGTGCCTTTATTGGGATATGATCATAAAATGTTTCATAATTGAACACAGTATTGATTCCATGGACAATTCCATAAATGATCAAAACAGCCCATAGTGGCAGCATGATCTTACGGTAATATTTTAGATCATATTTCATCAATTTCCTTAACATAATTTTTCCTCCTCTCCTTATCCCTTCTATTTTTCCTACTCCAGATTCAATTTCTTTGTTAATATCACTTCTGTAACAATATGATAAATGATAATGATCACAATATTCTCTACAAGATAGATCCACAGATCACTATCAAATCCAAATGTGTTCTGCAGACTTGATCCCATATTATCTAAGTTTGTCATACTTGGAATTCCGATCAGTGATACAATGATCGATAACACTGCATATGCCACAAATGCAAACAAGAATCGATTGCCATTACTCAACTGTCCGATCACCATTGCTGCATATATATGGTAGATTCCACTTAGCAAACCTACCACTGCGATCACCGCTCCATATCCAATCCATGGTCCTGCATGTACTTTGATGACCCAATTTCCAAAATATGTTACGGTGTCCATAAGTTTTACCGGGCTTATCGCAATGATCTCTACTCCCAATAAAGAGATTACAAGTGCTGTCCCACAGCTAATGATCAATGCACTGATCACTTTGGATAAGATCAGGCTTCTTGTAGTAACTGGAAGCGTGAACATTAAATATCCTTCTTCCTGCAATAACCCATTCCAGAAGCGCTGAATCACAATGATCACATTCATTACAAAGATCGCAACAATCACTGCAACAATGACCACAAGACTAAATACGATCATCGTATTTCCAATTCCGTCAAGATTCGACCGAATACTGATTCCAAAGATCAGTCCCATCACTAAGAGTACACCCCATAATGGTGCTAAAATCTTCGCTAATGCTTTCAGATCATACTTAATTAATTTTCCTAGCATACTTCGTCCCCTCCTCTGTATACATCTGTATGAAATATCTCACGGAACAGGGCATCGATAGATTTGCCGCTTTCTTCTCTTAAGTCATCAGCTGACTTGTATGTTACAATATTTCCTTCTTTGATAAAAATAACCTCATCCATGATCTTCTCGATATCTGCGATCAGATGTGTTGAAATGATCACGGTTCCTTCCTCATTATAATTGTTTAAGATCGTATCTAAGATAAAATCCCTTGCTGCGGGATCGACTCCTGCGATCGGTTCGTCTAGCAGATAGAGTTGTGCTTTTCGGCACATTACCAAAACTAACTGGACTTTCTCTTTATTTCCTTTGGATAAGCTTTTGATCTTCGCTTCGGTGTTGATCTTTAATGTCTCACACATGCCCTCTGCTTTTTTACGATCAAAGTCTTCGTAAAAATCTTCAAAAAAATCCATCAAATCTGCAATCTTCATCCAATCTGCAAAATACATCTTATCTGGCAGATAGCTGATGATCTTCTTGCTGTCAACACCAGGTGCTTTACCATTGACTTTAATCTCACCTGATGTTGGCTGCAACAGACCGTTTAATAACTTAATCAATGTTGTCTTTCCAGAACCATTGGGTCCTAAAAGCCCGATGATCTTTCCTCTCCCTATTGTTAAGTTGATTCCCGTTAAAGCTTCCTTCTTTCCATACCGTTTCTCTAAATCAGTTAATTCTATTAAATTCAAATCCTTCATTCTTCCTCTTCCTTTCCGATCAATGCGACTGCATCTTCCTTATTGTATCCAAGTTCCTCTAAATCCCTGATGTATTGTTTTACGATCTTGTGTGCTATATCTTTCCGACATTCTTCTATCTTCGTCACATCTTCTGTGACACAGCGCCCGCTTGTTCGGTTGGTGATCGTTAATCCATCCTGATCAAGTGCTGATAACGCTCTCTGCATCGTATTCGGATTCACCCCTGCTTCTCCTGCAAGATCCCTGACACTTGGTAGTTTCTCTCCGCTTGAATAGGTTCCTGACACAATCCTCTTGATCATCTGTTCCTTCAGTTGTGTCCAGATTGGTCTTCCATCATCTATCTTCCACCCCATAGTTCTCCTTCCTTCTTATTGTATTATTGTATTACTTCCTTAATACAATAATATTGTATGCTATTTTTTATAAAATGTCAATCCTTATTTCATTTATACTTTTGACACTCTCATCATAAATTGATAGAAAACACAAAAGACATCGCACGAATATTTGTATTTCATGCGATGTCTTTTATGACTACTATTGGTAACTATAAATAAAATAGTTCCTTTTTATTTGATCATTGTCAGGATCCGTTCTCTACATCCCAGACCAATACCATTGGCCTGTTCGATGTTTTTCTCTAGTTGGTGTTCAAAGTGACGGAAGGGAAGAAAGATGCCAATCTCGCTGCTTTGTTGTTCAAATTTGTTTTCATCCATTACACCATAATACATGAACGCTCTTGGTAATTGTTCTTCCAGTCTCATCATAAAATCCCAAACAATGCTGTAGACTTCGTTATCCTCTATCATTTCTTTTACTTCATTAGGTAGTTTAAATAATAGCAGGATTCCAATATGTTCCCCAATCTTCATTGTGTTAATTTCATTTTTGTTCCGATAATCGTGTTTTTCACGAAATCCATAAGCAAGACAGATTTCATAATCCGGTATATCGTCCGCCTGATCTGAAATCTGCTGAAACATTTTATATTGTTTTTGTGAAATCTGTTTGTTTACGGATGTTTGTTTAATCAGCTCGCCCTCTGCATCTGTTAATCTTACAGGATTTGTTACACCTTTATCATTGAATCTCATAGGAATCAAAAACGCATTTCTTAACAGATCAAACATACTGTTTCCACAGATTTCCATCAAGAAAGCGGAAAGATCCCTATTTTGATATGCATCAAATAGTGCTTTCACAAACTGTTTTTCCGAAAGATCACGATCTCCACTGTTGGCAAACTCTTCATAAAATAACTCTCTCAATCGTTCACAGGCATCATTATTTTCCAGAATTTTTTTAAATATATGCTCTGCATTTTCTTCTCTTGGAAAAATTGTTTCCACGCTGATCATCCCTTTCTTGACTTTTTCATCAACTGTATTATACTTTAGGAAGAACGATATGTAAAATATATATATCATATCATTAACATACAAATTTTATATAACTAGGAGGTCAATCATGCCTTTTGACTATTATCGTATCTTTTATTATGTTGCAAAATATAAGAGTTTCTCTAAAGCTGCGAAATTCTTACATAATAATCAGCCAAATATCACTCGCTGCATGAATATTATGGAAAGTGAACTTGGCTGCACTTTATTTATCCGGTCACACAGGGGAATCAAGCTAACGCCAGAAGGGGAACAACTTTATGCCCATGTAGCAATTGCGATCCAGCAGATTTCTTCTGGAAATGATGAACTAAATCGAACAAAAAATCTGAAATCTGGAACTGTTACGATCGGAGTAAGCGAAACTGCACTTCATTTATTTTTGTTGCCGAAATTAGAGAAGTTTCATAAACTTTATCCACATATTAAATTAAAAATTTCCAACCATTCCACACCACAGGCAATCAAAGCTTTGAGAAAAGGATTCGTTGATTTTAGTATTGTGACAACACCATTGTATTGCGAACATCCATTACAATCGCAACGACTTTGCTCTTTCCGTGACATTTTAATTGGCGGACCTTCTTATAGGGATATTGGTTTTTCACCGAAAAGACTACGTGATCTGCAGGATTTTCCTTTTATTTCATTAAATGAAGGAACAGCAACCAGAAATTTTTATGAGAAATATTTCTATCAGAATCAATTAGTTTTTTCTCCGGATATGGAAACTGCTACAACGAACCAGATCTTATCTCTGGTGCAGCATGATCTTGGAATTGGTTTCTGTCCGGAAGCTCTTGCTAAGGACTATCTTGATCGTGGTGAAATTATAGAAATTCCTGTAAAGGAACATGCTAATCCACGAGACATTTGTCTCCTTACCGATTCTACCCGACCAATTGGAATTGCTGGGAAAAAATTATTAGAAATACTTATGGATTCGGAGGAGTGATATATATGGAGGAAGAATTTCATAATCATATGCGGATTCCTTGGCATGATTATACAAGAAAAAGTATTGGTCGTCCGATCACGGAAGCTTCGTTAAGTGAGAAAGCCTCGATCATCGGTCGTACTGGAATTATGCTTCTATCTTGCGGAACTGGAGCATGGAGAGTACGAAGTTCTATGAACACACTGGCTAGAGAACTTGGAATTACTTGTACTGCTGATATTGGTTTATTATCAATTGAATATACTTGTATTGATGGTGGTAACTGTTATACAGAATCCCTATGTCTGTTTAATACAGGCGTAAATACATCAAAACTTTATCGAATGGAATTGTTTGTTAACAAATTTTCCAAAAACTGCAAGAAGATGTCTGGAGATGAACTTCATACACTACTTGATCAGATTCATGAAATTCATGGATTTTACTCTCCGCCATTCCTTGGTCTGGCTGCAGCTGTTGCATGCAGTGCATTTACTTTTTTACTCGGTGGCGGACCGATTGAGATGTTTTGTGCATTCTTAGGTGCTGGTGCCGGAAATTTTCTCCGGGCAAAAATGAATCAACATCATTTAACTTTATTCCTATGCACTGCGGCAAGCGTTGCTTTGGCATGTATTGTATACACAATTGCCTTCATGGCATTGAAATCTGGATTTCATATTTCGATACACCATCAAGCTGGTTATATCTGTTCTATGTTATTCATTATTCCAGGATTTCCATTTATCACAAGTGGAATTGACCTTGCAAAATTGGATATGCGTTCCGGACTTGAACGTCTGGCTTACGCACTGATTATCATTGCTGTTGCAACTTTAGCTGCATGGATGCTTGCTTTAGTTCTTCATTTAAAACCGATGGATTTTCTTCCATTGAATTTAAGCAAGTCAGAATACCTGATATTTCGACTGATCGCAAGCTTTTTTGGAGTTTTAGGTTTCTCCGTAATGTTTAACAGTCCATTACAACTTGCTGCTACAGCAGGGATCATTGGAGCAATTGCAAATACAACTCGTCTGGAACTTGTTGATCTCGCCTCATTTCCACCAGCTGCAGCTGCATTCCTTGGTGCTTTGCTTGCTGGTCTTCTGGCATCTATGATCAAGACTTCGATTGGTTATCCTCGAATTTCTTTGACTGTGCCTTCCATCGTTATTATGGTTCCTGGATTGTATTTGTATCGGGCAATTTATAATATTGGTATTACTTCGATTAATACCGGTGCTTTTTGGTTTACAGAAGCTTTACTTATTATTATGGCTTTGCCGCTTGGATTGATCTTTGCAAGAATTATTACAGATAAGACGTTTCGACGTTGTTCATAGAAATGGATATGAATATAGGGGCTGTCTCACTAAAGTGACAGCCCCATAAAAAGACTTATATGAACACAAGAAAAACCTTATCCAATATTTAATCTGTCAATTTCACTGTCAATCAATGCAATTTCCTCATTATTCAACTGCCATTCAAATGCACTGCAATTTTCATCTGCCTGTGCAGGTGTATTAACTCCAGTTAATGCTGTACCAACAAAACTCTTTTGGGTACTCCAGTTGATGGATACCTGTGCCACCGGTACATTGTGTGCTTCTGCAATTTTATCTAATGTCTTTAATAATTCCATAACATTAGAGAATACCGGTTCTTTAAAGAATGGATAGAATACCTGACGCATGTCCTTTGGATCTGGTTTTGGAAGTTCGCGAATAGCTCCTGTTAAAATTCCACCACCTAGAGAACCATAAGTCATTGTCCCAATTCCTTGAGTTTCAGCCCATTCCATTAGTTCTCTTTCTGACTGGTTCACGATAGAAAACGGAGGCTGGATTACATCAATTTTAGCATATTTTTGCGCTTCCTGAATTAATTCTTTGGAAGAATTAGACATTCCAATGTAACGGATTTTCCCCTTTTTTTTCAACATATTACAGACTGCCATTGTTTCTTCAATCGGTGTATTTTCATCTGGCCAATGCATAATATAAAAGTCTATATAATCTGTTTGTAATCTTGCAAGAGATTCATCAATTTCACGCTCTACGGAGTTATATTTGTTATCTCTTACAGATTTTCCTGTGTAATGACTGATGTAAGAACCAAACTTTGTTGCAAGATACACTTTTTCACGATATCCATCTTTTAATGCTTGTCCAACGACTGTTTCAGAATGACCGTCTCCATAGATTGGGGCTGTATCTACCATATTAACTCCATTATCTATCATCTGGCGAATGGCAGCAATCGATTCTTCTGTATCTACATCTCCCCATGTCACTCCTGCAGAGTTTGCTCCTGCAATCCCCCATGTACCAACTGTTAATGCAGAAATATCAGCATCTGCATTTTTAAAATGTTTATATCTCATAATTTTTCTCCTTTTTTATGTTGATATATTACTGTTTTCTATTAATATTATTTTGCAATTGCCAGAAGCAGTTCACGAAGAACCTTGCAGGCTGTTGCAGTTGAAACACCACTCACATCCAGCATAGGAGCCAGTTCATTGACATCTGCTCCTACCACGTTCGTCTGAGAAACAATGCGGATTGCTTTAAGAAGCTCTAAAAAGCTCACGCCGCCTGCCTCCGGAGTCCCTGTTCCCGGAAATACTGACGGGTCCATACAATCCAGATCAATCGTAAAATACACCGGAACCTGTTTCTCTTTCAGCTCTCTGACTGTTTCTTCCAGTCCTTCAAAAGTAAACGGATGAAAATCTGTGTGTCTGGAAGCAAACTGAAATTCTTCTCTCTCTCCACTTCGGATACAGAACTGATGGATATGGCCGTCTCCCACAATTTCATGGCATCTTCGAAGAACACAGGCGTGACTTAATTTTGCTCCGAGATAATCATCTCTCAGATCTGCATGAGCATCAAAATGAATAATATGAAGATCCGGATATTTTGCAGCTGCGGCACGCACTGCTCCCAATGTTACCAGATGTTCTCCTCCCAGAAGCAGTGGGAATTTTCCTGCTTTCAAAATTTCTTCTGCTCTCTTTTGAATGTCTGAAAGTGCTATTTCACTGCTTCCAAAGCAAAGCTCCAGATCTCCGCTGTCAAATACGCTGATGTCTATAAGGTCTTTATCCTGATACGGACTGTACGTTTCCAGTCCAAAACTTTCATGACGTATGGCCGGCGGGCCAAAGCGGGCGCCGGGGCGGAAACTCGTCGTCGAATCGAAGGGAGCACCGTAAAGGACGATGCGGGATTCTTCATAAGAAGCATCACAGGCCAGGAATGTTTCTACATTAGGTTTCAGCATCAGGGTTCTACCTCCTGGAGCATGTCTTCCAGAAATGCCGGCAGCCAGAATGAACCGACATGGAGCCGCGTCGTATAGTACCGCGTATGGAGATGGAGCTTTTCCCACGCCGCCGCGTCGAGGTCATTGACGGGATGATATTTTTTGCTGGCAAATCCGAACAGCCAGTATCCGGCCGCATAGGTCGGGATATGAGCCTGATAGACCTTACTGATAGGGAAGGTACTGACGATGCGCTGGTGGCTGCGCTGCATGGCCAGAGCGTCTTCTTTATAAAATGGGCTCCCCTGCTGATTGACCATGATGCCGTCATCGCGCAGGGCATGATAACAGCTGCCATAAAATTCCTTCGTAAACAACCCCTCAGATGGTCCGAACGGATCGGTCGAATCGACGATGATCAGGTCATATTCCGCTTCGCAGCTGCGGATAAACTTCAGGGCATTTTCAAAATGGATATGAACGCGGCTGTCATCGAGGCGGCAGGCATTGCCCGGCAGATAATTGCGGCAGGCTTCGACAACGGCCGGATCCATTTCTACCAGATCGACAGACCGTACCCGGTCATAGCGCATCAATTCCCGCACGACTCCGCCGTCCCCGGCACCGATGACCAGGATATCCTGGCACTGCTGATGTACTGCCATGGGCACATGAGTAATCATTTCATCATAGATAAATTCATCCCGTTCGGTAAGCATGACGTTGCCATCAAGGGTCAGGACGCGGCCAAATTCCGGTGTTTCAAAAATATCGATGCGCTGATATTCGCTCTGCCGGGAATACAGATGGCG
>OIWK01003705.1_pt1 | contig 10239 bp, 5 predicted proteins | sample 1587401 | NCBI WGS metagenome assembly OIWK01 (sample SAMEA3888911, study PRJEB22519) | human gut metagenome | biome: human gut; feature: human-associated habitat; material: faeces | place: Denmark | collected 2009
GTCGTCCTCCATGTCGAAGATGTAATCCACTTCGCGTTTGGGAATGACCAACGTATGGCCCTTCACCAAAGGATTGATGTCGAGGAAAGCATAGAAACGGTCGTTCTCCGCACATTTATAGCTCGGAATCTCTCCGGCTACGATTTTACTGAATATGGTAGCCATGGCGGTTATTCAAATGAAATGTTCGTGATTTCCAGTTGTACGGTGCCGTGCGGGATTTTGATTTCTGCCACGTCGCCTACTTTCTTGCCTAACAAGCCTTGCGCGATGGGGGTCTGCACAGAGATTTTGCCTTCTTTCAGGTTGGCTTCCGTTTCAGACACGATGGTGTATGTCATCTTCATGTTGTTCTTCACATTGCGCATTTCTACCTTGGACAGGATTTGTACTGTGTCGGCTTTCAGTTTCGAGGTGTCGATGATTTTGGCATCCCCGATGACTGCTTTCAGCTGGTTGATTTTCATTTCCAACATAGCCTGATGCTCTTTGGCGGCATCGTATTCCGAGTTTTCACTCAGGTCACCCTTGTCGCGTGCCTCTGCGATGGCTGCCGAAGCTGCCGGACGTTCGATGGTTTCCATTTCTTTGAGTTGGGCCACCAGTTTGTCGTAGCCCTCTTGTGACATATAAGCCATAATTATTCCTCCTTAATTATTATTATGCGTTTTTACTTGAAAAGATAAAAACAAAAGAATTCCGGCCTTAATCAGCCGGAACCCTTTTGCCTTTTCCTTTAATGATTCGATGCAAAGTTAAGCTTTAAAATCTGAATCACAAAGATTTTTGCATTTTTTTCTATTTTGCCGGGGATGGGGATGGGGAAAAAAGTATTAAAAACAGGTTATGAATGATTTTTGGCTCTTTTTTGCACGATTCTGCTCCTTGCTTTCCTTGCTATACCCTTATCTTTGTGGTACAGAACCAAGAATACATTAATCAGTGCAAATGGCTAAGAAAATTAGCATTATGATGTATTGTCGGATGAGAAGTGGAATTGCCGGTAAATGAAAACCACCGAAGAAATTCAATATGGTGGAAAGAAAACATATTAACCATAAAACAATTCATTATTAGAAAATATGAATATGAAAATTTATGCAGTTTTAGTATTAGTCTGTTTGATGACGAAACTTAACGCCAGAAGTCATGACAAAGTCGTGTTATTGGAGAATCCGGTTCCCGTTTCTTCTGTGAAGAATATAACAGGTTTCTATGGAGGACGCATGAAGTTGAACCGTGATATTTACCTGAAGAATTTTCCTATAAACAGATATGTGGATTTTATCGTGGAACGACAGCATATCCAGTGGGACTGGACAAAAGCCGAACAACATGGCAAATGGATTGAATCCGCCTATTTGTCGGCTATTCAGGGTGGTGATGATGAACTGTTATCGAAGGCTCATGCTGTATTGAAACGTATTATTGACTCACAGGAAGATAATGGTTATTTGGGAGCTACGGCCCGGAGTTATCGTTCTGGCAAAAGACCTGTCAGGGGTATGGATGCCTATGAATTATACTTTGTTTTTCATGCCTTTATGACAGTATACGAACAGACTGGAGATGAAGAGGCACTGGTCGCTGTTGAAAAGTTGGCAGATTATTTTTTGAAATATTTTGGTCCCGATAAGTTGGAATTTTGGCCTTCGGATTTGCGGGCACCGGAGAATAAGCGCAAACGGGTGGATGCCTTGTCTGATTTTGCAGGGCATGGAGTACATTATTCATGGGAAGGAACATTGCTTTGTGACCCTGTCGCACGGTTATATGAACTGACCGGAAAGAAGAAATATTTGGATTGGAGCAAATGGGTCGTTGGCAACATTGACAAATGGAGCGGTTGGGATGCTTTTTCCCGATTGGATTCTGTGGCAGACGGCACATTGGGGGTTGACGAACTTCAGCCTTACGTGCATTCACATACGTTCCAAATGAATTTTATGGGTTTTCTTCGCCTATATCGTATTACAGGCGACAAGTCTTTGTTCCGTAAAGTAGAGGGAGCGTGGGAGGATATCCACAAGCGCCAAATGTATATTACCGGTGGAGTCAGCGTGGCTGAACATTATGAACACGGCTATGTAAAACCGGTATCGGGGAATGTGGTTGAGACTTGTGCCACAATGTCATGGATGCAACTTACGCAGATGTTATTGGAACTGACCGGGGAGTCTAAATATGCGGATGCAATGGAACGTTTGATGATGAATCATGTATTTGCCGCTCAAGATTGCGAGACTGGTACTTGCCGTTACCATACAGCCCCGAACGGAACGAAGCCCGCTAGTTATTTTCACGGTCCTGACTGCTGTACGGCAAGCGGGCACCGTATCATTTCCATGTTGCCCACTTTTATGTATGCGGAAAGAGGTAAGGAGTTTTTTGTGAACCAGTATCTGCCGTCCCATTATATAGGAAAGGATTTCGCTTTTCAGATTTCCGGTAATTATCCGGAGGCGGAGAATATGGAGTTGACCGTCCTTTCAGAGAAGGCTGTTGACAGGGTGTTGAATCTGCGTATTCCCAGTTGGTGTAAGGCTCCTCGGGTATCTGTAAATGGGAAAAATGTGATAGGCGTGAAACCGGGGACTTATTTAAAAATATCCCGTAAATGGTCTAAAGGGGACAAGGTTAGTATTGTCTTTCCTATGGAGGAAAGGTGGGTGATGCGTGAACACCATAGCAAATACACTACTTATACACTTCCCAGGGGAGAGATTATGTATAAAGAAGAACCGACGGACAGAATTCCATACGCTTTTCTACGTGGTCCTATGGTTTATTGCTTGGATATGGTGTGGAACAAACAACTTTGTAACGATGATGTGGACTTGGCAAAGGATATACGATTGAATGTAAGCGTTAAGCCATCTGTGGTGGATAAGCCTTATGCCAATATGGTAGGACCTGTTTATCGTACGAAAGCATTGTATAAAGGAAGTGAAGTGGAAGTCTTGCTCACACCGTTTGTTGACATCGGGCAATGGTTCCGTCCGTCCGGACAGAAACCGGAAAAGAATGCAGAGATGTTTACTTACGGTATTTGGTTGTATAAGGAATAGGTGTTTAGTCTCTTATAAAAAGCATGTGGGGTGTAAGAAACAGACTATGTTATCATTTTAATCTTAAAAAATATTACCCATGAACAGAATGAAATTATGTTTGCTGGCTGTATTAACCTTTGGCCAAGGTATGGCCGAGGCTGCATTTCGGGATAATCCTACCGAAATGACGACTTCTATTGTAAACCCGAGTTTTGAAGACGGGGCGACGGGTTGGGCAAATGCCGGCTTTTGGACACAGACGAATGATTCACCGACAGGAGAAGGATGGACGAAGGATGGCAAGATTTATATGGAACGGTGGGTTGCTGATTCCCAAACGTTGCCTGATGCTGATTTGCACCAAGTCGTTTCGGAACTTCCGGTCGGTGTGTTTAAGGTGGTTGTCGATGCGCATGCCGTGAATCAAAAGGGGGAACCGGAAGTTTGTCAAGGAGCTTTCCTGTATGCCGGACGGCATGAAACGTCTGTCCATAAGGGTGGTGAATACCAACTTCGTGCCGCAGCCGTGAATGGCATATTGGAAATCGGGTTCAGGCTGAAAGGTACGGATGCCAATTGGGCAGCGGTCGACCATTTCCGTTTGTTGTATGAAGGACACGATGTGGAGGCTTATAAAGAGGAACTGGACATCCTGTTGGCTGTGGCAGAGGAAGGCGCGGCACAGGAAAACTGCCATAACCTGACGAGTCTTCGCAAGGCGATTGAAACAGCAAAGGAAACAGGGGATTCGGTGGATGAGTTAGTAGCCGCACTGCAAGGATTGGATGCAGCTATCAATGAATACGACCGGTTAGCTGTGCAGTATGGGGCTTTTGAACGGGCGTTGCTCAATGCGAAGAAGTTGTATGACGGCAGCGATTATGCCGGAAAATCATTGTTTGGAAAAGTGATAGAGGAACTTGAACCTTTGGCTGACAATCCGGAAGGGCAAGATTTGATGGAGGCGGTTTCCAAATTGGAGAAAGCCACACAGGACTATCTGGACACCCGTCCGTCCAATTGGATGACTATCCGTAACGGGGCTTTATGGGTGGACGACCGAGGTGAGCCGGTACAGGCTCACGGAGCAGGTTTCTTGCAAGTCGGCGACACGTGGTACATGATAGGCGAAGACCGTAATAATATGGAATCCAGATGTGAACATGTATTCAACCAAAGACTTCGTGCATTGGAAGTTTGAGCGTAAGATCATTAAGAACGGTGTGACGCACCCGTCTTTGGGGAATGGCCGTTTCATCGAGCGTCCCAAACTTATGTATTGCCGTAAGACGGGAAAGTATGTCGTGTGGTGCCATTGGGAACAAGGGAACTACGGGGCTTCCGAAGCTGCTGTTTTCTATTGCGACTCCGTGAACGGGGATTATAAGTTCCATTGGGCAGGACGTCCGTTGGGGGTCAAGTCGCGGGATTGCAATGTCTTTGTGGACAATGACGGTACGGCCTATTTCATATCCACCATCGAGGAGAACCAGCATTTGGGACTTTTTAGGCTGTCGGACGATTATTTAAGTGCGGTGGAATATACGGAACTGTTTAAGTGGCAGTCGCGCGAAGCACCGGCCATCGTGCGCCATGGCGATACCTATTTCATGATGTTTTCGGCCTGTTCCGGTTGGGATCCGAACCAAGCGACTTTTTCTTATTCCAAATCGCTTACTTCCGGATGGTCTTCGCGTGCAAATATCGGTAATTCTATTGCGTATGACACCCAGGCGGCTTCTGTCCTGACGGTTACCGGTTCCAAAGGCACGTCGTATGTGTATGTCGGCGACCGTTGGCAAGACCCGGGATTGGCTGAATCCAAGACCATCATGTTCCCTATATCTTTTAATGGAAATTCCATCGTATTCGATTATAAGCCCCAGTTTGATTTGGATTTGTTCACGGGGCAATGCCGGGATGTCGCGCAGTCATGCTACGTCCCGAAAGACAAATGGAAAGTGAGGGCATTCAGCAGCCAGGAGACCGGCTCGGAGAACGGAGCGGCAGCCAATGCCATCGACGGGAACCTACAGACGAAATGGCACACCCGGTATAGCGGAGGCGTGGCACCGGCTCCCCACCACATCGAGGTTGACATGGGAGAAGAACATGAGATTGCCGGTTTCCTTTGTGCTCCGCGCATGGACAATTCTTCCAATGGCTTGGTGCGTGACTATATGTTCTTGGTAAGTACCGATGGAGAACAATGGGAGGCTGTCTCCGGAGGCACGTGGTTGCCTTATTATGCCGGGGTTTATTTTGAGCCTGTCAAGGCTCGTTATTTCCGGTTGGTGGCATTGGCGGGGCAGTATGCCAGCATCTCTGAAATCGATATATTGCAAGAGGCACCGGATTCTTTTGCACCTGCATCGGTGAATGGATCATGGCGTTTGGGAGAAAGCTCTCCTTTTTATAATACAAATCCGACGGTACGTAAAAGGAGTACCGTGACCCTTACGGCCAAGACCGGGAGTTCTGGTGGAAGTTGGGCTTTCTATGGTCCGGACGGGGAAATGGGACATACAAACGAATACCGGATTGATAAAGTGTCGGATGAGAACGTGGGCGTTTATACCTTTATATATAGCGACCAGTATTGCCAAAGTGCCAAAGTGGATTTCCAATTATCTATCCGTGGGACGGATGTGGAAAGTGTCGAATCAGGCTTGGCGGTAGTGGATACGAAGTATTACACGTTACAAGGTATGGAAGTGTCCGAGCCTTTAGGGAAAGGCATATATGTCGTGAAAACCTGTTATGGCGACGGGAGCGTGAAAGTGGAAAAGAAATTGTTGGACTAAAGGTTGGAAAGCGATGAAAATCAGTAGCGTGTTTGTAGGCATGGCCATCCTGATGATGGCTTTTTCCGGCAACGGAAAGGCCGAGGTTTTGCCTTACATACCTTTAAAGGGAGATTTTGGTGGGGCAAATGTGACGGATGTTGAGGGTTTCATTCCGAATATCGGTGATTATACGTTGCAAATGTCTGTTCCGGCCGGATGTCCGGTAGGAATTGCTTTTGGCAATGTGGAACATACGATGGAAGACGGCGGTATGTTGCGTGTAGCCTGCCACGACGGCACAGCCTATGTGTTTGAGAATGGGTTGTACAAGAAGAAAGTGGCGGTAAAGCCACAATACACCCTTTCGGAAACCAACGTCATACGTAATGGCAGTTTCGAGGAAGTGGAAACGGACTTTTCGGGCGGTCGCTGGCAACCGGACGTGTGGGAAACATGGGACGGAGGCAAGCCAACCTGGGGAGGAGAAACCGGCAAGACGAACGTGAGGGAAAACCCGTCCTACCGGAGTGACGGTTTGAAGTCTTTGGTCATGCATAGCGAAAGCCGTTACCTGATGCAGCAGTTGGAACCGGAGGCGTTGAAACCGAACACGGCCTATTTGCTGACTTACGATTACTGGACTTCCGAAGGATATGGCAATGGCAATGCGGCCTACCGTATATTGTTAGGTACCGACCGTTGCAAGGGCGATATTGCGGATTTGCAAGGGCATGTCACACCGGCAGCCGGCATGGGCAAGGGCAGCTATGCTTTGCTCATACAGACCCCGGAGATATTGCCGGAAAATGTATGGTTCTCTTTGTATCGGGCTGAGTCGAAAGTCGATTGGATTGACGATATTGAACTGGTGGAAGTGGACACGGAAACGAAAGGCATTGAAGGACAAGTAAGCAATGTGGTTTACTTGGGGGGATATGCCTTTGCGCCAGACAATCTTGTATTGAGTGACAGCCATAGCATGGAGATGACGGATTATTTGGTGAATGCCGGTTTCTCGGACGGGACATTTGCGGGCAACGCCCCTGTGGGCTGGACGCTTTCCTTTTCCGCACAGTCTAAAATCAGTACGGGGGAGAAAGGCGGGGGGATTATTCCTGGCGGACAAAACCATTGGCAATTGTGGACCGGCAGCGGTGGAATGGACGGAAAGGCCAGTCAGGCCGTAAGCGGTCTTCCAAACGGGAAATACAGTGTAAAGGCCGCAGTGTCTTCATCCTTTAATGGCAAAGTGCAACTTTTTGCAAACGAGGGCAGGACTTCCGTCCTGTCTGGCAATCCTAAAATATATGAAACTTCGGGAATCGTGTTCAACGGTACGCTTGAATTGGGATTGGAAGTGGATGCAAGCGGAAGCCCGACAATAGACATGGATAATTTCGAGCTGACCTATTGCGGAAACGACCGGGAAGGATATATGAAGATAATGAAAGGCATGCTCGAGGAAGCGAAAGCCGATACGCTCGTCATGGTTTCCGGTGCGGATGACTTGCCCGGATTTAATAATCTTGGCGCATATCGCCGGGCTATCGATGCGGCCGAGTCGCTTGAAGAAGACGCTTCTGCCGGGAGGTTAATCGAAGTTGTCGGCTTGTTGGACGCTGCGATGAAGGAATATGATGGCATTGTGGCCGAATATAAGGTCTTAAAGGATGCTTTCAATCGTTTGGAACAAATTGTGGAAACATCGGATTATGCCGTCAAAGACCGTTTCTTGCAGACGTTGGCGGAAGCACATGCTTTATATGAAAGCAAGGAAGACCGGCGGGAGGAAATAGCTCCCATGTTGGATCGGATAACGGCAGACCAGAAGGAATTGGTGGCTCATGCCGATTTGAAAGCCGCGATAAAGAAAGCCCAAGCCATGTTGGACAAATCCGACTATCCGGGCAGGCAGGATTTTGCGGATGCCATAGCCGGGGCACAGGCTGCCTACGATTCGCCGGTAGGGAAAGACATGTCGGTCGTGATGAAGGAACTCCGCATGGCACAGGCACGGTATTATGATTCCCAGTACACCCGTCCGGCGATGGCACAGACGGTAAGTGAGGTGGACTATGGCTTGGGGAATGGAGTGGAGAAATATGTGCTCCGTGTGGATGGGCGTCCTTTCTACATGACCAATGTGCAGGTCCGTTTGGACAAGCTTTACGGTTATGAAGGGTGGAACGACAGTGAGCTTGAAGCCGTGATGGAACAGGCGGCATCGGATGGCTTCAATACGGTGTCCATTCCGGTTTTCTGGCGGGAGGTGGAACCAGAGAAGGACCTTTTCGACTGGCGGATTTTGGACAAGTATATGGGGTGGTGCAAGAAATATGGCATGAAGATGGAGCTTCTGTGGTTCAGTTGGAGCAGTGGCGGCCGTGTGCAATACCTTTGGAACTGCAATGGACGGAAGGAACTGCGTACGCCGGATTATGTATGTTCCATCGATGGCACATCCGAGTTTAATATGCTCCAAAAAACTTTTGAATATTCGTTGGATTGGCGCGACACGGACCTGCGCGACCGTGAACGTTACGTGCTGTCCCAAGTGATGGAGCATGTGGCCCTTTGGGATGCCAACAATGGAGCACCCCATGTCGTGGTGGGAGTACAGTTAGGCAACGAGGCCCGCGGGCATGGCGGCAATCCGGCCACACCGGATGAAATCATCAATTATTACCATCACGTGGGGGCTGCCGTGAAGGAATCCAAGTACAAAGTCTGGACACGTTTGAATTGCGTGAGTTACGAAACGAGTGGACGGACTTCGGCCAACGAAAGAAAACGCAATAGCGGAGGGACGAACATAGACTTTGTAGGTATTGACATTTATGGCACGAATGCCTCAAAGGTAAAAGGAAACATGGACGGGCAGTTGGGGACGAACGGGAAGAATTTCCGTATGATTATGGAGATAGATGCCAAGGATGCCAACTCGCCTGTTTACCAGATGGCGGCCTTGGCCGGTGACAAGTCGTTCGATTACTATAATTATTGTGTGGTGGACGGTAATGCCCTTTATGGGGCGGATGGCCATAAACTGGTAGAACGCGGGCACATCGGAGAAGTGCGCCAAAGGAACAAAATGCTGAACTTGGCCAACCAGGACATTGCCGTCAAATCGCACGGGAAAGGTTTGTACGTCTATAATTATGCAGGAAACTCAGTGTCTGCGGAAACCGGTCTTGAAGGCATTTCTTTCCTTCCGTCTTCATCGCGGGTCCAGGCTGTGGCTGTGCGGCATAGTGCCCGTGAGATATTGCTCCTTTCCACGGCCCGGGGGACTTTCGTGTTGCCGGCCACCATGAAAGTTACGGATGTCTCTTTCGGCTATATGGATGAAGAAGGACGGTGGGTACGCGAAACCGACGGGGAAGTCGTAAACAGGAAAGTCACGTTGGACGGAACGGCTTGCGTGCGTTTGGAGATAGGTGAAGAAGGCACGGGGGAGGAATCATACGTGGTGAACCCCGAGTTCAACAACAGTTACATGGTGGACGGGGCACCTTATGGTTGGACGAATACGACCCATGCGTCGACCTCTAAGATCAGTGTGGAAGCCAAAGGCGACGGGACTGTGATAAAAGGTAACGAGAATCATTGGCAGTTGTGGCACGGTGGTGGCCTTGACGGCAAGATAATGCAGGTGGTCACGGGTTTGCCTGAGGGGCGCTACCGCTTGTCTGCCGGTCTGGTATGTTCCTTTGGTGGCGGAAGCATCCGGCTTTTTGCCGGGGATGCGGAGGTGCCCGTGCGTAACGGGGCTTCTGCCTTTTATGAAGTGGAAGCTGAGGTGAATGGAGACGGTAGCCTGCCCATAGGGTTGGACATCAAGACAGACGGAGGACAGACCACCATTGAGTTTGACCATGTGAAACTTGTTCCGGTGGGTTCGGGGATTTTCGGCTTGACGGATTCCGGCGCGGCCCCGCAGGACTTTGAGGTGTACACCCTTCAAGGCATCCGTGTGAAATCGGGGAACGGCATGCCGGAAGAAGCCGTTGAAGGGTTGCCGCGAGGTGTCTATATAGTGAAAGGCAAAGCAAGTAATACTAAAATAATGTTTCGTGAATAGGTAATTAGTTTTGTTGAGTGCCAACGTGCTTCTTTCTTTCATGTCGTGGAGCGTTTGAATAGCTTATGGCATCGGGAAACAATGCACGTTGGCTTTTTATAATACATGACAACATATATGGATTTCAGGTTGGGGCATTTGCATGCAATTATGGGAGGTTATAGATGTAAGCTTATTTTTTCATTGGCGTTGGCGATGTGTACGGTTACGGTCTTGCCGCAGAACCCGGCAAGTGTTTTCATCACGGCCGGGCAGTCCAATGCAGAGGGGAGGGCGACAGTGGAAGACCTTCCCGTATACCTTAAGGATTTCTCTTACGGCC
>OIWK01003706.1_pt1 | contig 10235 bp, 4 predicted proteins | sample 1587401 | NCBI WGS metagenome assembly OIWK01 (sample SAMEA3888911, study PRJEB22519) | human gut metagenome | biome: human gut; feature: human-associated habitat; material: faeces | place: Denmark | collected 2009
CTGCTGTCTGATAGTTCTTCTGCCTTTTGTGATTCCCAATTATAAAGCAGCACGCGTTCTTCGGGGGTGGCAGACATTTTCTCAAAACTGTTCCGAAGAGAATAATCTTCTTTTTTTATAGTGGCCTGAACTTGCTGATGTCGGGGGGAAACATTCAGGTTGTAACAGATTAATGTCATTGCTCCGTTGCCTGAGGGAGCTGCTACTCGATATGCTTTTCCACTCCATAATGGATTGGTCAGTATAGATTCCGGCATAGGTACGGCAGGAGCTTCGGGGCGGAACAGTTTGCCTTGTTTGTCAATTAAAGGAAAGATGTTTTCCTTGATAAAGTCCCCGGGGGCGTCCGACAGGTAGACCGGACCTCCGGAAATGGCCTTGGAACGTGCCATCAAAGTGCCGCAAACGGTATCGCAGGAATGAAACATATCATGGTCGGGCCATACGGTTTGTCCTAGTAGCAGGGTATTGGTATAAGACTGGAATAGATGTGATTTTGCCATATCCTCATCATATTTCTTATAGTCTATGCTGACACGGGTGCTGTTGCTGTATGACGTATGGTCGGTATTGATGACGTTCTGTGCCATACAGTTCATTAATCCCATATTTTGCCGGTGGATCTCGGCTTCCAGGCTTCGGTTACAGTCGGTTGCCTGGCGGATACTTTCATGCCCTCCCATGTAGAGTGGCAGCGTAAAAGCTTGGTTATCTACTTTCAGAAAATCGAATCCTTGTTCTTTTAAGGTGCTGACGTAGTAGCGATAGAAGGAACGGATGCGGGTGCTGTCCGTTCCTGGCAGAAGGCTGCCGGCGTGTGGGTATAGGGCTTGTCGGACGACTTGTGGAAATCCGTTTTCGGGGGATAATCCCATCCAGTATCCCGAAAGGCTGTACCACAGTCCGATCCATTTGATTTTATTTTCTTTTTTGTATGACATGATTTTTTTCCATCCCGACGGGAAACGTTGTTTATCTGGTATGAAACCGGTCAGTTGCCTGTTCTTGTGGGCGAGATGACCGTCGTCAATCAGTACATACCGGATAGGAATGCCGGATGCCTCTATCGTTTTCATATCGTTTATTACCTTGGATTCGTTTATATCATCATGATAATGTTCCCATGTACACCAACCGAGATAGCGGAAAGCTTCGAAATATTCCTTGGCTGTGCGGCTTTTTAAGTCGGCGGCTTCTGTATTTTTCATCAGCGCTTGATAGGCTTGCCGAATGGTTGAATAAATATCTTTTCCTTGTCGGATGAGTAGAAGAGGGACTTCCGGTTTCAGATAGTCTTTTCCTAAGGTGGATACATATAGGGTGACAGAGCCGTTATCGTTTACTTGCAGCCAGCTTAAACTGTTACGGCCGGCAACAGCTTTGGCAAACAAGTATTCTCCGTTTGTCAGTTCCAGCAGTAATGCATCTCCCAACGTAGATGGGGCTGCATTGGAAGGTATTCCCGGATAGCGGGTGTCGGTTAATTCTTTTTTATCGTTGAACACCCAAGGTAGGAGCCGGTTGGTATTGTTGGGCCATTCAAAATCTCCCGGACGGGAGTCTCGGCTGAAGAAAATACCTCGGACGTACCCGGGTAACCGTACCGGACAGGCAATAGTTTGGGTTTGTCCGGGTATGGATTTCTTATAGGGTATGGGAGAAGAAATGGAAGTTAAATCAATCGTATCTGTCATTGACAAAGCGTTTGTGTTCTTGAAAGACTTTCCTTTTTCATATGTGTAATCTGTTTGCCCGAAGGATTTCGGACAAACAAATACATTGCAAATCAGGATACAAATGAATATTGCTTTATATTCTCTCATGATTTTTTATTTGAGAGTTACGTTATAGGCACTGAAATGTCTGATTTCGGGTAAGGCAACGGATTGGGTTACGGTGAGGCGCAAGTCGGTGGTTTCTACCGGTTCGAAGTGTGCAATGCGTTTGTGTCCCACAGACTCGCCGGAGCACACTGTCTGCCATTTTCCGTTGACTTTCGCTTCTATCTTGTATTGGCGTATTCTTTCGCCTTTGGCAATGTCTTCTTGGATGATGCAGTAGTTGACCGGTTGTTTTTCATTCAGATTCAGCGTAAGCCGTTGCCTCCGGCCTTGGGTTTCCGCCAATGGTGTACCAAAGCGCCGGTTTATTTCTTCTCCCCATTCTTTTAAACGCTGTTCGTCACCTGCCGGCAATAGCCCATCGGGATCGGGGGTCAGCCCGATGATTAACGTAGCGTTGCGGCCCACTGATTTTTCGTACATATCCATCAACGTTGTCAATGGATAGATATTATTCTCGTCATCGGGTTCCCAAAACCATTCGTGGCGGCCGTTGGCACCACGCAGGGGGCTGTCTGCCATAGCCGGTACCCAGTATTTGCCTTCGGGATCACCTTGTTTTAATAAGGCTATTTGGTCTTTTTGGCTTTCAATACGTTTATGATGTGAACAGGGGGCCGGAAAAGTGGACCAGCAGGGGTATCCCACTGTGCCGGTTTCTGAACCTCCCCAGCGGAAATCAGCACGGTCTATGTTGTGGTAGAACAGGCAGTTGGGTTGGTATTTATTGACGATGGGTTCCACATCAGGACCGTCACCTCGTGGGTCATCGGCTCCGCCATCAAACCAAATCATATATAAATCTCCATAGCGGGTACAAAGTTCTTCCACCATTTTCTCGCAGAAGCGTTTATACCACGCCTGTCGGTTGGCGGCAAATTCTCCGTCACCGGCTACCTTGAAATTATGGATACCCAGAAGTGAATTCCACCGGATGCCTACATAGATGCCCGGCTGGATACCATACTTACGGCAGGAGTTGACAAAGTCGCGGACAATGTCTCCTTTGCCGTCACGCCATTTTACAGCTTTCAGGCAGTATGGGTTTACGTCACTTTGCCACAATCCGAAGCCGGTTTCATGCGTGGCTGTGAGTACGGCGAATTTGCAGCCTGCGGCTTTGGCTGCCTGAATCCATTGGTCAGTATCCAGTTGGGTAGGATTAAATATATTATAATCTTCAATGGGGCTGATACGGTTATTGCCTTGTCCGTAGCGGATGCCGTCGAATACGTGGAGGTCATAATGAAATACGGCTCCCATTTCCGCTTCGTGCCATTTCAATTGATGCGGTTTGGGTACAATGATTTCCGGTTGTGCAACACTCAGTACACAGTTCATAAGGAAGAGAAGGAATGTATATAGTATCTCCATGGGTTATAAATAATTTAAAAATGGATCTTCTGTTTTTTGCAGCCATGTTTTTAATTGGCTTTTCAGTCGGTTTACCAGTTTGGGATGCTGCATAGCTATATTATTCATTTGATAAGGGTCTGATCTCCTGTCGAATAGAATAATCTTATCTACCTTACCATCGGTTGCATGGATAGTAAACGTATGTGTGTCGGTGCGTAATCCCCGGTAGCCTGTTGCCGGATTGGATGACTGTATGTAATAATAGGGTTGGACAATGCGGTTGTTTTCTTTTCCGTAGAGGAGAACGGAAGCAAGGTCGAATGTTTGTACTTCTTCCGGTATTTGTTGCTGAAAGCCCATGATGGAAAGCAGGGTCGGATACAAGTCGGCAAAAGCTATCATGGTTGTTCGGTCGGTTTTCGGCTTTATTTTTTTCGGCCATGAGATAAGGACTGGAATTCGCATGGATTCCTCATAAAAGATATCTTTTCCGGCTTGTTCATGAGCCCCCATGCAGATGCCGTGGTCAGAAGTGAATACTACAATAGTATTTTTAAATAAACCCAAACGTTTCAATTCGTTGATTATCCGACCTATATTTTCATCGACTCCGGTCATGCAGGCATAGTAATTGCGGATATTGTTGCGGAAATAGTCGCCCATTTCAGTGCCTTTGGCGGGAATGTCGGGACGGTTGGCACATAATGCCTCTACATTCAGGTTTTTATACATCTCCTTGTATCGGTCGGGCACCAACTCGTAACCGGTGTGTGGAGGGTTCATGGATACGACTAAGGCAAATGGCTGCGTTTTATCTATATGCCCGTTGAGGTACTCAATCGCTTTGTCGGCTTCATACTCCGGTCCCCATTGATTGACATAATAAAAACTGTCCCGGGGAGCGTCAGTGTCCCAGTACATGGGTTTTAAATGGTAGTCGTAAGTGCCATAAGCGGTCCAATAGTCAAAACCGTGCCGGCGTTCTTTTGGACACCATTCGTTCCAAGCAACTGCACCATGGTTGTTGTAAGTATCTATGTATGGTTCATGAGGAGCATCCAGATGCCATTTGCCGATATATCCTGTTTGGTATCCATTGGCTTTAAGTATATCACTCCAGCAGCGTGCATCTTGTGGAAGTTCTACTCCATAAGGAGCGTTGGCAGAATTGCAATTGCCTGTTACTTTGTTCTTATGCGGATACATGCCTGTCATCAACATGCCTCGTGCCGGTGAAGATACGGGATAGCTGCTGACAGCATTGGTGAAATTCACACCTTCACGGGCCAGTTGGTCCAGGCAAGGTGTTTTGACAGGTTCTTTTCCGAGACAACCTAAAGCATCTCCTCTCCATTGATCTGCCATGATGAAGACCAGGTTAGGTTTTTCTTGAGCTTGTAAATAGATAGAAGTCAAGAACGGAAAGATGAAAAATGTTTTTTTAGAGAAAAATTTCATATTAATTCGGTATGATATTGGTAAAGGGTGTGTTCAAAGGTACAATAAGAATACATTGTAACGAATTAAACTACACCCTTTTTGAGTTATTTTATCTAAACCTATTGCAGAGCATATTGATTGGCACCGACAGGCCAGCCTGGATTTTGATAAACAACGGAAGTGGAAATATCGCCTCCTTTCTCAGGGGTTGAAAGACGGAATACGTCATAAGAGATAGGGGTCAGGTAATTCGCTTCTTCAAAGTTGTAGCCATTGTTGGTAATGATCAGTTCGTTGGCAAAATGCGGACGTAAATATTTAGAATTACTAACCACTAAGCCGGCAGCCAATTGTTTCACATAGTAAGGCTCTTTTTGATACTCTTGCCAATTGAATCCTTCTGTTTGATAGTTTTTCATTTTATCTAGTGAACGCCAGCGTAAAAGATCATCTTTACGCATGCCTTCTGCTATAAATTCGCAACGTCGTTCACGGCGGATATTATATAAAGTTTTGTCTATCATCTGACTTCCGGACCAAACAGCCAGATCGTTTTCTTTACTTAGATCTGTTGCATCGATAGTTTTTTGGAAGTTTTCTGATACGCCGGCACGCTTTCTCAAAGCTCTCCAGTATTTTTTGCTATAATCATCTAGATTTTTGTTTTTCATATAGTCAGCTTCCATATAGTTGAGATATGCTTCGCTGGCGCGGAATATCATATAAGCCAAAGGTGAATTATCCGCTGGAGCTACATTGCTGTCTCTCCATCCTTTACGAACTAAATATCCTGTAGCTGTTCTGCTTAAGTTTTGATAAGCTTGTAGTAGATTTGCATAGACCATTCTTCCGTCTTGGTCCATATTACCACCTCTCCAAACCATATCACCTGGTTTGAATGTTGATTCTACAAGGCGTAAATCACGATTCTCCATTACATCGGGGATACTTTTGTCGCCTTTGTATTCTGTATTTTCTGGTGCATAAATAGGCAGGCCATTGGTAGTTAGGAAAGTTTCAACCATGGATCGTGTATAACCTCCACCTTGTCCCACACAGCCTTCACCGTTTTCATTGTATATGCTATGATAATTGCCTTCTACTAAGCTATTCACTTTGGCATCCGCACTATACATACGCCATAATAATACCTCTTTGTTGGAAGAAAGATCATATTGATTGAACATATTCATATAATCTTCTATTTTATCAGAGATTTGTATTGCTTCTGCCACTTCTTTGGCAGATGCCATCGCTTCAGTCAGGAAGAAATCTATTTCAGTATTAAGGTTGCCATTGAAAGTACCGCCCGGACCACCTGGTACTCGTGCGGTTCCTTGATGGTAGGTTTCCCAACTTGCTTCATACAGGGCTACACGTGATTTAAATAGATAGGCACACTCTCTGTTCAGACGGTGATTGGTCAGATTATTACTGCGCGGTAATAATCGGGCAATGGCTTCGTTCAGGTCTTCTAGAATAAATCGGGCCACTTCATTACGTGGCTTACGTTTGTTTGCTTCCACATTGGCGGCATAATCATCTGCGCTAAGTTCTGATTTGATAATGGGAAAATCTCCGAATTTCCTCAAATATTCGAAATAGATGTAAGCTCTGAAGAAGTAAATCTCACCGATATATTGCTGAGTTTCGCGGGTATCTTCCAGTTCCCCTTTTTGGATATTTTCCAAAGCGTAATATAACAATCGGTTACAGTCGCGCAAATGTCCTTGCCGATTATAACTTCCTGTGGCGGCAACTTTGATACGTTGCGGTAGAAAGAAATCTACAGGATCTGTTCCTGCTTGGTTATCACTGGTTTGATCGTTGGTAAAAAGATTGGTGTCTTTGAAATCGGGCAATAGTTCGTATTTCTTGTTACAATAAGCCTGCAATTGGCTTGGTTCTGTGAAAAAACCTTCATTCACATTGTCTGTCAATGGTTCTCTATCTAGAAAATCGTTACATGAGCTTATAGCGAATGAAGTTGCTATTATAGGGAGTATGATGTATTTTAATTTCATGATTATGATTTATTTAAAGTTTATAATGTAATATTAATTCCACATGATAGAGTATAGCTTAACGGATAACTCATACCGTTTTGGTAAATTAGTTCTGGATCAAAATTTTTACTCATCTTGGTACCAGTCCATAAATTATCTCCGGAGAAGAATAGTCGTACTTTCTCCAGGTTAGCTTTTTGTATCCATGCTTTAGGCAACGTGTAACCTATTTGTATGTTTTTCAAGCGGATGTAAGCTGCATTCTGCAAGTAACGACTTTGTACCTGCTGGTTTTGTTTACTTCCAATAATGGGGCGCGGATAATAAGCATTGAGATTTGCTCCCATTTCATCTTCTTCAGGACGGAAGTAATCCATGTGTTCTTCGTATCCGGTGGAATCCCATTGCCCCCCGTTGATACCCCAGAAAATCATACCTTTAGAATAAGCGATTCTGTCGTCGCCTCCTACCCAAACGTCACGTTTGGCTACGCCCTGGAACATTAGATTGATATCAAATCCTTTATAGTCAGCTCCTAATGAGAAGCCAAAACGAAAGCGGGGTGTGTAATTTCCAATAATGGTTAAATCTTTCGGATCAGTGGCAGACGTACCTTTTTCTATGGCAGGATTGTCATCCAGGTTAGCGTACATGATATCACCGGCTTTCCAAATATTGTTTCCTACATTGGGTAATTTGCTTTGGTCATGTTGGGCTATCCATGATTGCATTTCTTCATCGGTTTTTGCTATGCCTACTGTTTTGAATCCCCATATTTCGCCTAATTTTTTCCCTTTCCAATAATTTTCAATGGTGTTTCCGTCTTCATCTTTGGTGTAAAATGTTTTATCAGGATTGGGATATTCTGTTACTTCTGTTTGAGCATCAGATAGATTGAAAGAAGCATGATACCCTACTTTACCAATTCTGTCCTGCCAAGTTAGTTGTAATTCCCAGCCTTTGGTTCGTAAAGAGGTATTATTCATTTTGGGAGCTGATGCTCCTACTAATGGAGTTATTTCTTCGGCAGGTCCTACCATGTCTTTGGTATCACGAATGTAGTATTCAACGTATCCGTTCAGACGATTGTTAAATGCACCAAAGTCAAGTCCTGCATTATAGCTGGTGACACGTTCCCATGTGAGCAAGGAACTGACGAGACCGGGGGAAGATGCTATATTGGACTTGTTGGCTAAGTCAAGCAGCCAGCGTCCGCCGGCATCTACGCTACCTACAGTTATATTTTGAATAGAATAAGTAGGATAATAATTATCTGTATTCTGATTGCCTAGGCTACCGTAAGAAAAACGTAGTTTTAACAGGTTGACATATGCTTCTGCCGGACTCCAGAATGCTTCGCGGGCGATGTTCCAACCTATAGAAACAGAGGGAAATGTGCCCCATCGTTGGTTACCGCGGAAGCGTGAAGTCCCATCGCGACGAATGTTTCCTTCTAATAGGTATCGTCCTTCGTAGTCATAATTTAAACGGGCAAAATATCCCATTGTAGCCCATTCTTTTGAGGAGCCTTTCAAATCACTTGTACCAGTGGCCGTATTGATACTGGGGACATTTTCGTTGATGACATCATAGCGTTTGCCGATTAATTCGTTGATGTAATAATATTCGGTATTCATACCTGCTGTAACTTTGAAATTGTGCTTGTTCCAGGAATATTCATAATCTGCATATAGTGAAGTTGTCATCATGGAAGTTTGCTGTGTTTGACTTTGCACAAATGTCTTTCCTGCTGCTAAATCGGGGTCTCCTCCTAACAATGCTTCTTTCACGGGTTGGTTGTCACGGGTATAGAGATAGACTTTATTTACATTATATTGGTGGCGGTAGCTTTCTGTCCGTAGAGTCGCCTGTCCGTGAATACCTAATCCTTTTAATGGAGTCAGATGGAAACCTCCGGAAGTGAAGTAGGTGTCTTTACTGCTGTTTGAACGCCCTCCAGAAGTTAATTGCATTAATTTAGGATTACGTGTATAGTGTCCGTTGTTGTCATAGAGAGGCATCATGGGATATAATTTGGTCGTTTCTGCAAAGAAACGATCGCCATAGAGTTTCACAAAAGTTGGCATTTCTATATCTGAACGTATAAAACGAGCGTTAAAATCTAAACTTAGCCATTTGGTGACTTGTCCTGTTACCTTTCCACTGATGTTATAACGTTTTTTGTTTTCGTCAGAGTAATTCATCTGTCCGTTTTGAGAAAGGAAAGCTCCCGATAGATAGTATTTAACTTTCTCACCTCCTCCGGAGATACTTAGATTATGTTCTTGTCCGAAAGATGTTTTGTCAATGAAGTTTCTTGGCCAGTTTTGATTATCATTGGAAGCGACGTTGAAAGGGAAAAAATTGTTTCCTTGTGAACCATTGGGGTCTGAGGTGTATGGGTATTCACTCGCCATGTATTTCTGAATGCGGTCTATCGTATCATCAGTGAAAATAAAAGTGGTGCCGCTTCCTGAATTTTTTTGTGCTGCATTGAAATACTTGGCAAAGCGGTAGGAGTCGAGCATGTCAGGAATGTTGGTGGGGCGTGACCATCTGAAATTGTTTGAATACTGAATGGTGGCTTTTCCTGCTTCTCCTGATTTGGTTGTAACCAAGATTACGCCAAATGGAGCGCGTGAACCGTAAATGGCAGATGCGGCAGCATCTTTTAACACGGAAATATTAGCGATATCCTGCGGATTTAACGAGTTTATGTCTCCTTCGGCTCCATCAATTAAAACTAAAGGTGAGGCACTGGATCCGGTATTCAAATTTCCTGTTCCACGAATATTCATGGTGGGATTATAGTCTAATCGTCCACCTTTGTCATTCATGTCAATGTTCAATCCTGGCATCACTCCTTGAAGAGCTTGTGAAACTGAAGTGACAGGACGTGATTCCAGTGTTTTTTTATCCACGGTAGCAACTGCTCCTGTTAAGTTCACTTTCTTTTGCGTACCAAAGCCTACTACCACAACTTCGTCCAGCGTTTGCGTATCTTCCGCTAAAGAGATTTGATAAAAAGTTTGGTTGCCATTGATTGTAAATTCTTGGGGAGTATACCCGATAAAGGAAACAATTAGCACACTACTTTTTGAGGCTTGGATTGTGAATTTTCCATCCAGATCAGTAACCGTTCCGTTGGTAGTACCTTTGACAACTACACTAGCACCGATAATGGGCTCATTGAGCTTTTTATCCGTGACTACACCGGTGATGCTGAATTGCTGGGCGTACAGGAATGTACAGTTGCAAAGCAATATCAAAAATAGAATTGAGATTTTTTTCATGCTTCTCTGTTTTTTAATTAGACATTAGGTTAATACATTGCAAATGTATGTTAATCAGTGATGTGGCTTAATACACGTTCATTTCATTCAGCATGCATGTTTAATGCATCTCTATATTTTTTGGTGAATCTTTGTTGTTATCTCTTTTTTATTTTATTCCTTTGCTACAGGTAATGAATTAAATATGAACCTTAAAATCTTATCACTGGTTATAATTGGAGTATGTATATTACTGCCGGATGTGTGTTATGCGTTTTTAGAAAAAGATGTGCATCTGCTTAATATGCAAAACGGATTGG
>OIWK01003714.1_pt1 | contig 10212 bp, 10 predicted proteins | sample 1587401 | NCBI WGS metagenome assembly OIWK01 (sample SAMEA3888911, study PRJEB22519) | human gut metagenome | biome: human gut; feature: human-associated habitat; material: faeces | place: Denmark | collected 2009
GATGTGACCCGTAAGAAAAAGCTGCTGGAAAAGCAGAAAGAGGGCAAAAAGCGTATGCGCCAGTTCGGTCAGGTGGAGGTGCCCCAGGAGGCCTTCCTGGCAGTGCTCAAACTTTCCTCCGACGACGAGTAAAGCAGAAATATAAAAAATCCCACCCGATACAGGTGTTGCCTGCTCGGGTGGGATTTTTTGCTATTTAATTTGGGTTATGCGGTTGTGGCGGACTTTGTAGGCGGTGCGGGAGAGATGGATCATGGGCAGGTCGGCGGCGTTGTCGGTATAGAATGCGTCCGGTACGGCGCTTGCTCCAAAGCATTTGCGAAAAGCGGACACCTTATTGGCGCTGAAGTTGATATACTCCACCGTCAGGGTTTGGCGGTCCACCACGGAGCAGATACAGTGCTGCACCCCAAGGCGGCGGCACACCTCGTCCATAATCAAATTCAGCGAGGCGGTGACGATCACATCGTCCTTTTCCGGGTGATACCAGGCTTTGATCTTGCGTATATGCCCGTCCCAAAAGTCCCGGACCAGCCCCTCTGGGTCGTCAAAGCTGCTGAGGTATTGGGCGGCGTACTTGCGTCCGGCCTGCTCCAAGTCTGCCATGGTGGTGCGCCCCAACTTATAGCGCAGCAGGTGATACAGCACCACCGGCACATAGCGTGCTACCTTTGGATTGCGGCGCAGGCTGAACAGGTAAAAGTCGATGACGCTCTCACCGTCATAAATGGTATTGTCAAAATCAAATACGCGCATAAAAATCCCCCTTGGTACTTTCAGTATAACACAAAGCGCCAAAGGGGGACAGTTTTTTATTTTTTGCCACCCAAGTGGCGGCCTAGGTAGCCCAGCAGCAGAATGTCCTCGTCCGTTAAGGCACTGCCGTCGCCGGATTCCGGTTGTTCTTCTTCCTCCGGCTCCAGGGTCAGGGTCAATTCCCATTCCTCCGGCAGGTTGTTTTTGTCCTGTTGCTTCTTCATACCATGACCTCCCTTGCACTCTTACTGTAACACAAAAAGCCACCGGGTGCAAATGACAGGGAGAATTATAGGACAGACAAATGGCGCTGCCCGGTACAGGCGACATTTACTTTTAGCTTTTTTTCTCGCTTTTTGGCATGGCACGCAGGGCCTTGCGGAATTCAAAGAAGAACAGCACGCCGGTGAAGGCCACGGCCAGCACATCTGCCACCGGCTCCGCCATAAAGACAGCCTTGGTTAGGTCAGCAGTGTACAGGTGGGGCATCATGTAGATCAGCGGCAGCAGCAGAATAAACTTGCGCATCACCGCCACGATGATGGACGCCTTGGCGTTGCCCAGGGCGGTAAAGGTCATTTGACAGGCGATTTGAATACCAAACAGCCCCAGCGCCAGAGTGTAAATGCGCAACATCGGCTTGGTAAAGGCCAGCAATTCTGCGTTAGAGGTGAAGATGGCGGCAAACACGCCGGGGAACAGCTGGATCAGCAGGCAAAAGATCATGGCGTAGCAAACGCTGCAAATGAGCAGCAGTCGGTATGCGCGGCGTACGCGGTTGCTGTTGCCGGCACCGTAATTGTAGCTGATAATGGGTTGGGCGCCTTGTGCCAGTCCTTGCAGCGGCAGCATGGCAAACTGCATGACACTGGTGAGAATGGTCATGGCACCCACTGCCAGATCGCCGCCGTATTTCAGCAGTGAGGTGTTAAAGCATACGGAGATCACGCTCTCGCTGGCCTGCATGACGAACAGGGCACTGCCCAGCGCCAGACAGGGGAGAATGACCTTGGCGTGCAGACGCAGATTGCACCGGCGAATGCGGATAAAAGTCTTTTTGCCAAATAAAAAAGACAGCACCCACAGGCAGGACAGTCCCTGGGACAGCACGGTAGCCAGTGCGGCGCCTTGCACACCCATGTGGAAGCCGAAGATAAACAGCGGATCCAGTGCTGTATTGGCAACGGCGCCGATGAGCACCGAGAGCATACCTACCTTAGCGAAGCCCTGGGCGGTGATAAAGGCGTTCATGCCAAGGGTCAGCTGCACGAATACGGTGCCCAAGGCGTAAAGGTTCATATAGGCCACACTGTAATCAATGGTGTTGGAGCTGGCGCCAAATGCCAGTAGCAGCGGCCGGTTCCAGATGAGCACCACCGCTGTCAGTACCGCAGACACCAGCAGTTGCGTGACAAAGCAGTTGCCCAGAATCTGCTCAGCTTCTGCCGTTTGCTTCTTGCCTAAGGCGATGGAGGCCCGAGGTGCGCCGCCGTTGCCCACCAATGCCGCAAAGGCGGAGATGATTAGGATCAGCGGCATACACACGCCCACCCCGGTAAGCGCCAGTGCGCCCTCGCCGGGAATGTGGCCGATGTAAATGCGGTCCACCACATTGTAAAGCATATTGATCAGTTGGGCGGCTACTGTGGGCAGGGACAGCTGGAGCAGCAGTCGTCCGATGGGCCGGGTGGCTAAAAAATCTTTGCTTTGTTCCATAGTCGTCAACTCATTTCTGTAATCTAAACGTACTTAATTATAACACGATGAACGGCGGTGTCAAGGCGCGGATTTTGAACATGGGTCTCTTATGCGGCGAATGCAGTAATGTGTCGAACATACAAAATTCACAATTTGCGCGGCTCAAAGCGTTTACATTATGGTGAAAATATGATAAAATAGACGGCGTGAAAACGCACATATTTTTATTTCACTCTTTACCCGATCCGACGCACTGCGCCCGGTCGGAATTTCAGAAATGGAGAATGAGTATGCATTTGATTCCCAATCCCCGCGCATATCAGGCGTTGGACGGCGCCTTCACCTTGCAGGACGGCGAGAAGGTGAAGAGCGAACTGCGTATTCCTTTGGTGCGCACCACCACCCGGGAGGCACGGATCATTGTCACCCGCAACCCGGCGTTGCAAAAGGAAGCATATACCTTGAATGTGACCCCGGAGAAGGTGCACATCACTGCCGCTACGCCTATCGGTGCTTACTATGCGCTGCAATCCCTGCGTATTTTGGCGGATTATGATATCGGCGGGCGTACGGTGCCCTGCTGCAGCATTCACGATGCTCCCCGTTGGGGTTGGCGCGGTATGAGCCTGGACGAGAGCCGCCACTTCTTTGGCAAAGAAGAAGTCAAGCGACTGCTGGATATGCTCTTTATGATGAAGCTCAATGTGTTCCACTGGCATCTGACGGACGATCAGGGTTGGCGCATTGAGATCAAAAAATATCCGCGCTTAACGGAGATCGGCTCTAAGCGCACTTGCACCCAGGTGGACGGCTGGCATACTTCTCATATGGTTAACGAGCCTCATGAGGGCTTTTATACCCAGGAGGATATTCGGGAGATCGTGGCCTATGCCAACGCCCGGGGCATTATGGTTGTGCCGGAGATTGACATGCCTGCCCATTTTGCGGCGGCGCAGGCAGCGTATCCCTGGTTGGCTTGTCGGGAACTGGAACGCGAGGTGCCCGGCTACTTTGGCGGTCGTGTGCCTACATTGCACGGCGTAATGGACTGGAACCGCTCTGCCTGCCTGGGCAAGGAGAGTACCTTCCAGTTTATCTTTGATGTGATTGATGAAGTGTGCGAACTGTTTGACGCGCCTTACTTCCATATTGGCGGCGATGAGGCGCCCAAGGACGAATGGAAGAAGTGTCCTCACTGCCAGGCGAAGATGAAAGAGATGCACCTAAACGATGTGGAAGAGCTGCAAGGCTGGTTCAACAACCGGGTGCTGGAATATGTAAAGCAGAAGGGTAAGCGCCTGATCGGCTGGAATGAGATTTTGGCCGCCGGCAATCTGGACCCGTCTGTGATCGGTCAATACTGGACCCCCAAGCGGGATAAGAATGTGGAGCGGCATATTGCCCGCGGCGGCGATGTGATCCTGAGCAATCACCGCAGTTTTTACTTTGATATGACCTACGGGCAGTACCCGTTGAGCTATACATACGATTTCGATCCGGGTCGTTATCATATTTCGCCTCGTTCCTATGACCATGTGCTGGGCGTAGAGGCTGAGGTATGGACCGAGTGGATCGACAAGCGTCCAAAACTGGATCTGAATGTGTACCCTCGTATGCAGGCTCTGGCAGAGGTTGCCTGGTCGGCCGAAGAGAGAAAAAAATACGCGGACTTCAAAGAGCGACTGGAGGCCTTTAAGCCTACGCTGGACGCCTTGGGAATCGGTTATGCTGTAACCAGCGTGGCGGAGCCGGGCACCTTCCAGCGGCAAAAGCCCCGCCGTTTGTTCTACTGCGGCGACACCCATTATGAGTTGAAGCTCAACGAAGAACGCAAAGCAAAAGGAGAAAAATAAGTATGAAATTTAGCCAATTTCCCCAGCAGGTGATCGACGAAAATGTGGATTACACAGTCAAGGAGATCACCAACATCATTAAGAAGTACGGTCCCCGGGAGTCCGGCAACAGCAACTGCCTGGCTGCCGAGAAGCACATCAAAAAAGAGATGGACCCCTTCTGTGACGAGACCCACTTTGAAAGCTACAAAATGGCGCCTAAGGCCTTTTTGCACTTTACAAAAATCGTCAGTGTAGCCATCATCCTGGCTGTGGTGGTGTGTGCCGCGCTGGTGTTTACCAGTGTGCTGCCTTGGTGGATCGCCCAGTGTATTGTTGGCGGTGTGACTTTTGTGGGGCTGTTTATCACCGTAATGGAGTTCCTGTTTTACAAGCAGTTTATGGATCCGCTTTATAAGAAGGTAGAGGGCCACAACTTTTGCGCCACTCGCAAGCCCACCGGCGAGGTTAAGCGCCGCATTGTAATCAGCGGCCATATTGACGCAGCCTATGAATGGCGTCATCTGTACTATGCCAAGGGCAAGCTGCCCTTGATGGGAATTTTTATGGGCGGTACCATTGTCTGCGCGATCATCTCCTTTATTATCGCAGTGATCTGCCTGATTGCTCACTTTGCGGATATGGGTGCTTTCGGCGATTTCATGCTGAATTACAGCTACTATTTCCACTTTGTCACCGCGCTGTTTATGATCACCCTGTTCTGCTTTGTGGACTTTAAGACCATTTCTCCCGGTGCCAATGACAACCTGACCGGTACTTATGCAGCGGTGTGTGCTTTGCGTATGCTGGATATGGCCGGTGTGGAATTTGAAAATACCGAGGTGTGCTGCATGATCACAGACGGCGAGGAGGCCGGTCTGCGCGGCTGCAAGCAGTGGGCCAAGGACCATAAAAAAGAGTGCGACGAGATTGAGACCGCTGTGCTGTGTGTAGATACCTTAACGGATCTGGAATACCTGAATGTGTATAGCAAGGATATGACCGGTACGGTGAAGAACTCTAAGCCCTTCAGCCAGCTGGTGATGGACAGTGCCATTGAGGCAGGTCATAAGGATTTGAAGTTCGCCAGCGTGTTCTTCGGTTCTTCCGACGCAGCGGCATTGTCCCAGGCGGGGATTCACGCCACCTGCCTGGCTGCTATGGACCCGACACCGGCCGACTATTACCATAATCGCCGGGATACGGCGGAGCGCCTGGTGCCGGAGGCCCTTAAGACCGGTTACGAGGTAGTGCTCAGTACCATTCTGAACTTTGATGAGAAAGGGCTGGGCGCAGCAAAATAAGCGTGTAAGTCCAATACAAATGTATAAGCGGTACCCGGGTTTGGGTGCCGCTTTGCAGATTCAGGCTGTTTTTTACGGAAAGGGGAAAAGAAAATGACGGCTTTGTACATTATTTTAGGCTTGCTGGCTGCGTTTATCGTGATCACGCTGATCCGTGCAGCGTTCTTTACGGCGCCCAAGCCCCAGCGGGAGGAATTCCCGCCGGAGCAGGTGAACGGGCAGCGGGCATGCGACCGGCTCAGTCAGGCGATTCAGATCAAGACCATCTCCTGCGAGGATGAGAGCCAAACGGATTGGGGTGCGTTTGACCGCTTCCATGCGTTTTTGGAACAGTCCTACCCGCTGATTCACAAAAATCTGAAACTGGATCATATTTCCACTGCCAGTCTGTTGTTTTACTGGGAGGGGACGGATCCTGACCTGGATCCTATTGCCTTTTTGGCTCATCAGGATGTGGTGCCCATCAGCGAGGGCACCGAGGGGGACTGGGAACACCCGGCCTTTGACGGCGTAAATGACGGCCAGTTTATTTGGGGCCGCGGTGCGCTGGACATGAAAAACCACCTGATCTGCCTGATGGAGAGCGTGGAGACGCTGCTGGAGGAGGGCTATACCCCTAAGCGCGGGGTGTACCTGTGCTTGGGGCATAATGAGGAGATCGTCAGCGGCGGCAATAACGGTGCCCGGGAATTGGCGCGGGAATTGGAGCGCCGGGGCGTGCACCTGGACAGCGTGGTAGACGAGGGCGGCGCCATGCTGCCGGCGCATGTAAAGGGGCTGTTGGACGCCAACCTGACCGGCGTGGGCGTGGCAGAGAAAGGCTATGCGGACTTTAAGATTACTGTAAAGTCCAAAGGCGGCCATTCTTCTCAACCACCCAAACACACCGCCATCGGCCAGTTGGCAAAGAAGGTGGAGCGACTGGAGAATCACCAATTTAAGAGCACCATTTTGCCCTTTGTTTATAATATGTTTACGGACATCGGCCGCCACGCCACCTACCCGGGGCGGGTGGTACTGTGCAATCTGTGGCTGCTGCGCCCGGTGCTGAAGCTGGTGATGAAGCAGATCCCGCCGGCTGCATCCTTGATCCGCACCACGACCGGTGTGACTATGGCCAGCGGTTCGCCTGCCGCCAATGTGCTGCCCCAAAAGGCCAGCGTAACGGTAAACTTCCGCATTATGCCGGGCCAGACCATTGCGGATGTGCAGCGGCATATTGAGAAATATATGGGCGGCGACAATGTGGAGATTGAATTCATCAAGGGCAAGGAGCCCAGCATTGTATCACCCACGGACACCCGGGCTTTTGATACCCTGCGTCGGCTGTCCGTCAATCTGGACGAAAAAAATATTGTGGCGCCCTATTTGGTGATGGGCGGCACAGACGCTTATAATTACGAGAATGTGTGCAGCAATATTTATCGCTTTGCGCCCTTTACGGTGGACACGGCGCTGCTGCTCACCACCCACTCCACCAATGAGCGCATTCCTGTGGGTCAGATGACCCAGGGCGTCACCTTCTTTAAGCGCTATATTCGGTTGATGACCGCAGAGTAAAGGGGGAAAGTGATATGGATTTTAAAGAAAGCGGATTTATGTATGCTCTGGGCGGCTTTATTGTGGTCTTTGTGCTGGCCCAGTCGCTGTTTTTTCTCATTCGTGCCTGGAAGCAGGGCAAAAAGCTGGGGCTGTCCACTGCCATCATGCGAGGTACGGTGACCCAGTCAGCGCTGTTCAGCCTGGCGCCTGCCATCTCTATTGTGGCAACCATCCTTACCCTGTCCGGTGCGCTGGGCATTGTGCTGCCCTGGATCCGGCTAACGGTGATCGGCGCCATTTCTTATGAGGTGCCGGCAGCGGAGTCTGCCATGGAGGCACTGGGCTATACTGGCGGCCTGTCTGCGGAGATCACGGATCCCCTGGGCTTTTCTACCGCTGCGTGGGTGATGACTCTTGGCTCTGTGATGCCTCTTGTGATCATTCCCTTTGCCATGAAGAAAATTCAAAACAGTATCGGCAAGGCGGTGAGTAAGAATACTGCCTGGGCGGATGTAATGAGCGCCGCGGCGTTTATCGGGCTGATCAGTGCCTTTGTGGGCCGTGCCATTGTGGGCCAGGGCGACAAGGCGGTGCTGGGCGACGGCGCCGGGATCATGAGCATTACCGCTTTGGCGGTGTCTATGCTGTCTATGCTGCTGTTTATGCAGATTGAGAAAAAGAAAAAGATTGCCTGGCTGCAAAGTATGGCTATGCCGCTGGCGATGTTTATCGGTATGGGTGCGGTGATGCTGCTGGCCAAGGTGCTGCCCACCCACATTGCTTGGCTGGAATGGAGGGGCTAATATGAAAGATTATAATGAAAAGACCCACCTGTACGGTCGCTTTTGGGTGATCTCCGCCCTGTTTATTTTCTTAATGCTGCCGGTTGCGATCAGCGCCCATCTGCATGCTTTTCCCTCCGCCCAGGTGGTGTTTAAGGGGTTGGCGCCTATTGCCCTGCTGTTTTATCCCACCGCAGTGATTGAAGTGATGACCTACACGCCGCTCCTGGGTACCGGGGCAACCTACCTGGCTTTTGTAACCGGGAATATCAATAACTTAAAGCTGCCCTGTGTGCTCTCTGCCCTGGACTCTGCCCAGGTGCGCGCCCAGAGCAAGGAGGGCGAGGTACTCTCCACCATTGCCTGCGCCACATCCTCTATTGTGACCACCCTGGTGATTGCCGCAGGGGTGCTGCTGTTCAGTCCGGTGCTGCCGTACTTGACAAATGACGACTCTGTTTTTGCCCCTGCTTTTAAGCAGGTGGTGCCCGCACTGTTCGGCGCGCTGGGTATGAGCTATTTTGCCAAGCACTTTAAGCTGACTGTTGTGCCTGTTGCCGTCGTCTGCTTGATGTTGCTCTTTAAGGGCGACTTGGCGGTAGGCGTACTGATCCCTGTGGGCGTGGTGGTATCGCTGCTGTCTGCTCACCTGATGTTTAAGAAAGGCTGGGTCAAATAACAGACCGCATTCTTGCCAGTTAATCAGCAGATCGCCCAACTTGACTTTTATTGGTATGGTGGTGTATAATCATCATACGATCATTAGAGACGGGGGATATAAGTAATGAAAGAGACCGATCTGCGGTATGTGAAGACCGAGCGCGCCATTCGGGACGCCTTCTTTGAACTGCTGGAGGAGAGCGAATTTGACAAGGTATCCGTTACGGATATTACCCAGCGAGCCCAGATCAACCGAAACACGTTTTACCTGCATTACAGCGATAAATTCAATTTGGTCAATTCTATTTTAATTGACTTTGTGCAAGAGCTGTCCCAGCAGGCATTAAAGGTGATCGACCAGGCGGAGAAGCCGGACACAGCCACCTTTAACCAGTATTTCTTAACGATTTTTGTCAGCGCCAATCGGATCAAGAAAAAATATCGGATCTTGTTTCGCAACCGAAATATTGAGCCGTATTTGGATATTGCTGCCATTACGGATGTGATTGCGGATCATATCGGCAAAAACAAATTTTTGGATTTTCGCAGTCAGCGCTCTTCCGTGAGCAAGAGCTTTTTGGCTTTTGGCTTTTTCGGTGCGCTCAACGATTATTGCAGCAATGATTATACCAAGGAAGAGACGGTGCGCATGATCTCCGCCATGTCTGCCGGCTTGGCCGAGATTGCCCAGCAGCTGCACGCTGCCGGGAACAAAGCCGGTAATGGAAACAAGAGCAATAAATAACAGACGATACAAAGCAAAAGGGACCTGAATCCAGGTCCCTTTTTGTATAGATATTTGTCATTCGCTCAGCAGACCATACCGCCTTCCACCCAGCGCATAACAGCCGGGTATTCCTCTTTATAGTTGTCCAGCTGGTCTGCGTTGGAGTCCACAAAGGCCTGAAATTCGTCCGTGTCCTCAAACTCGTAGGTAAAGTCTTGCTCAAAGTCGTAAGTGGCGGTAAACAGGTAGTCAAACAGATCATCGGCAGAGAATTCCTCTAACAGCTTGTCCGCTGTGCGCTCAGTGATGGTGTCCAGCGCGTTTTTTACCGTTAGTTCGAAATCCTCCGGCTCTACCAGAATTTCCGGGTCGTTCTCGCAGTATTGCAGAATATCGTCCTCGCCGATAGCCAGGGTGCCCAGGTACTCCAGTACATCCTCATATCCGGTTTCATTGACTGTATCATACAACCGGTAAGCAAACTCGCCGACCAGATTTTGCAGTGCCACCGCCTTGAACACACTGTCAATCTCGTAGCCGCTCTCATCGGTGATTACATAGCCCACCTCCTGCAGGTTCTCCCACATCAGGTAGTAAAAAATGCGGTGCTGTTCTTTCTCGCCAAAAATGGCTTCGTGAATAAAGGTATCAATATCCATTGCCGTTCTCCTCTGTCTGTCGCATTTGCGCAAGGCTACTCATATTCTATACTATATGCAGGGGATTTGCAACATTTTGCAGGTAGATTTTGGCTTTTTTGTAAACTCTGAAAACCCCGCCTGTTTTTATTGCAATGCCGGTAGGGATAAGCTATAATAAAGGGGACTGGAGGGTTCTTATGGAACTGACATTAAAAAATGAACACTGTGCCGTCACCGTTACGGACGCAGGGGCGATGCTCCGCTCCCTGG
>OIWK01003717.1_pt1 | contig 10204 bp, 7 predicted proteins | sample 1587401 | NCBI WGS metagenome assembly OIWK01 (sample SAMEA3888911, study PRJEB22519) | human gut metagenome | biome: human gut; feature: human-associated habitat; material: faeces | place: Denmark | collected 2009
CCCCCAGCGCGCTTTACAAGGACACACCATGCGACAGATGAAAGACAGCGGCATAGAATGGATCGGCGAGATTCCCGAAGGGTGGGAAGTTAGGAAGATAAAAAACATCGCCTTCCCTAAGAGTATTCAGAACCATCCACAAGAAGAAGTTCTTTCTCTATATAGAGATTTTGGCGTTATTATAAAATCATCTCGAGATGATAATTTTAATAGAACATCTGAAAATACAACAAATTATAAATTTGTTGAAGTAGGCGATTTAGTTATCAATAAAATGAAAGCCTGGCAGGGGTCACTTGCAATCTCGTGGTACCAAGGAATCGTAAGTCCTGCCTATTATGTTTTTAAATTAACTTCAGATATAATAGAAAAAAAATTTTTACATTACCTTCTGCGCTCATCAACTTATCTTCCAGAATATCGACGCATATCTGGAGGTATAAGACCAAATCAATGGGACTTGGACATTACAGAATTTAAAAAAATTCCTGTTTTGATTCCTCCCCTCCCCGAACAACAGCGCATCGCCGATTACCTTGATGCCAAGTGCGCCCATATCGACCAGTGCCTGGAGCTGACCCGCCAGAGCATGGAAAAACTGCGCGCCTACAAGCTCTCCTGCATCACCGAGGCCGTCACCAAAGGCCTGGACCCGGACGTGCCCCTCAAAGACAGCGGTGTACCGTGGATAGGTCAGATTCCGGCGGGGTGGAAAATTACACGATTAAAATTTATTGCACCGATGCAGTGCGGTTATGCATTTAAATCTGAAAATTTTTTAATAGAAAATGGAATTCCTCTTGTGAGAATGAGTAATCTGAAACGAGGCGAGATAGATCTCACAGATTCAGTAAAAATAAATTATAGTAATACAATTGAAGAATTTCTTATTTTTGAGCATGACATTTTACTAGGTCTATCAGGGAGTATAGGGGAAACAGGCAGTCTTGGAAATTATGCTATTGCCAAAAAAGAGAATTTACCTTGCTTACTTAATCAACGTGTTGGACGCTTTCGTATATCTCCCCAAATACGATATGAACTACTTATTTATTTTCTTGCTACAGATTTTTTTAAAAAGCCTCTAGAGCTTGAAGCTACAGGAACAGCGCAATTTAATATTAGCCCAACAGCTATTGGGAATATATTTGTTCCTCTTCCCCCCCTTCCCGAGCAGGAGCGCATCGCCGCCTACCTCGACAAAAAGTGCGCGCGCATCGACGCCCTGCTGGAGGAAAAGCAGGCCCTGCTGGACAAGCTGGCGGAGTACAAAAAAAGCCTGATCTTTGAATGCGTCACCGGCAAGCGGGAGGTGCCCTCATGCTGGAACAGATGAAGGAACGCAACTTCGAGGACGATATCTGCGCCTGGCTCTGCACCCACGGCGGCTACCGGCCGGGCGACCCGGCGCGCTTTGACCGCACGCGGGCCCTGGACGTGCAGACCCTGCTGGACTTTGTGCGTACCAGCCAGCCCAAAGCCTGGAAGATGCACCAGTTCAAGAACCCCGGCAAGGCGGAACAGAGCTTTGTGGACCGCTTTTGCGAGGAGGTGCGCCGCCGCTCCCTGCTGGACGTGCTGCGCCACGGCTTTTCCGTGCTGGGCACGCGCTTCCGCGTAGTCTTCTGGAAGCCGGAGACCGGCCTCAACCCCGAAAGCGTGCAGCGCTACCAAAGCAATATCCTGCACTGCACGCGCCAGCTGCGCTACAGTCCGGCCCACGAGAACAGCGTGGACGTGGCCCTGCTGCTCAACGGCATCCCCGTCATCTGCCTGGAGCTGAAAAACCCGTTCACCGGCCAGACCGTGGAGGATGCCGTGCGCCAGTTCCGGCAGGACCGCTCGCCGGACGACCTGTTTTTCAGCTTCAAGCGCCGCGTGCTCACCTGCTTTGCCGTGGACCCCTTCCACGTCAAAATGACCACCCGCCTGGAGCGGCAAAAGACCTTTTTCCTGCCCTTCGACCAGGGCAGCAACGGCGCGGGCGAAGTGGGCGGCGCGGGCAACCCTCCGGCCCCGGACGGCAGCTACCCCACGGCCTACCTGTGGCAGCGGGTGCTGTGCCGGGATGCCCTGCTGGAGCTCCTGCACAAGTTCCTGCATCTGGAAAAGACCGAAAAAAAAGACCCCGTCACCGGCAAGGTCTCGGTCAGGGAACGCCTCATCTTCCCGCGCTATCACCAGTGGGACGTGCTGCACAAGCTGCTGGACGACATCCGCGCTCACGGCCCGGGGCAGCAGTACCTGATCCAGCACAGTGCGGGCAGCGGCAAATCCAATTCCATCGCCTGGCTGGCCCACCGCCTCAGCGGCCTGCATGACGCGCAGGAGGCCAAGATATTCCAGTCCGTCATCGTGGTCACGGATCGCCGCGTGCTGGACAGGCAGCTGCGGGACACCATCCTCCAGTTCGAGCAGACGGACGGCCTTGTCCGCGCCATCAGCAAGGATTCCGCCCAGTTGCGCGATGCCATCAACGAGGGCGCGGCCATCATCGTCACCACCCTGCAAAAATTCCCGGTCATCTTCCGCGAGGTGCGCCACGGGCAGCGCAATTTTGCCGTCATCGTGGACGAGGCCCACTCCTCCCAGACGGGCCGGGCCGCCCTCACCCTCAAGACGGCGCTGGCCGATACCGACGCCGCCCTGGCCGAATACGCCGCCCTGGAAGACGAGGCCGAAGCCGGGCAGGACAAAAAGGACGATGCCCTCTGGCAGGAGCTGGCCGCCCAGGGGCGGCACCACAACCTTTCCTTCTTCGCCTTCACGGCCACGCCCAAGGACAAGACCCTGCAGCTTTTCGGCTGCCAGATGCCTGACGGCCGCTTCCGTGCCTTCCACATCTACTCCATGCGCCAGGCCATCGAAGAACGCTTCATCCTCGACGTGCTGCGCAACTACACCACCTATCACGCCTATTTCAAACTGCTGCAAAAAGGTGCCGGGGACCCGCGCTACAACTCCTCGGCCGCGGCCCGCGCCGCCATGCGCTTTGAAAGCCTGCACCCGCACAACATCGCCCAGAAAACGGCCGTCATGCTGGACCACTTCCGCACGGTCACGGCCCGCAAGATGGGCGGCAGGGCCAAGGCCATGCTGGTCACGCCCTCGCGCCTGCATGCCGTGCGCTACATGCGGGAGTTCACCCGCCAGATCCGCGAGGGCCGCATCAACGGCGTGCGGGCCCTGGTGGCCTTTTCCGGCGAAGTCCGCGACACGGTGGACGGCGTGTCTGTGACCTATACGGAGGAAGGCCTCAACCAGGAGACCCACGGCTTCAGGATATCCGAAAAAGAGCTGCCGGAACATTTTGCCGGGGAGTTCAATATCCTCATCGTGGCCGAGAAATACCAGACCGGTTTCGACGAGCCCCTGCTCCACACCATGTTCGTGGACAAGCAGCTCAGCGGCGTCAAGGCCGTGCAGACCCTCTCGCGCCTCAACCGCACCGCCCCCGGCAAGGAAGATACCTTCGTGCTGGACTTCGTGAACAGCGCCGAGGACATGCAAAAGTCCTTCGCCCCCTTCTACGAGGCCACCCTGCTGGAAGAGGAGACCGACCCCAACCTGGTCTACGACATCCGCCACCGCCTGGATGATTTCCACGTCTACGGCCCGGAACAGGTGGAGGCCTTCGGCAAGGCCCTGCGCGATCCCCGCGCCAAAGATGGCCAGAGCGCCCTGGCCGGGGCCACCGCCACGCTGGCCCCGGTGCTGGCCCGGGTGGCCGCGCTGGAAGAGGAAGACCGCCGCGCCTTCCGTACCGGCCTGTTCCGCTTTGTGCGCCTGTACAACTTCATCACCCAGATCTGCCGCATGTTCGACGAGGATATGCACATCTACTCCCTTTTCGCCAAACAGCTGGCCGCCGCCCTGCCCGCCGAAAACGACGGTCTGGTCAACCTCGACGGGCAGATAGACCTGGAATATTACAAACTGGTCAAGACCGGAGAGACCAGCATCCCCCTCACGCCGTCGGAAAAAGGCTATGCCGCCATCAAGGGCGATGCCGGCGCCCCGGCCCAAAAGGAATTCGACAGCCTCTCCAGCATCGTGGAAAAGATAAACCAGCGCTTCGGCACGCAGTTCACCGCCGGGGACCAGGTGGAGAATTTCCGGGCCCTGCAAAAGCATGTGCTTGCCAGCGATGCGCGCATCGTGGGCCTTGCCGACAAGGACAACCGCGCCACCTGGGATATGGTCTACGACACGGCCTTCATGGCGGGCGCCGGAGAGACAGCCATGCACAGCGCGGCCTTCCTTGACCTGATCCGCAACCCGGATACCCTGGCCTTCATCCGTACCCTGCTCAAGGAAAGCATCTGGCAGGAGGCGCTGGAAAAAAGGCGGGAGAAGGAAAAATGCCTTTGATGGGAGGTGATTTTTCTGTCATTTCACAAAAGCCCCTGCAACGCTCACCATGCGTCATGGAACGTCAAGGCAGGAGAGTCGCCTGCCTCCGCACACAGGCCGCTCCCCTTCCCCACCCACTCTCCCCTCGTCGTCTCCGCCAGCCGCGCCACGGACATCCCCGCCTTCCACGGGGAATGGTTCATGGCCCGGCTGCGGGCGGGCTTCTGCCGTCGGCGCAATCCCTTCAACAGCCGGCAGGAGAGCCTCATCTCCTTTGCCCGCACGCGCGTCTTCGTCTTCTGGAGCAAGCATCCCGGGCCCTTCCTGCCGCATCTGGCGGAGATCGCGGCCACAGGGCGGCAATTCTACTTCCAGTACACCCTCAACGCCTATGAGGCCGAGGGGCTGGAGCCCGGCCTGCCCTCCTTGTGCCGTCGTCTGGAGGCGTTCAAGCGGCTGGCGGACACCATCGGCCCGCAGCGGGTCATCTGGCGTTGCGATCCCCTCATCGTGGGCGGCCGTCTGAGCACGGGTTCCCTGCTGGAACGTATCGACCGGCTGGGGCGGGAGCTTTCCCCCTATACGGAAAAACTCGTCTTCAGCTTCGTGGACATGTACCGCAAGACCGCCGCTGCCCTGCACAGTCTCGATCCGGCCTGCCGCGCGCCCACAGTGGACGAGATGCGGGAGCTGGCCCGGGGCATCGCTGCCCTGAACACCGGCTGGCCGCACCGGCTGGAGCTGGCCACCTGCGCCGAAGGCATCGACCTGGGTGCCCTGGGCATCCATAAAAACAAATGTATCGATGATGCCCTCATCCGCCGCCTGTGCCCGCAGGATGCGCTGGTGCAGACGGAACTCACGCCCCGCCGGCAGCTCTCCCTGCTGCCCGGCAGGGAGGCGGCCGTCACCGCTCCCAGGGATGTGGGCCAGCGCACGGCCTGCGGCTGCATCCCCAGCAAGGACATCGGCGCGTACGACAGCTGCCCGCACTTCTGCGTCTATTGCTACGCCAACCGCTCGGAACAGGCGGTGCGTGCCAACCTGCAACGCTGCCGCCGGCAGCCCGATGCACGGGAGTGTCTGCTGCCCTAGACGGCATGCGCCGCGAGGCCGGGGGCATCCACCTGCCGTCAACAAGTTTCATGGCATATTTATTTAGTGAAAACTAAAAAATATTTTCTCCCCATCCCTTGCCGTGTTCGGAAAGAGCATTTGAAATTTTTTGCCCCCTGGCCTACACATCATCACAGACCACCAAGCAAAGGAATGCCCATGCCGACGAACCGTCCCCCTGATGCCGCAGCACGCGGCAAAGGCCGCCCGCGCGCCTTCGACCGCGATCTGGCCCTGCACCGGGCGCTGGAGGTCTTCTGGCGGCAGGGCTACGCCCCGGCCTCGGTGGCATCCCTGTGCAAGGCCATGAAGATCAATCCGCCCAGCCTGTACGCCACCTTCGGCAACAAGGCCACGCTCTTCCTGGAGGCCCTGCGCCATTACGAGCAGACCTACTGGGATGCCCCGGCCCGGCGCTTTCTGGCCGCCCCCGACATCTATGCGGCGGTCGGGGATTTTTTCCAGGAAGCCGCGCAGATACTGCTTTCGCCGGAAACGCCCTGCGGCTGCATGGTGGTCCTGGCGGCCGTCAACATCGCGGCGGACGAAAAAGAGATCATCGAGACCGTCCGCCAGCTCCGGCTGGCCACCAAGCAGATGTTCGCCCAAAGGCTCCGCCGGGCCATACAGGACAGACAGATCCCCCCGGATACCGATGTCCCGGCCCTGGCCGGTGCCCTGAACACCCTGCTCGAAGGCCTGTCCCTGCAGGCCCGGGACGGGCTCTTCCAGTCCGAGCTCAAAGCCATCGCGGCCCACGCCGTCCGCATGCTGCCCCCGCGCCTCCCGCAGGCCGGCTAGGCCGCTCCCTCCCCCCTGCGCTCCCGCGCTGTCCGCCCCCCTTTGCGCTTCATGCGTTCTCCTGACGCGCCATCCGCGCGCATACGGCGTCACCAAGGTGTTGACATTTTCTTAACAATTATTACAAAAATATCCATGCGGACACGGTCAAAGACCGTCCATCCGCCTGAAGAAGAGGAAACACATGACCGGCCCTTCCCCCGCAGCCCCCTGGAGACGACACCGCCCCGGGAAGGCTGCAGGAGACACGGTCCGGCCTGTCCCGGCAGGATGCGCGCAGCACCCGGCCTCCAGCACAATCACCGTGCCGCGTATGACGGCACAGGAGGAACCATCATGAGCAAGAAGATCCTCATCCTCAACGGCAGTCCCCGCAGCAAGGGCAATACGGCCATGCTGTGCGATGCTTTCAGCGCCGGCGCCCAGAGCGCGGGCCATCAGGCGACCCGCTTCGACCTGCACGAGCTGGACATCCACGGCTGTCTGGGCTGTGTGAAGGGCGGCAAGGACCCCGCAAGCCCCTGCGTGCAGAAGGACGACATGGGGCTCATCTATCCCGTCTACCGGGAGGCCGACCTCGTCGTGCTGGCATCGCCCATGTACTACTGGGGGTTTTCCGGCCAGCTGAAAACGGCCTTCGACCGCCTTTTCGCCGTGGCCGAATGCTTCCCCGGCTATGCCAACCCGCACAAAGAGTGCGCGCTCGTCATGGCGGCCGAGGGTGACAGCGCGGACAACTGGAAGCCCGTGCTGGACTATTACCACGCGCTCCTGGGCTTCCTCGGCTGGAAGGACCGCGGGCAGGTCCTGGCCGGGGGCGTGTTCGAAGCCGGTGCCGTGGCCGGGCAGCCTGTTCTGGACCAGGCGTTCCGCTTCGGCGCCTCGCTGTAGGCCTGTCCCAGGCATGTCCCGTTTTTTCCGTGACGCCGTACCCGCTGCGGCGTCACGGCTCTTTATACGGCCCTGCGTTCCCCCGCGTGTTTGCGCCAGGCAAGATGCCCCTCCGCAAGCGTCTCCAGCCTATGGCGGAAGGCATCCTCCCCCCCCTCTTGCGCAGCACGCCGATTTTCTGCATTCTGGTCACGTTTTGCCCGACCTTTCTGACTGCTGTTCAGCAGGATGCCCCCATGAAAACGATTCGCTGGAACATGAGCCCCGCAGAGATCGAGCAGGAGAGCTTCCGCCGCATCGAGGCCGAATGCGACCTGCACCGTACCCTGTCCGCCCCGCACTGGCGCGTGGCACGCCGCCTTATCCACACCACGGCGGACATGCACATCGCGGATACCCTTGTCTTCCGTCATGATCCGGTGGCTGCCGGACTGGCCGCCCTGCGCCGCAAGGCCCCCATCTTCTGCGATTCCCGGATGCTGCGCTCCGGCCTGTCCCTGCCCAGGCTGCGCACGCTCCATCCGGGCTACGGCCCTGAAGACCTGCATTGCTACATCACGGATCCCGATGTGGTGGAACGGGCCCGCGCCGAAGGGCATACCCGCGCCCTGTGCAGCGCCGAAAAAGCCCGCCCCCTGCTGGACGGCGGCATCGTGCTCATCGGCAACGCGCCGCTGGCCCTGGCCCGCATCGCCCGCTATATCCTCGAAGAAGGCGTCCGCCCGGCCCTGGTGGTGGGCATGCCCGTGGGCTTCGTCAACGTGGTGGAATCCAAAGAGCTCCTGGCCTGCTGCCCTGTGCCCCAGATCGTGCTGGAAGGCCGTCGCGGCGGCAGCGCCCTGGCCGTCACCACCCTGCACGCCGTCATGGAGAGCGCCTAGACCGTCATGGGCCGCACAAAGCATTCGTCCCTGCGCTGGGGCTATTCCACCGGCGCCTGCGCGGCCGCGCTGGCCGTGGCCTGCTGGCAGTCCCTGCGGACGGGCACGCCACCGGCCGTGGTGCCCGTGCTGTTCGGCGACGGCAGGGAACGCCTCCTGCCCCTGCGTCCGCCCGCTCCGGGCCGCATGGCCGAGATGGTCAAGGACGGCGGCGACGATCCCGACTGCACGCACGGCGCGGTGCTCTTTGCCCGGCTTGCCGCCTGCGCGCCCGCCGATGCCCGGCCGGAGGACCATCGCCTTGACGTGGGGGCGGCCGTGCTTATCCTGCGCGCCGTGGAAGGTATCGGCATCTGTACCCGGCAAGGGCTGGACTGCCCGCCCGGCAAATGGGCCGTTACCGGCGGTCCCCGGCGCCTGCTGGCCGAAAACCTGGCCCGCGCGGGCCTGGCTGGCGGCTGCTGGCTGCTGGAACTGGGCGTGGAGAACGGCGCGGCACTGGCCCGCCATACCCTCAATCCCCGGCTGGGCGTGGAAGGCGGCATCTCCATCCTGGGCAGTACGGGGCTGGTGCGGCCCTACAGCCACGCCGCCTATGTGGAGACCGTGCGCCTGTGCGTCCGGGCCCGGCAGCGCAGCGGCGGCCGCGGGATGGTCTTCTGCACCGGCGGGCGCACCCAGGCGGGAGCCCGGCGCCGGCTGCCCCGCTGGCCGGAAAGCGCCTTCGTCTGCATCGGGGACTTCATCGCCGACAGTCTGGGCATCGCCGCCCGCCACCGGATGCAGGAGGTGGTCGTGGCCTGCATGGCGGGCAAGCTCTGCAAATATGCCGCGGGCTTCGCCAATACCCACGCCCACCAGGTGGAGCAGGACATGGCCCTGCTGCGCCGGCAGGTACGGGCCTGCCTGCCCGGAGAGACCGCCCTGCACGAGGCCCTGCGCCACAGCGCCTCCGTGCGCGAGGCCCTGCTCTCCATCCCCGAAGCCGGGCGCCGGCCTGTGCTGCACGGGCTGGCCCGGGCGGCCCTGGAACATTTTTCCCGCCGGGCTCCCGGCGTTGCCTCCCTGCTCCTGCTGGTCTTCGATTTTGACGGCACCTTCCTGTTCGAGGAACGCCTGCTGCGCGCTCCCGGCACGATGGCGGCCCCCCTGCCGCCCCCGGACGACGGCACGGACGACAGCCCGCAGGACATGTCTCCTGACGGACAGGCCCCGGATATCGGCCTGCGCTATTTCATCGACAGGCCCTGACCGCCCGGCGGCCGGGGTCCTTACCCCTCCCTGTGAGTTTGCCCATGAACATGCCCATTGTGGAAATCGTCGGCGCCGGTCCCGGTGCGGAAGACCTCATCACCGTGCGCGGCCTGCGGGCCCTGCAGCAAGCCGATCTGGTGGTCCATGCCGGGTCGCTGGTGGCCCCGGCCCTGCTGCGCCACTGCCGCCCGGACTGCCTTTGCCGGGACAGCGCCTCCATGGATCTGGCGGAACAGGTGGCCGTCATGAGCGAGGCCGCGCTGGCGGGCAAGCGCGTGGTGCGCCTGCACACCGGCGATCCCGCCCTCTACGGCGCCATCGACGAGCAGATCCGGGCACTGGCCGGGCGGGGCATCACCGTCCGCATCACCCCCGGCGTGAGCAGCGTGTTCGCCGCGGCCGCCGCCCTGGGCTGCGAGCTGACCGGCCCGGAAACGGCCCAGAGCGTGGTCCTGACCCGTACACCCGGCCGCACGCCCATGCCCGCGGGCGAGCAGGCCGCCGCCTTTGCCCGCACAGGGGCCACGCTGGTCTTTTTCCTCAGCACGGGCAAGGTGGCCGGTCTGATGGCGGAATTGCAGGATGCGGGCGGTCTTGCGCCGGATACGCCCGCCGCGGCCGTCTATCGTGCCTCCTGGCCTGACGAGCAGGTCGTGCGCGGCACGGTGGCCGATCTGGCCCGCAAGGTGGACGAGGCGGGCTTCCGGCGGCAGGCCCTTATCCTGGTGGGCCGGGCCCTGGCCGCCCCGAAAGCCGTCTCGCGCCTGTACGACGGCGCTTTTTCCCACGGCTACCGCAACAACCTGCCCGACGAGGCCTTCCACGGCACCTGCGCCCTGTACGCCGCCAGCCCGGCGGGACTGGCCCAGGCGCGCACGCTGGCCGCCGCGCTGCCCCAGGGCGGCGCC
>OIWK01003731.1_pt1 | contig 10164 bp, 10 predicted proteins | sample 1587401 | NCBI WGS metagenome assembly OIWK01 (sample SAMEA3888911, study PRJEB22519) | human gut metagenome | biome: human gut; feature: human-associated habitat; material: faeces | place: Denmark | collected 2009
CCTGCTTGGCACGGAGCTTGAAGGGGATCTGATGCGCGAGATCCTCGTCTCCCTCGGATTCATTCTGAACGGTGACGATATTTACGTTCCCTCCTGGCGCGGCGACGTGGAGCATTACAGCGACATTGCCGAGGAGGTCGCCCGCTTCTACGGCTACAACAACATCCCCTGCACGCTCATGCGCGGCCAGACCACCAGCGGCGGCTATACTGACGCGCAGAAGGCGGAGCGCAGCATCGGCACCATGGCCCGCGCGCTCGGCTACAGCGAGATCATCACCTACTCGTTCATCAGCCCGTCGTACTATGACAAGATCCGTCTGCCGGCGGACTCCCCGCTGCGCGACTCCATGAAGATCCTCAACCCGCTCGGTGAGGACACCTCCATCATGCGCACGACGATCCTGCCGTCCATGCTCGAGATCCTCACGCGCAACTATAACTATCGCAACAAGGCCGTGCGTCTCTACGAGATCGGCAAGGTCTACTTCGCCCGCCCGGACGGCATGGCCGACGAGCCGAAGCTGCTGTGCCTCGGCGGCTACGGCGGCGGGATGGACTTCTTCCAGCTCAAGGGCGCGGTCGAGCGCATCCTCGCCGGCCTGCGCATCACGGACGTGACGTTCGAGGCAGAGCACAACAACCCGTCCTATCACCCCGGCCGCTGCGCGCAGGTCTACGCCGGCGGCAAGCTGCTGGGCGTGCTCGGCCAGATCCATCCGCTCGCCGCAGAAAACTACGGCGTGGACACAGAGCTCTACACGGCCGAGCTCCGGCTTGACGGCATGCTCGCCGCCCGCGGCGCGACCCCGGTCTACACGCCGCTGCCGCGCTTCCCGGCCGTGACGCGTGACATTGCCATCGTCTGCAGTGCCGACATCCCGGTCGCCAAGCTCTCGGCGTGCATCCTCGCCGCCGGCGGGCTGCGAGTTGTTCGACGTGTACACCGGCGCGCCGATCCCGGCCGGGTACAAGAGCGTCGCCTTCTCGCTGACGCTGCGCGCCGACGACCAGACGCTCACCGACGACCACGCCGAGGAGACGATGCAGAGCGTCCTCAAGGCGCTCAAGGAAACCTTTAACGCGACCATCCGCTGAGCCGCGTCAAGATTTGGAATATTTTAAGAAATATTTCAGAACTTTTTTTGAAAACAGTTGGAAAATTGACTTTACAGTCTTGTGTTTTTTGGTATAATGAGCACAAGAACTTGTATAAGGGAGGGCTTCGCATGGAAGACGCAACCAGACGGTTTAATGCGATCGACAACAAAACAGAAATGAAGGAGATCCTCACTTCCGTGTATCATTCCCTTGTTGTCAAAGGGTACAACCCCATCAACCAGCTCGTCGGCTATATTCTCTCGGAGGACCCGACGTATATCACCAACTACAACAACGCCCGCAGCCTCATCTGCCGCCTCGACCGCGACGAGCTGCTGCAGGAGCTGCTGACCAGCTATCTGGACAAATAAGCAGCGCACGAAACGAAAAAAGCCTCTGCCGGCCGGCAGAGGCTTTTTTCATGAACGTCAGAAGTGTGCGATAAAAAAAACGCCCTTGTCAATGACAAGGGCGTTTCTGTTGGCAGCGGAAGAAGGATTCGAACCCTCACAAACGGAGTCAGAGTCCGGTGTGCTACCATTACACAATTCCGCTACGAACAAATGATATTATACAGATATTTTTGGATTTGTCAACCCCCTGCCGCATATTTTTCACGAAATGAAAAACACGCCCGTTGGCCCTGCCTGCTCACGCAGGCAGGGCCGGGAAACCGGGCTCAGCGGTCGAGGATCTTCCCGTCGATCGAGATCGTGACGACCTGCCACGGCAGGAACTTCCCGCTCGCGCGCAGCGCCTCCCGCGCCGCATGCTCGAGTCCGCCGCAGCACGGCACCTCCATGCGCACGATGGTCACGCTCTGAATGTCGTTGCCCCGGATGATCTCCGTAAGCTTGTCGGTGTAATCCACCGCGTCGAGCTTCGGGCAGCCGATGAGCGAGATCTTCCCTTTCATGAACTCGCTATGCATGTTCGCGTAGGCATACGCCGTGCAGTCGGCCGCGATGAGCAGCTTCGCGCCCTGAAAATACGGCGCGTTGACCGGCACGAGCTTGATCTGGCACGGCCACTGGCCGAGCTGCGACGGCTGTGCCGCCGGAGCCGCTGCCTGTGCCGTCTCCTCGCGCTGGAAACGGTGCATCTGATGGCCGGGGCAGCCGCCGGCGTGTGCGGCGTGCGCGGCCTCCGCCTGCTTTTTGCGCTTGTTGGCCTGCACGGCCGCCTCGTCATACGCCGCCGCTTCGCGCTCGACGAAATGGATGGCATCCATCGGGCAGGCGGGCAGGCAGTCGCCGAACCCGTCGCAGTAATCGTCGCGCAGGAGCTTGGCCTTGCCGTTCACGATGCCGATGGCGCCCTCGTGGCAGGCCGTCGCGCACGCACCGCAGCCGTTGCACTTTTCTTCGTCAATGTGGATGATCTTGCGGATCATAATATCCCTTCCCTTTCTAAAAATCGTCCGGGTCCCCGCCCGGCGGTCTTGACTTTCTGCGCATAAGATAGCATAATAAGACCCACAAATCCGTTGTCAGAACAACAAATGGAGCAAAAAAATGCACATCACGCTATCCAACACGCATCTCTTTCGCGGCATCGGCGCCGATGAGCTGCCGCTGCTGCTGCAATGTCTCGGCGCGGTGCAAAAGCACTACGACCGGGGCGAGACCATTCTCGCCGAGGGCGCGCCGACCGAACAGCTCGGCATGGTGCTCTCCGGCATGGCCATGATCGGCTATGACGACGTCTGGGGCAACCACAGTCTGCTCGGCCACGTCGGCCCCGGTGAGGTGTTTGCCGAGCCCTATGCCTGCATCCCGGGCGAGCCGCTGCTCATCAGCGTGACCGCCTCTGAGGACACCGAGGTGCTGTTTTTGAACATCGGCAAGGTGCTCACGACCTGCACGAACGCCTGCCCGTTTCACGCCAAGCTCATCCAGAACCTGCTGACCGTGTGCGCGGCCAAGAATCTGCAGCTCTCGCAGCGCATCCTGCACACGGCGCCGAAGGGCATTCGCGCCCGGCTCATGTCGTACTTTTCCGAGTGCGTGAAACGCGCCGGGCAATACAGCTTTGACATCCCCTACAACCGCCAGCAGCTGGCCGACTATCTGGGCGTGGACCGCAGCGCCATGTGCAGCGAGCTGTCGCGGATGCAGCGCGAGGGGCTGCTGAGCTATCACAAGAACCATTTTTCCGTGCACGAAGCACTGGAGTAAATCGACGAAAGGCGGAGACGATATGACGAGAGAAGAATACGCAAAGCGGATGAAAAAGCACCCCGACTGGTCCCCGGGCCGCGACGCGATCGAGGCGGCCTTTGCCAAGCGCTACCCCAAGACGGAGCCGGTGTGCTTTGAGAGCGAGCTGCATGACCGCGCGGCCTTTGGCGGCGACGAGTATCTCGACGGCTTCGCCGTCTATGACACAGGTAAGGGCTATCAGCACATCGTCACCTACGGCATGAGCGAGCTGTACCCGAGCATGGCGGCCTTCGGTGCCGAGTACAGCAAATGGGGCTATGAAATGACGATGAAGGTGCGCGAGAGCTATGCCGAGACCGGCACGTGGGCGCTCGACCTGCTGGCCCAGCTGGCGCGCTACACGTACCAGACCGGCAATTACTTTGAGCCGGGCGCGTACATCCCCGGCGACGGCAGCTCCCTGCACCCGGAGCTGGACTCGGCCATCACGGGGCTGGCCATCGTCAGCGACACGACCGTCGCCCCGATCGAGACGGTGCACGGAAAAGTTGCGTTTTTGCAGCTCGTCGGTCTCACGCAGCCGGATCACGCGCGACCCGGACGCGCTGACCGGCATCCTGGAGCGGATGCGCGCAGAGGATCCGGAGCTGGTGCTCGATATGCGCAGAACGAAATCCTACGTATAAAAATCAGCCGCACCGTGGCGTCACGGTGCGGCTGTTTGGTTATTTTCGTCTGAAATCAGTTGTCCTTCTTCGCGATCAGCTCCGCGCAGGCTTCGCCGAGGATGCGGATGCCCTTTTCGATGACCTCGTCGCTGCTGTTGGAGTAATTGATGCGGAACGTGCTGACGTTGCGCTCCTTTTCATAGAACGGGTCGCCCGGGCAGATGGCGACGCCCTTTGCGAGCGCGACGCGGTAAAGGTCAACTGCGGACATACCGTTCGGCAGCTTGGCCCACAGGAACATGCCGCCCTCCGTCGGCGTGAACTCCACGCCCTCCGGGAGGTACTTGCGCATGCAGTCCATCATCAGCTCCGCCTTGTGCTTGTAGAGCACTTTCGTCTTCTCGATGTGCGCATCGATGTCGTTGTCCGCGAGGTACTGCGCCAGAACAAGCTGCGAGAAGATGTTGGTGTGCAGGTCGGCGGTCGCCTTGTAGCTCAGGAGCTTTTCGCGCAGCGCCTTGTTGCGCACGCACACCCAGCCGATGCGCATGCCGGGGGCGACGATCTTGGAGAACGTGCCGAGCATGCAGCACTGCTCGCCCAGCTCCTTGCCGAAGCTGTCGGTCGCGGTGCCGGAAAAGCGCAGCTCACGGTACGGGTTATCCTCCAGCACGACGATGTCCGTGCCCCGGAAGATCTCCACGACGCGGTCATGCACTTTCTGACTGTAGCTCAGGCCGGTGGGGTTCTGGAAGTTCGGGATGACATAAGCAAACTTCACGTCCGGGTTGGCCTGCACGGTCGCCGCCAGCTCGTCGCAGTCGATGCCGTCGGGGTTGATGGTGACAGGCAGGATCTCGGGGTCGAAGAAGTGGAACGACTGCAGCGCGACGAGGTAGGTCGGGTTCTCGACGATCACCTTATCGCCGGGGTCGAGCATGCACGCGCCGATCATCGTCAGCACCTGCTGCGAGCCGTTGGTGATGATGATGTCGTCGGCCGTCACGCCGTAGACGCCCATTGTCTCATAGCGCTTTGCGACCCACTCGCGCAGCGGCAGATAGCCCTGCGTGCCGCTGTACTGCAGCGCCATGACGCCGTTTTTCTCAAGAACTTTGTGCGTTGCCTTGTCCATCGCCTCGACCGGGAAAGAGACCGGGTTCGGCAGACCGCCCGCGAAAGAAATCAGGTCAGGAGATGCCGCTGCCGCAAGAATGCTTGCCGTAAACTCGCCCTGAAAGTCGGGACGCAGGATTTTGGTGGAAAGTCTGGGATTCATAATGATTTCTCCTTTCATGGGCACTTGTAGTGGTCTGTGTATTCGACAGGCAAGCCCTCATAATGTGTCGATTATAGCGCACGCGATTGCGGCATTACAAGGCGTTGCGAAAAAATCTGCGTTCTAACGGAAAGGCGTGCGCATGCAATGCGAAGTTCTGTATAGAACGCTCATTTGCGCTTACCGTTATGCGTCAAATATGCGTCATTTCTGCATTTTGCAACCATATGACGCTGGAATTTTGTCAATACTTCGTCACGGAGGGACGGCAAAATGAAAGGCAACCTGAGCCGGTACACATTGCGCGTCGACCAGACGCTGTTGGACAAGCTCGGCTACATCGCAGAATAAGAAGGCCGGACAAAAAACCGCGAACTCGAGCAGATGATCAAAATTCAGTTCTGTTTCGGCTGTACGAATTCCCGCCGCAGAATCGCTCCGCAGCGGGGATTTGTTATAAGCTGAAACAGCCGAAAGCCCCTGATCTCAAGCGGTTTTCAGGCATGGAAAAAGTCCACCGTGATCCAAAATCACGGTGGACTTATGGCGGAGAGTAAGGGATTCGAACCCCTGTGGCGTTGCCGCCTAACGGTTTTCAAGACCGCCCCGTTATGACCACTTCGGTAACTCTCCACATATGCAGATAGAGAAACAAGACGCCGATGATCGGCGTCTTGTTTTTGGCGGAGAAGGAGGGATTTGAACCCTCGCGACGCTCGACACGCCCTACTCCCTTAGCAGGGGAGCCCCTTCGGCCTCTTGGGTACTTCTCCAAGTCCAATGTTAAAAAGAGTTTTACAAAAGTGAAAGTGGCGGAGAGAGTGGGATTCGAACCCACGGCCCTTTCGGGTCACCGGTTTTCAAGACCGGCTCCTTAAACCACTCGGACATCTCTCCGTATGAAATGCCTCGGTTAGATGCGTGATTTATAATATCACGGAACATACGAAATGTCAATCCCTAAATCAAAGAAAAAGAGAGAAAATTTTCATTGGTTTCTTATCATCAAGAGCGTCTATATCGATGCAGTAAGGATTCTTTACGATAGTGGGCACTGATTTACTCCTGATTTTCATCCTAAAATGAAAAACGCAAGGGCCTTTTCGGCTTAGAACAGAAAAAATAGTAAGGCTATTCTTCGGAAATCCATAGCGAAAGAAAGAAAAATTTGTAAAAAATGGTAGAAATAAGATTGCCCATGTAGGAAATACTCGAAATAGGACGAAAAATTTCCCTTTTCAATTTTTGTTATTGACAGTACAATAAAAAGAGAAACGGATTTTAGCCTGATGACATAAAAAAGAAGGAGGAGCAAAAAATTATGAGAGAACACTTATTTGCTACGGTTGATCTGAGCCAACAAGCAGGGCGTCCGCTATCCTGTACCTATCACATTTTGATCAAGGATATTACGGAGCCGATCCAATGTGAAAGTTATGGGGTTCGTATTACAGTGGATCAGACGGGAGAGAGGAAAGAACTTCCGGACATTACTGTTTTACCAGATGCTGTCTTAAAGCTGGTGCAGCAGCTAGCCGAAAGTGGCGTAACACCATGTACTCTGCGTTCCGTCGTAGAGGATTGGCTGATTTAACAGGAACAAGACAAGCTCATGACGCATAGACTAAATAGAAAAGCAGGGTAGCTTTGACCCATGAGAGGAGTTATTTATGTCAAACACCAAAAATAACATCTCATTTTTTCTAGGTGCCAATTCCGCCGGGGGCTTTGTCTCTCTTTATGACACTTGGATCGACCAGAAAAACACGCAGGCTTTTTACGTCATTAAGGGCGGTGCGGGATGCGGGAAGTCTACGCTGATGAAAACGGTCGCCCATCATCTTCTGAACATAGGCTACGAAGTAGAATACATTTTCTGCTCTGGAGACCCGGATTCACTGGATGGTATCCGCATCCCTAGAAAGAATGTCGCCATGGTTGATGGTACCGCACCTCATCGAATGGACCCAGCCTACCCAGGCGCTACAGGACATTACGTCGATTTGGGTGCTGGGTATGATAGGGAAGCTCTTTTTTTGAAACGAGAAGAAGTTATTAAGGCAACCGAAGCATACCAGTCTTGTTATCCATTGGTCTATGCATGCCTGCGGATGTTGCAGGCAAAACGTCTGGAAGCATGGGCCCCTCTCCGCACAGAAGTTGTGGTCAGAAACGTAGAGAAGTGTGCAAAAACTTTCTTCGCAGATGCGCAAAAAAAGCTCCGCACAAAAACTGGCCAGCGCTATCGGCGTTTTCTAGGAGGTTTAACTTGCCAAGGGTTCTATTTTTTAGATCAAACCCCTACAGTGCTCTGTAAAAGTGGCTACGTTTTACAAGGAGAAAACGGACTTGCACCGCTTCTGCTAGAAAATTTAGAAAATGGTTTTCTGGCAGCTGGCTACACTGTCGTATCTTGTCCAGACCCGATTCAGCCGAAACTTTTGGCCCACCTTCTAGTCCCTGAGTTGGAGCTGGCCTTTGTGACAGGTGCTGTTACTTCGGGGTTGGGGTACCAAACGATCCATACAGAAAGTTTGGCAGAGAAAAATGTCTGGCAGGAGAACCGTGCAAAACTTCGAGAAATGTTGCACTTGGCAGAAAAAGAGCAGCAGAAGGCAATTGATTACTTGAAAGAAGCGAAAGCTTGTCATGATACGTTGGAAGAATTGTATCATCCATATGTTGATTTCAAGTATACAGACCAAGTGACAGAGAAAGTTCTAGAGGAAATCCTTGCTCTGCCAGACCAACCGCTTGCAACGAGTTTCTTCCTATGATAAAATGATACCCCATCGGTGATTCAAAAAAACACCAATGATGTTTCATAGGAAGGAGGGGGCTATGTTGGCGCTCTCTCAAGCAGAATTGGGAATTCTAGACTGGATTTCTTTCCATCTCCATTCTAGATTTCTAGACACTGTCATGCCAATCATCACTTGGCTAGGGGATAAAGGTCTTCTCTGGATTGTTCTTGGTTTGGGAATCCTATTTTTTCAGAAAGGAAAACGAGATACTGGATTCCGAGTGCTTTTGGCGTTGCTGCTTGGGTTGCTTATCTGCAACCTGCTTCTAAAAAATGCTGTTGGGCGCATCAGACCTTTTGCACTAAATGATGCTGTACAACTTTTGGTGCCCCCACCAAGTGATCCATCCTTTCCGTCTGGTCATACAACAGCCGCGTTTGCTGCTGCAACTGTGCTAATATGTGATCATTGGAAAGGTCGCTGGATCGTTCTTATCGTAGCGATTTTAGTCGCTTTTTCGAGGTTATATCTGTATGTTCATTTCCTGACAGATGTAATATGTGGTGCACTGATCGGTATTTTCTGTGGTTGGTTATCCGGCCTATTATGGCAGAAAGTAATTGATCCTTATTTGCAAAAGAAAAGAGCATGAAAATCACCCCCTCCATTTCTACTTTTGAGAAAAGAAATGGAGGGGGTGATTCTACTATTTACAGGATAGGAGAACCAGTTTTATTTTTAAGAAAGTATTTTTATAATAACATGGTATGCTAAATTTTTTTATTTTTTGTCCAAAAGAGTGTAAGAAATAGACAAATAGAAAAATTAGAAAAAACAAAGTTGCAAATTATCAAATTATTTGGTACACTATATGCACATGCTGTGTGCGAACATCCGTCCATCTGAGGCGGACGCCCAGTAAAATTCAAGGAGGTTACACAAATGAAGAAGATTCTTGCACTTCTGCTGGCTGGCGTCATGACCGTGGGTCTGGCTGCCTGCGGCACCCCCGCAGATACCAGCGGAGGCAACAGTACTGCAGACAACGGATCTGCTGCTTCCGGTGACACCGTGGTCATCGGTGTCTTTGAACCCCTCTCCGGCGACAACGGCGCTGGCGGCAAGCAGGAGGTCCTGGGTATGCAGTACGCAAACTCTGTCACTCCTACCGTGGAGATCGGCGGTAAGACTTACAACGTGAAGCTGGAGGTCGTTGATAATGAGTCCTCCAACGACAAGGCTGTGACCGCTGCCGGCACTCTGATTTCCAAAGGTGCTTCTGTGGTTCTGGCGTGTCTATCGCTGCTTCCGACACCTTTGCTCAGGGTGGTGTGCCCGCCATCGGCGTGACTTGCACCAATCCCCAGGTCACTGAGGGGAATGACCATTACTTCCGTATTGCTTTCCTAGATCCCTTCCAGGGCACTGTTCTGGCAAACTTTGCCCATGACCAGCTAAATGCAAAGACTGTTTACTGCCTGGGTCAGCTGGGTAATGACTATGACCAGGGCCTGGTCAACTACTTCAAGCAGGCTGCAGAGAAGATGGGCATGACCGTTATCACCGACTCCTTCCCCAAGAACAACTCTGACTTTACCTCTTACCTGACCAACGCCAAGAACAAGGGCGCTGACGTTATCTTCGCCCCCACCTCCATCAGCTATGCTCAGCTGATCGTGGAGCAGGCTGCTGCACAGGGCATCACCATGCCTTTGATTGCTTCTGACACCTGGGACTCCAATGTGATCTTGGGCGCAGCTAAGGGCAAAAACGTGCAGATTTATGTTTCCACCTTCTATGCTGAGGGCGGTGACCCTGACTTCGAGAAGGGCTTCAAGGAGTGGATCAACGCTGACTCCACCAACTTGGCCAACAATGGCGGCAACGACATCGTGGCAGCTGTGTCCGTCATGGGCTACGATGCTTATTACACCGCACTGGAAGCACTGAAGGCTGCCGGATCTACCGAGCCTGCTGCTGTGAAGGCTGCACTGCCTAATGTGAAGTACACTGGCATCACCGGTGAGATTACTTTCGACGAGACTGGCGATGCTATCCGCGACAGTGCTTTCATTAAGACTGCAAACACCGAAACTGGTCTGTGGGACTTCGTCACGGTTCAGGGTGTTCAGGACGCTCAGTAAACTGGACGAACTTTTCTCCGAAAAGTAGTCGCCCCAAACAAACGCTATGACTGCTTTGTGGCGGGGG
>OIWK01003746.1_pt1 | contig 10125 bp, 10 predicted proteins | sample 1587401 | NCBI WGS metagenome assembly OIWK01 (sample SAMEA3888911, study PRJEB22519) | human gut metagenome | biome: human gut; feature: human-associated habitat; material: faeces | place: Denmark | collected 2009
GGGCATGTTCACTGCCTTGGCCTTGGCAATAACCGTGGCCAGACGGGAGTTGTTGTTGGGGTCGCCGGAGCCGCCGGTCTTAACGGCCACGATGATCTCCTTGGCCACCTTGGTGAAGGCGGCGCTGCGCTTGGCGTCGGCTGCGCCCTTGGTTTTCTGAATGTTATGCCATTTGGAATGTCCGGACATTTTGGAATCGTTCCCTTCCTATGAATCAATCCGGGGCGCTCAGACAGCACCCCATTTTAGTGTTTTAACTGTGTTATTTTAGCACAAGGGGACGGCCTTGACAAGCCTTCTGCCTTAGAAATATTGGAAAACCTCCCCCTGGCGCTGGGAAACCGTGACCTGAAGCTCCGGAAAGGCCGCTTCCAGCCACCCGACGACGACAGGGCAGACCACCGTCTCCGTGGAGTAATGCCCCGCATCCAGCAGGTTGATGCCCAGGGCCTTGGCCTCTAAGTAGATGTCGTGCTTGAGGTCGGCGGTCAAAAACGTGTCGCACCCCATGGCCCGCGCCTCGGCCAGCATGGACCCGCAGGCCCCGCCGCCCACGGCGACCTTCTGCACCGGCACCCCGGCGTCCATGGCCCGGATGCCGCCCAGCCGCAAGCCGTCTTTGGCCCGCTGGGCGAAGGCTTGGACGGACATCGGCCCGCCGGAGAGTTCCCCCACCCGGCCGATGCCGTAGGGAAGGCCGTTCTCGTCCGTCCCGTCCACTTCCAGCGGCACGGGGTCTATTAGGCCCACTGCCTGGGCCAGGGCATCGTTCACGCCCCCCTGCGCGGCGTCTAAATTGGTGTGGGCGCAGATGGCGGCGATGCCGTGCTCGATGAGGGTCAAAATTTTTCGGCCTGTCACGCTCTCGTCCGTCACCCGGCCCAGCTTGTCCCAGATGACCGGGTGGTGGGCCACGATGAGCTGGACCCCCCTCTCGATCGCTTCCTCGATGACCTCCGGGGTGATGTCCAGGGCCACCAGCACGTTGGTGACGGTCTGCTCCCCGTGGCCGACCAGAAAGCCCGCGTTGTCGAAGCCCAGCTGGGTCCGGAACGGGGCCTTTTGGTCCAGCAGAGCATAAATTTCGTTTACCGTTGCCATGTCTTCCACGTCTCCTTTGTCGCTTCCAGCTCGTCGATCAGCGCCCGCTCTGCGGCCAGGGCAATGGGGTCCGGGGCGCTCCCCCGCTCCATGCCCTCCAAGGCCCGTCTGCGGCGCCGGATCAGGTCGGTGAGATAGGCCAGGCGGTGGGGGCTGTCCTCCCCCTGGGTCTGGCGGCCCGCCCACAGCTCGCCGGGGGTATAGGGCGTGCTGCTCCCGCCGGTGGCGGAGAGGATCACATACAGCTTTTTTCCCTCCTGGGCCAGGGTCTCTTTTGCGATGCAGTACCCGTTTTCCAGGAGCCACCGGCGCAGGTCCTCCTGTGCCGTCATGGGCTGCAAGATCAAATGCGCTTGCTTCGTCCAGGGGGCGGCGGCTAAAATGCGGGCGATGAGATCGCCCCCCATCCCGGCGATGACCACGGTGTCCACCTCGTCCGCCCGGACGTCCGCCAGGCCGTCGCAGCGGCGAAACAAGATCGTTCCCACGCCATAGCGCTCCGCCGTCTCCCGGCCCCGCTGGAGGGGGCCTTCGTTCACGTCCGTGGCCACGGCGGAAGCAATGCCCCCGTCCAGCAGCAGGCGGACGGGGAGATAGGCGTGATCCGTCCCCACGTCGGCCAGTCTCGCGCCCTGAGGGACGAGCGCAGCAATGGCCGCCAGGCGGGGGGAAAGCTCTAGTTTGTTCATACGTCCTCCTGACAAAAAAACGGGAGCGGTATCCGCCCCCGTTTTTCGATGGTCATAGCTTAGTTCTTGCGGTTGGCCTTGATGATGTCGTTCAGGCGCTCCACCAGCTCCTCGACGGGCTGGTCATGGACCATGCAGGCCTCCTCCACGGTCTCGTTGCGAGAGGCGGGGCAGCCCAGGCAGTGCATGCCGATGTCCAGGAAAGCAGGGGCCGTCTCCGGGGCGATGTCCAGGATGTCGCCCACAACGGTGTCCTTGGTGATGACGGTAGCCATGTTCGTTTCCTCCAATTCTAAAGTATCTTTGGTCGGGTCTTCTGACGAGACAGCATCCCCATCTCCAGCCAAAATACCCTACATTTTTCATACTCTGTGGGAGCCGTGTAGGGGCCGCAGACCTCTGCGGCCCGCTCCCAACAGAAAAAGGGGAACTGACGTAACGGCAGTTCCCCTTTCTTTGTGTTTGTTTCTGCCGTAGACGTTCTGAAATTAGTCGTCGTACTCGTCCCGGTCAGCGGCGCGGGCGTCGTTGAGCAGGGCACGGATGGACAGGGAGACCTTCTTGCGGTCGTAGTCGATGTCGGTGATCTTCACGTCCACGATCTGGCCCTCTTCCAGCTCGTCGCTGGGCTTGTCGATGCGGTGATCGGCGATCTGGGAGATGTGGATCAGGCCGTCGACGCCGGGAACGATCTCAGCGAAAGCACCGAAGGTCATCAGCTTGACCACGCGAACGGAAGCCACGGAGCCGACCTCGTAGGTGGAGGTAAACTTCTCCCAGGGATCCTCGTTGTGGTCCTTCATGCCCAGAGAGATCTTCTTCTTCTCAGGATCGAAGGCGATAACGTAAACGCTCACCTCGTCGCCCACGGAGACGACCTCGGCGGGGTTCTTGATGCGGCTCCAGGACAGCTCGGAGACGTGGACCATGCCGTCCACACCGCCGATGTCGACGAAAGCACCGTAGGAAGTCAGGGACTTCACGACGCCGTCGTACTTCTTGCCGACCTCGATGTTTGCCCAGACCTCAGCAGCCTTAGCGGCACGCTCCTCAGCGCGGACGGCGCGGATGGAGCCCACCACACGGCGGCGGGAACGGTTGACCTCGGTGATGCGCAGCTTCACGTGCTCCTTGATCATCTCGGACAGGTCAGCGCCGCGGGGCATGCCGGTCTGAGAAGCGGGCACGAAGACGCGGATGCCCTTGACGTTCACGACGATGCCGCCCTTGTTCTGCTCGGTGACGGTACCCTCCATGATGGTCTTGTCCTCGACAGCGGCCTCGATGGTGTCCCAGTTCTTCACACTGTCCAGACGCTTCTTGGACAGGGTGGCCACGCCCTCCACGTCGTTGACGCGCATAACGTAGGTCTCGATGGTGTCACCCACCTTCACGATGTCCTCCGGCTTCACGGAAGGATCATCAGTCAGCTCAGAGATGGGGATGTAGCCGGCGTGCTTGGTCCCCAGGTCCACGTTGACCTCGCTGGGGGTGATGCCGGTGACGACACCGGTGACCTTGTCGCCCGTATTTAAAGTCTTGATCGACTTCTCCAGCATATCAGCAAAAGATTCTTCGATCTCCATAGCGTTGTTGTTGTTTTCCTCGCTCATTTTGTGATTGACCTCCTTTATTATCCACCCCGGCGTAGACGCGCCGGCGGTGATTCCCACAGAAGCTACCCCGCTCACCATCCTCCGGTCGAGCTCCTCAGCCCGGCTGATGTGGTAAACCAGCGGGCAGTGTGCCCGGCATAACTCAGCAAGACGGGTCGTGTTGGAGCTTTTCCGGTCGCCGATGACGATCATGGCGTCACATTGCTCCGCCAAACTCTGCGCTTCTGATTGCCGCATACACGTAGCATCACATATTGTATCAAAAATCTCGGCGTTTGTACACTCTTTTTTTACTTTTTCTCGGCAGGGGCTCCAAATTCTATCCGTTGATGTAGTTTGAGAAACCAGAGTGATGGGTTTTTGTGGATTTTCTTCGTATTCCTTTAAAAACTCCCCCAATTCCGTTGCATTTCGGAAGATTTTAGCACCAGTACACCAGCCGGCAATGGCCGTGACCTCCGGATGGACGGGGTCGCCGATGATGATGACCTGTCTTCCCCGCCGGCTGGCGTCCTGGACGATCTGATGGATCTTCGCCACCTTGACGCAGGTCGCGTCGGCCACGGGGCAGCCCATTTCCTGCAACTTGTCATAGACGGCCTTGCCCTCGCCGTGGGAGCGGATGATGACACCGCAGCCCGGCGGGACCTGGTCAACGCGCTCCACACAGCCCACGCCCTGCTCGGCCAGATGCTCGATCACATGGTCATTGTGGATCACCGGGCCGAGCATCACATAGGGGGCGTCCCCGGCGGCGATCTTCTCCGCCAGCTGCACCGCCCGGCGCACGCCGAAGCAGAAGCCGGCAGACTTGGCCAGCATCACCTTCATCCCTGGGCCTCCCGTTCTGCGCGGGTGTCGCGAATGGCCCGGATGTGCTCCATGATGTCCTCCGTGACCCTCTCATAGTCCTCGGCGTTGGCCCGGCGCTTTTCCGTGAAGGGCATGTAGGGCTCGCCGATGTAGACCTTGGTGCGCTGAAACAGCTTGCGCTCCGGCGTAATATAAACAGGCAGGATGGGCACACCGGTCCGAATGGCCAGCATGGCCGCGCCGGTCTTGCCCGCGCCGATTTCAGCGTGGCGGGTGCCTTCGGGGAAAATAAGCAGCTTCTCGTTGCCCTTCAGCGCTTTCAGCGCCGTCTTGACTGCCCCCACGTCGGATTTGCCCCGGCGGACCCAGATGACAAAGCCCAGCCAGCTCAGCAGCCACCCGGCGAAGGGATAGTGCTTGATCTCCTCCTTCGCCATGACCCATATCTTATCTTTCACGGAGAAGGAATAGACGACGTAGAAGGGGTCGGAGTTATGCACATGGTTGCAGCAGATCACCGCGCCCCCCTTGGGGATGTTGTGTTTCCCGTAGGTCTTCAGGGGCCAGCGCAGGGTCAGAATGCTAAAGATAAATTTACTGATAACATAGGCAAGCTGATATAACGTCACAGCGGTACCCTCTCTTTCACGATGGCGAGCAGGGCCTCCAGACTCGCATCAAAATCCAAGGCCGACGTGTCCAGCAGCACCGCATCCTCCGCCTGCTTCAGGGGGGCGGCGGCCCGGTGGCTGTCGGCGTAGTCCCGCTGGGTGATCTCCTCTAAGAGCTGCCGGTAGTCCACCGGCTGGCCCCGCTGTTCCAGCTCCCGGCAGCGGCGCTTGGCCCGCTCTTCGGGGGAGGCCGTCAAGAAAACTTTCACGTCGGCGCCCGGCAGGACAACGGTCCCGATGTCCCGCCCGTCCATGATGACGTTGTGGGTCCGGGCCAGCTCCCGCTGCATGTCCAGCAGAAACGCCCGGACCTCCGGGTAGGCCGAGACCAGGGACGCATAGCCGGAGACTGCGTTCTCCCGGATGGCCTTGGTCACGTCCTCGCCATTGAGCAGCATGTGCTGCAAGCCGTCCTCCCCATAGGTCATGGCGATCCGGATCTCCGGCAGGCGGGCCAGCACCTGGGCCTTGTCCCCGCAGTCCCCGCCGGAGCGGGCCACGCACAGGCCGACGGTGCGATAGATCGCGCCGGTGTCCACATACAAAAAGCCCAGGCGGGCCGCCAATGCTTTCGCCAGGGTGCTCTTCCCGGCGCCGGCGGGGCCGTCGATGGCAATGCTATAAAATTTGGGTTCCATAGTTCAGTGCGTCTCCTCCTTGCAATACTGGGCCGCGCCCTCGCCCGCCGCCCGGCCGGTGCACCAGGCGATCTGGAGGTTGAAGCCCCCAGTATAGGCGTCCACGTCCAGCACCTCCCCCGCCAGGAACAGGCCGGGGGCTTTTTTCGACTGCATGGTGCCGGGGTCCACCTCGCCGGTCTTCACGCCGCCGGCGGTGATGATGGCCTCCTTCACCGGCCGGGGACCGGCCAGGGGGATGGAAAAGGCTTTCATCGTCTCGATGAGCCGCCGCCGCTGGCCCTTGGTGAGGGCGTTCACCGGCAGGTCCGGGGGGATGTCCGCCCGCTGGCAGGCCACGGGGACCATCAAGCGGGGCAGCAGGCCCTCCAGCATGTTGTGAAACGCCTTGTTGGGGGCCTGGGCAATGTCCCGCAGGATACGGGCCTCCAGCTTGGCCTCGTCCAGGGCGGGCTTGAGGTCGATGAGGGCCGTGTACTGGTCCTTCTCCCACTTGCAGTGGGCGCTGGCGCTCAAAACCAGGGGGCCGGAGAGGCCGAAGTGGGTAAAGAGCATCTCCCCCAGCTCCTGGAAGACCACCTTTTTCTTCTGGTTCTTCACGGTGAGGGTGACGTTTTTCAGGGAAAGCCCCTGCATTCGGGCGCAGGTCTCCCCCGCCTCTTCCAGGGGCACCAGGGAGGCCCTGGGGGCCACGATGGTGTGCCCCACGGACTCCGCCAGCCGGTACCCGTCCCCGGTGGACCCGGTAGCGGGATAGGAAAGGCCGCCGGTGGCTAAGATTACGGCCCCGGCCGGGAGGGTCTCCTGGGTCAGCACCACGCCGGTGACCCGCCCATCCTCCACTTGCAGGCCGACGGCCCGGTCCTGTTTCTGGGGGATGCCCGCCCGTTTCAGGGCATAGAAAAGGGCGTCGATCACATCGGCGGCCCGGTCGGAACAGGGAAAAACACGTCCCCCTCGTTCCGTCTTCAGGGGGACGCCTAGTGCTTCAAAATATGCCATCACCTGGTCCGGGGGGAAGCGGTTCACGGCGCTGTACAGAAAGCGGCCGTTTCGGGGCACGTTGGCCAGCACGCCCTCCGGAGTCGTGTTGTTGGTCAGGTTGCACCGACCCTTGCCGGTGATATAGAGCTTGCGCCCCAGCTTTTCGTTGGGCTCGATGAGGACCACGGGCACGCCGCTTTTCTTCGCCCAGGGGGCGGCCATCATGCCGGCTGCGCCGCCGCCGATGACCGCCACAGGAGCCTGGTTCATTGGTTCTCCTCCTCCATGCTCACGAACACGCCGTACTCCTGCCAGATGTGCTCCAGCCGCTCGAAGTGGTCCACCACGTCGGACTTGCTGCGGGCAATGGCCACCAGCAGGGCGTTGATGAGGCTGAGGGGGGCGACCAGGGAGTCCACGAAGGACGCCATGTCACTCTTGGCCAGCAGGACGTAGTCGGCGGCCTTCGCCATGCTGTTGGAGGCGCTGTCCGTAATGGCCACGACCTTAGAGCCTCGCTCGTGGGCAAAGTTGATGGCCCGGACCGTCCGCCGGGAGTAGCGCGGGAAGGACAGGCCGATGGTCACGTCCCCCTCGCCCACCTGGACGATCTGATCAAAGATCTCCTGGTTGGCGCTCTCGCCCACATGCACGACGTTATCGAACATCAGACCGAAGTAGAAGGACATAAAGCCCGCCAGGGAGCCGGAGGACCGGGTGCCCAGGATGTAGATCTTCTTGGCGTTGATGATGGTATCCACCGCCGCCTGGAAGCTCTCCCGGTCGATCTCCTCCATGGTCATGCGAATTTTTTCCATGTCCGACTGCATGACGGACGTGACCACGTCCTGGTTGCCGATGATGTCGTTGGACACCTCGATCCGCTGGATGGACGTGAGCCGGTTGCGAATCATTTCCTGCAGTGCTTTCTGCATGGCGGGGTAGCCGTCATATTTCAGCTCCGATGCGAAGCGCACCACGGTGGATTCGCTGACGTGGACGGTCTTGCCCAGCTTGCTGGCGGTCATAAAGGCCGCCTTGTCATAGGAGGACAGAATGTAATTGGCAATGAGCTTCTGTCCCTTGGAAAAGGTATTCATTTTGCTGCTGATGAGAGATAGAATATCTTTCGACATAAAATCGCCTCCTGTACCATGCGGACGGGCCGATCCGCTCCGCCGCATTTCACCATTCTTTTGCAAATATTATAGCGCGGCTTTCCCCATTTTGCAAGAAAAAATTCTTAATCTTGCACAGAGATTTCCCGCTCCAGCAGCGCCGTCTCCGCCGCCGTCAGGGGGCGCCACTGGCCGGGGGCCAGGGCCGGGTCCAGGGGGAGCTTTCCCTCCCGCACTCGCTTGAGGCGGGTCACGGTGAGTCCGCAGTGGGCGCACATCCGGCGGACCTGGCGGTTTTTCCCCTCGTGGATGGTGACGGAGAGTCTGGCCCGCTCCCCCGTCTGGGCCAGCAGGCGGACCCGGGCCGGGCGGAGGGCCTGGCCGTCCAGGGTCATGGGGCGCTCCAGCCCTTTCTCCGCGCCGGTCCGATAGCCCTTGACCCAGACGAGATATTCCTTTTCGACCTCTTGGCTGGGGTGGAGCAACGCGTTGGTCAAGGCCCCGTCATCGGTCAGGAGCAGCAGCCCCTCGGAGTCCAGATCCAGCCGCCCCACGGGCCACACCCTGGCCCCGCAGTCCTTCACCAGGTCGGCAACGGTCCGCCGCCCCTTCTCGTCGGCCAGGGTGGTCACGACGCCGCGGGGCTTATAGAGCATGAGCAGCGTCCGCGTCTCCGTCCGCCCCACGGGGACGCCGTCCAGGGCGATGGTGTCCGTCTCCGGGTCGGCCTTGTCCCCCAGGGCGGCGGGCACGCCGTTCACCGTCACCCGGCCTTCGCGCAGGTATTCCTCCGCCTTGCGCCGGGAGCAGACGCCGCCGGCGGATAAGATCTTTTGCAGTCGTTGGTCCATACGGGCCTCCTCCTTGTATCCAGACAGGAAAGCACCGCCCGGCGCACAACGTCCGGGCGGTGTTCTGCTGAAAGTTTGTTGGGGGTAGTATACCGTAGGGGTCAGGGGTTGTCAAGCGTTGTGTCCGCCGAGACCCAGCAAGTCCCGCAGGGAGGGGGCGATCCGCCCCGCCTCCCGCTGGATGTCATAGGACCAGACGAGATAGCTCCGGCCGATCTCCTGCCCGCCGCAGAAAAATCGGATCGTTCCCGCAATGTCTCCCTGTTTCAGGGGCGTTTCCATCTGGGTGGGCAGGTCTTTCTCCACCGTCACGTTCTCCCCTTCCGCCAGGGGGTAGGCCACGGTGTCCCGGACCTCCCCCGGGGCGCTGTGCAGCAGGCTCCCCGTCACCGGGACCTGCCCCGCCGCTTCCCCGGCCTGGGCCAGCACCCGGCGGGGATAGGTCGAAAAGCCGTAGTCGAACAGCGCCTTGTGGTCGGCCCAATCGTCCCGGTCGTTGAGGGTCACGCAGATGAGATTCTGCCCCTCCCGCCGGGCACTGGAGACCAACGTCCGCCCCGCCTGGCGGGTATAGCCGGTCTTCATGCCGGTGCAGCCGTCATACTGCCAGAGGAGTTTGTTGTGGTTGGTCAGCGCCCGCCCCTCCAAGGTAATGGACTTCGTCGCGACGATTCTGGCGATGGTCTCATTGTGCAGGCAGGCCCGCCCCAGCTTTGCCATGTCCAGGGCAGAGGCATAGTGCCCCGCATCCCCCAGGCCGTTGGGGTCGGAGAAATGGGTGCGCGTCATGCCCAGATCGGCCGCCCGCTGGTTCATCCACTCCACGAACGTTGCCACGTCCCCGGCGCAGTAGCCGGCCAGCGCCACCGCCGCGTCGTTGCCGGAATGGAGCAGCAGACCGTAGAGCAGCGTCTCCACCTTCAGGATCTCTCCGGGTCTCAGATAGAGGGAGGTCCCCTCGATGCCCGTCCACTCCGGCTGGATCTTCACCGGTCGGGCCAGGTCGCCCCCCAGAGACTCCACCGCCACCAGCGCCGTCATGAGCTTCGTGGTGCTGGCCATGGGGCGGGGGGTGTTCTCGTCCTGGGCATATAAGATACGCCCTGTGTCGCCGTCCATCAGCACCGCCGAGGCGGCGGAGGTTGCGGGCGCGGCGGCCACAGGGCATACCAGCGTCAAACTAAGTAAAAACGTAACGAGTACAAGGCGGACTTGCATGGGCTGTGTCTCCCTTCCCAACGGTGTGTTTGGGATAGGATGCCCCGTTTTGCAAAGAAAATACGGTGCTTAGCCCTTGGCTTCCGCCCAGCTGTGCCCGGCGTTGGCGTCGGCGATGAGGGGGACGGAGAAGCTGCCTGCCCCCTCCATCTCCTGGGTCAGGATCTCTTTCACCTGCGCCTCCTCGGCCTGGGGGCACTCGACGATGAGTTCGTCGTGGACCTGCAAGATGAGCTGGGCCTGCAAGCCCTCGGCCTTGAGCCGGGCGGCCACGCGGATCATGGCCAGCTTCATCACGTCCGCCGCCGTGCCCTGGATGGGCATGTTCAGCGCCACCCGCTCGCCAAAGGCCCGGAGATTGAAATTGGAGGAGTTTAATTCCGGCAGCCAGCGGCGGCGGCCCATGAGCGTGGAGACATAGCCGTC
>OIWK01003747.1_pt1 | contig 10124 bp, 7 predicted proteins | sample 1587401 | NCBI WGS metagenome assembly OIWK01 (sample SAMEA3888911, study PRJEB22519) | human gut metagenome | biome: human gut; feature: human-associated habitat; material: faeces | place: Denmark | collected 2009
TACCCGCGGCTAACGCAGAGCGCGTCGTGGCGATGGTTGAGGGATTATGCGCGGCGGGAATGGGCGGCATAAAGAGCGGGAAGTTAACAAATAAAAAATACTGTTCTAAACTATAAACAATAAGAAGTGATTCAATAAAAACAAATTTATGAAGGGAGTGTGTGTTGATTATGCCTCCGGTAATTGATCGAGACCTTTGTATCAAATGCGGGACTTGCGCCCAAATCTGCCCGCTAGATGTTATCCACGTAAAGGTAGACGAAAACAATGAAAAAGAAATCGTTGTTCAGTATCCAGAAGAATGCTGGCATTGCCGTGCTTGCGCCATCGATTGTCCAAAGCAGGCCATCAAGCTGAGATATCCACTGTCTCACATGTTGCTGCATATTGAAGTGAACCCAAATGAAAGGAGCGTATGATCATGGAAATCAAAGTGAGACAGGATGTCGTTAAAACAGACGTGTTGGTTATTGGTGGTGGGGTTGCTGGTATGCAGGCAGCCATCGCAGCAGCAGAAAGCGGCACCAGCGTCGTTGTTGCTGAAAAAGCAGATACCAGACGCTCCGGCTGCGGCTCTACCGGGAACGACCATTTTATCTGCTACATCCCTGAATACCATGGCGACGACTTCGACGAAATCTGCCGCGAGGTCACCGAAAGCCTCATCGGCCCTCAGCAGGATTTCGACCTGCTGCGCCTGATGATGAGCCGTTCCTTCGAGCTCGTCAAGAAATGGGAATCCTACGGGATCAACATGCGCCCAACCGGCGAATACGTTTTCCGTGGCCATGCGATGCCGGGCCGCAGACGTTATCATCTGAAATACGACGGCAAGGATCAGAAACCATTACTCACCAAGAAAGCCAAAGAAGTCGGCGCCAAGATCATGAACAAGACCGTCATGCATCAGCTTCTGACCAACAAAGACGGAGCCGTCATCGGCGCCATCGGTATCAATATCGCAAACGAAGTGCCTGAGCTGGTCATCTTTCAGACCAAGGCTGTCATCATTGCCACCGGTAATGCGCTAAGACTTTATCCCGGTGTAAACCCGGCGTATCCATTTAATGTTGCTAATTGTCCTGCAGATACTGGCGGCGGCCAGGCGATGGCGCTCCGCGCTGGCGCCAAGCTCGTCAACCTTGATCTGCCATACGTTCATTCTGGGCCAAAATATTTTGCTCGTGCCGGAAAAGCCACCTGGATCGGCGTGCTCACCGATTTCAGTGGCAAACCAGTTGGTCCATTTGTCACTAAGCCGGATAAGGAACTCGGCGACGTCACCGCAGATATCTGGCAGAATGTTTTCGAAGAAAAAATGGAAGATGGCACTGGCCCTGTGTATATGAATTGTAGCAACACTGCTCCCGATGATATGCAATATATGATGGAGGCCTTTCTTTCTGAAGGGGATTCATCTCTTGTTGATTATATGGAACAATACGATATTGACCTTCGCAAAGAAATGGTAGAGTTTGGCACTTTTGAGTACAATTTCACGGCGCGTGGCCTTGATATTGGAATTGATGGTAGCGCTTCTATTCCGGGTCTTTATGCAGCTGGTAATGCTACCGGTAATGTTCGTGGCGACATTACCAGTGCGGCTGTTTTTGGTCAAATTTGTGGAGAGAGTGCGGCGGTTTATGCGAAGAGTTTTGAGGGAGAATCCGTAGAAGGCAATGTGGAAATTGATAAGGAGATTACACTTTGCAACAGTTTGCTTGGCCGCGAAGAAGGTGCGACCTGGAAAGAGGCTAATTCTATGTTGCAATGTATTATGAGTGAATATATTGGCATGAAAGTTCGATCTGAGTCCCTTATGAAAGCGGGGCTCAAGTATATTCGTGATCTTCGTAAATATACGTTGTCACAAATGAAAGCAGTAAATTCGCACGAATTATTACGTGGCCTTGAAGTATTGGATCTTATTGATGTCGGAGAAGCGACTGCGTTGATGAGTGAAAATCGCAAGGAGTCTCGGGGCAGATGTCATATTCGTACAGACTATACATATACGAATCCATTGCTGCATAACAAGTTCCAGACAATACGTAAAGGGAAAAACGGAGAATTTATTTTAGAATTTCGTGATAAAATTAGAAGATAGATTTAGATGGTAATATATATGCAGCCTTGTTACTGTAATTGTCTTAAATATGGAGGTGTGATAATATGTCGAATTTTAGCAATAACAAGCCGTCAACTTATATTAATACTGCTGTAATGGTTATCATTTTTGGGGCATTTTATGTTTTATCTCCGGTAGATCCGTTAACGGATATCGGAATGAAAGTTTTGGGTGTATTTTTTGCTGTTCTTTATGGCTGGATGTTTATCGATTTAGTTTTCCCTAGTTTATTAGGATTGTTAGCGTTGGGTTTTACCGGATATGCGGGGGTAGGAGAAGTGCTCACTTCGGCATTCGGAAATTCAACAGTTATTTTACTAACATTGTTTTGTGCGTTAACATCAATACTTAGTGCTTCTGGCGTAGCGGAGTATATAACTGTCAAATTGTTTAGTCTTAAAATAACTCAGGGGAGACCGTATGTTGGGTTCTTTATTATTTTGCTAATCACAATTATTATATCGTTATTTTTAACAGCGACAGCTACAATACTTTTAATGATCCCGCTTATTTATGAAGTATCGAAAAAGTATGGTTACCAACCAGGTGAAAAATGGCCAATGATGTTATTGATTGGTTCAAATTATATCGTGAGTATGAGCTGCAGTTTGTTGCCATTTCATGCTGGCCCTCAATTAGTTTATAATATGTATTTTAGTTTGAATGGTGATCCTGATGGAACTATGAATACTGCTGCATATCTAGTGTGTGCGTTACTGTTATTGATTGTAAGTGTGGCGACAACCTTGTTAGCTATCAAATTTATTGCTCGTCCAGATGTAGAGCGCATAAAGAGTAGTGAAGCGTTTTCTTCGTCTGAAAATATGACTCTTAACGGCTACCAAAAATATGTACTATATTCGTTTGCCATTTTACTGGTGTTATTACTTTGGCCGAGCATTATGCCTTCTGAATGGGTTTTTACAAAATTCCTTAATCAGTTATCTACAAGTGGAATATTGGCAGCGTTTATTGCAATATATCTACTTCTTAATTTTAAAAAGGGCTTGAAGTTTAAGGCAGTTATGTCAAGAGATGTACCGTGGCATGTTATATACTTGGTTGCAGCAGCGTTAACAATTGCGGCCGCGTTTGCGGATGAAAGTACAGGTATTAGTGAGTATATATCTTTAAAGATGTTGCCGATTTTGAGTGAGCTCAATATATACGCATGTGTGTTTATAATTATATTGATTGGTATTATTTTGACTAATGTTGGAAATAATACCGCCATAAAAACGCTGTTAGTGCCAATTGCATATACGTTGGTTGTGGGTGTAGGGATGGATGACAGTATTAATATGCAAGCATTGATGTTTTGTTTGCACTATGCTACGGCGATGGGATTATGTACTCCAATTGCTTCAGCAAATACAGCCATTGTTTTTGGAGAAACTGAATGGACTTCAACGAAGACGCTTATGACATGGGGCCTATTCTTCTGTATTGCTCATTATGTATATTTGTTGGCTATTGGATATGGTTTAGGCTCTATACTATTTTGAATGCCGATATTTTGATTTCGGTTATAAATTTTAAGGAGGAACACTTATGAAACCGACTTATTTAGAAAAATATCCACATGTTTTCGAACCAATGACAGTTGGAAAAAAGATTTTTAAAAACAGATTGTGCTTGGCTCCAATGGGAGGTGTATCAACAGGGGGCGGTGCTGATTCTGATGGAAGAATTAATAATTATGGTATTGACTTTTATACTGACCAGGCAAGAAGTGGTTTTGGAGCAATTAGCTTGCCTATGGAAATCCCAAGAGATGGCTCCCATCCAGGAAGTTTTAATTTAAATGAAGAAAATCTTACGTATATGAATTTTCATCTCCTACAACGTTCCGTACATGCATATAATGCTTTGACTTTTGTAGAGGTTGAGAATGCAGGACCGGGAACGGTTAAGCCGGGGCTGCCAAAGCTAGGTGCGGATACATATATGGTGAATGGCGTCCAAGTAAGAGCAATGACGGAAGCGGATATGGAAGAACATATTCAGATGTACGTCGAATTAGCGAAACTTGCTGTTAGAGCCAATTTTGATGGTATGATGTTACATTTTGCTCATGGATGGCTGATCCATCAATTTTTATCTCCGTTAACGAACCATCGTACAGATAAATATGGAGGTTCGCTAGAGAATAGATGTCGTTTCCCGTTAATGATCGTAAAGGCAATCAAGGAGGCCGTTGGAGATCATTTGTTACTATCGTTGCGGTTGACTGGAAACGACGGCATTAGAAAACCAATTGACGGATCATGGGGAATCACTCCAGAGGATGCTGCGCAACAAGTTCTTATTTTGCAGGACTATGTGGACATGTTGCATATTACGGAAGGAACACGGTTAGATGCAACACAAAGAGGTCAGACAGGAGGCTCTCATTTCTATCCAAACGGGAAAAATGCAAAATATAGTGCAATAGTAAAGAATACACCAGGAATAAAAATTCCGATTGGTACTGTGGGTGGTATTCATTCCGCAGAACTTGCAGAGCAGATTATTGCAGATGGGATGGCAGATTATGTTTTGATGGCGCGACCTGGATACGTAGATCATGAATTCGTGAAAAAAATTCGAGAAGGGCGCGAAGAGGATATTCGGCCATGTTTGCGTTGCAATTACTGTAAGGATCATGGCCGTCGTAAAGCACTGTTGTCTAAGAAGAATGAATTGGCAATGGATAAAGCGGTTACTTTTGATAGACATTGCGCTGTTAATCCTACTGCTTGCCAAGGTGCATCTAAGTTAAGATTTCCTCCAGCTGAACGCGTAAAAAATATTGCGGTTATAGGCGGTGGCATTGCAGGTATGCAGGCGGCTATGTCAGCTGCAGACCGAGGGCATCAAGTAATTTTATTTGAAAAGACAGATCGTTTAGGCGGACAAGCTTGTTTGTCAGACAAAATGTGGTTTAAGAAGGAAATGAAGCAGCTCCATGAATATTTTGAACGTCAAGTAAGGAAGAACGAGAATATTTCGGTTCTAATGAATACACGAGCAACACGAGAATTAATAGAAGAGATGGATCCGGATGCTGTTATTGTAGCGGTAGGTGCAGAACAGATCGTCCCGAACATTCCTGGAATTGAACATGCTGTCATGGCTTTTGATGCCTTAGAAGAAAAAGTTCCAATCGGAAAAAATGTTGTTATTGTAGGAGGTGGTTCAGTAGGATGCGAATTATCTATTCATCTTGGCGGAAAAGGTCATAATGTGACTGTAGTAGAAATGAGTGAGTATTATGCAGCATCTGCTCAGCTGGCGGAAAGAATGGACTTTCTGGTTTTTATGGAAAAAAATAATGTTCAACTGTATCTAGAAACGAAATGTATCGAAATTAAAGAGAATGGTATTGTTGTAGAGGATAATAACGGAACCAGAACAATTTCTGCAGACACAGTTATCGTTAGTGCAGGTACCATTGCATGCAGCGAGGAACGAGATCAGTTTAAGAATGTTGCTTTCGATGTAATTAACGTAGGGGACTGCGTTATCGCATCTGATATCTGCAATGCAACAGAAACAGGATGGAATGCAGGAGCAATTCTATAATATTATTTTTTAGGCTCATTTTGAACAAAATTTTTAAAGGTATCTTATACGTGAAATTGCGTATAAGATACCTTTTTGCGCGCTGGCGAAACTTTACGCAAACTTCATCAAATACCGGTAACGATCCGAACAATTCTGTGCTAAGATGGATAAGAAATTTGTAGAAAGGAGATGATAATTTGAAAATAAAATTTGAAGATCGCAGATCTCCAAATTTTGGTAACGCCAGTGATGGTGTTTTTAATTATGAAAATTGAAAAAGAAAGGGAGAAGGTTGTTTGAAAATAAAATTTGAAGATGTAAAAAACGATGAGACGATCCGCGTCTACATTGAAAAAGCGGATCGTACGCTCATGGGAATGGGATTCACTGAGCACAGCTTTCCGCATGTAACGCATGTGGCGTCGGTGGCTGGAAAGATCCTCAAGGAGTTGGAGTATTCCAAGCACGACATCGAGATCGCGCGCATTGCTGGCTACATGCACGACATTGGCAACGTTGTCAACCGCCACGACCACGCGCAGACGGGCGCGCTGATGGCGATGCGCATTCTCGATCACATGGGCATGAAGGCGGAAGACATCGCTGCTGTGATCACTGCCATCGGCAACCACGATGAGCCAAACGCCTATCCTGTCGACGCTGTCACTGCTGCGATCATCATCGCCGACAAGACGGACGTGCGCCAGACGCGCGTGCGCAACAAAGATTCGGCCACATTCGACAAACACGACCGCGTCAATTTCGCTGTCAAGCAGAGCACGGTGAAGGTGAGCGACCACGTCATCCAGGCGTCGCTGAAGCTTGACAAATCTGTCTGCTCGGTGATGGATTATTTCGAGATCTTTCTCGAGCGCATGATCCTCTGTCGCAAAGCTGCCGAACAGCTTGGCTGCGAATTTGCGCTTGTGATCAACAAAGAGCGCGTGATATAAAAAATGCAAGGTCCTTTGATCAGGTCCTTGCATTTTTTTGGGGATCATTCAAGCTCGAGGGCGAAGAGGGCTGCGCCGAGGGCGCCGTTGAGCTGGGCTTTGTCGGAGATGTGGAGCTTGACGCCGAGGATTTTTTCGATCTCAGTGACGACGCCGCGGTTTTTGGAGACGCCGCCGGTCATCATGTAGCTTTCTTCGCCGCCGACGCGTCGGCAGAGGGCGCAGGTTTTTGTGGCGACGGAGCGATTGAGGCCGTGGATGATGTCGGCGGGGGTGCGGTTTTCGGCGATGAGGCTGACGACTTCGCTTTCGGCGAAAACGGTGCACATGCTGGAGATGGTGACGTCTTCTTTCCATTCCAGGCCGAGTCGGCTCATGTCGTCGAGGGAAAGCTCAAGGGTGCGCGCCATGAGCTCAAGAAAACGACCGGTGCCGGCGGCGCATTTGTCGTTCATGACGAAGTTGGTGACGTTGCCGTTTTCGTCCAGACGGATGACCTTGCTGTCCTGGCCGCCGATGTCGATGATGGTGCGCACGCTTGGATCGAGAAAATACGCGCCTTTGGCGTGGCAGGTGATCTCAGTGATGGATTGGTCGCCGAGTTTGATAGCTGTGCGTCCGTAGCCAGTGGTGACAGTGGCGTTGATGTCGCTGCGTGAAAGTCCTGCCTGCGCGAGCGCTTCGTCGAGGGCGCGGTCGGCGCCTGCCGCAGCGCCGGCGCCGGTTGGCAGAATGGATTGCGCGATGATGTTTTTGTCGCGATCGATGATCACGACGTCTGTGGATGTGGAGCCGCTGTCGATGCCGGCGTAGAGTCCTTTTCCGTTCATGTTTGTGTGGGTCTCCTTTCGCAGGGTGCGCTCCGGCGCAATGCTTTCGGCAAAGGCTTCGAGACGCGTGAGCAGTTGGCCGGAGGATTGGATGGTGTAGTCGCTTTCGAGTTTCAGGAGCGGCACGTCGAGGCGGCCTTTCAGCTCTGAATATTCGAAGCCGTAGTAATCGCAGAATTTTACGGTGTGATAGATCACGCCGCGCAGGTGCGGATCGTTATAGAGCACTTTGCGGCCGGTGGTGTCGATCATGCGCATGCAGGGGATCTGACCGAGCAGGCTGCGGGCGTAATCTGCCATGAGGGTGTCAAAATCGGCATCGAGCTCTTCTGGCAGCGCCACGGCGCGATTGTTGACGCAGGTGTCGTTGCGCACTGGCAGCGGCATGGTTTTTTCCATCAGCTGGAAAAGCTCGTCGCCGACGCGCGCGCCGAGCACGCTGATGTAGGGCGCGGTTGGACGTTTGCGTGTGCGAAAAGCTTCGCGGAAACGCGCGGCGTCGAAGCGGGTCCCTTTGTAAGCGCCGTAGGCTTCGGCGAGACGGCGCAGCTCATGCTGCGCATGCTCGCGGCTGCAGGTGCCGCCGGAGTGCATGATATCGAGGAGAAAGAGAAAATCGAGCTTGCCATATTCGAGCAGCACGTCGTAGGCGCTGCGGATGGTGTCACAGCAGTTGACGAGAACAAGCTCCTTGACTTTTCCTTCCATGCAGGCTTCGAGCAGCGATTTGCCAAAGCCGCAGATGTTTGGATGAGCGACCTGGTCAGAGAGGTCGAAGTTATCCGGCATGTGGTTTAAGATCGCGCATTCGCCGCCAAACGCTTCGAGAAGTTCGACGGGCGTGTATTTGCAGATGTAGTAGGTGGTGTTCATGCGTTGGCCTCCTTTTCTGCTTCCAGCATTTCTACGAACGCTTCGATGCGCGTGGCGATCTGGCCTTCGCCGCCGTGGCTGTGGTCGCAGCCGTCGCCGTCGAGGATGAGGCAGGGCAGGCCTGCTTCTTCAAAATGCTTTTTCGCCAGCTGCGCACCGCCGAGGGTGTGTTTGCAGCCCCAGTGACAGAACCAGACCACGCCGTCGGCCTTGAGCCGGCGTGCTTCTTCGATGCCGCGCGCAATGCGATGGCTCACTGGCCCGTTGAACGCGCTGAACACGAGCCGACGCGCCATGGCGTCGTAAGGATCTGTCGGATCGGCGTCGACAAAGCCTTCAAAGCTCATGTCGCAGCCGACGATCTGCACCTTCGGATTAAAATCGGTGAGCTTGCGCAGCGGTTCCACCCAGAATGGGTTCGTGTGCATCCAGAGCAGGCGGATGCCGCTCGCCGCTGGCGCTTGCTCAGCAACGCGCAGACATTCCTCGCTGTAGCGCTCTGTTTCCTCGCTGCCCAGGAGATTGTGGAACATGAAGCCGGTGTACATTTCTCCCGTCAGACTGTCGAGGATCTGTTTGTCAGCGCGCAGCGACATGTAGTTGTGGAAATTGCTCATGCTGCGCTGGCTGCGGGCGACAGCTGCGCGCAGCGCCGCTTCGTCGATGGTTTTTCCCGTGTGGTTTTCAATGAAGCGTTTCATTTCGCGCAGCTGCGCAGCCACATCGCGCACGCTTTCTTCGGTTTGCTCGTAGGGAATATCGAGCACAAAATGAGGCACGCGGAAATGATCCGCCAGGCGGCGAAACGTCAGCGTGTTGGCGTCGCAGGCCAGCGTTGTTGAGAGAATGAAGCGCGGCTTCGGCATGAGCCCGCTTTCCGCCGCGCCGATGAACGTTTTGTGGTAGCTGCAGAAAGTTTCCGGCAGCCCTTCGCTCTCGGCGTAATCGATGAATGCTTTTTCCGCGCAAGCGCCGGAGAGATAGCACCCCAGCCCCTCGCAGCAGTAAGGATGCATCCCGATCACATGTAGCATTTCGCAGGGCGTGAAGAGCGTCACCATGACCGCCTCCTCAGGATGATCCAGCGGCGCCACCATCGCCGATGTTGTGCTCCGCGCCGCCAGTCTGGCTGCGCTGTTGAGTTTTCCAGGCGCGAATTTGAACTGCAGATTTTTTGCGTGATAACCAATGCGCAGCAGCCGCCGCGCCTTGAGCGGATCTTTTGTGCAGGTTTTCTGCACAGCATTGCCGAATTGTTGGACGATGTTTGCCATGAGATCTCCTTTCAATGGATGAACGAGGTTCAGCAGCCTCGATTAAATAATTCCTTAGTCAAGAATATATTGTACATCTTTTTTTCGTCCCGATGCAAGTAGAAAATGACGCTCTGTCAAATTGTTGGCACAGTCGTCTGCGCTGGTGTATAATGGAAAAAATCGATCACGAAGGAGGAGCTTCCATGACTCAAGCCGATTGCCGTCGATTTCTCATCGAAGCGCTGCTCGCCGAAGACGAGCAGCTACAGGAAATTTCCATCCCCGCCCAGAGCGACGAGCAGCGCCGACTTTTGCGCGCGCTCATGAACGTGCGTCCGCCAGCGCCCGTCGCTGACGATGTGCTCCAGGTGCAGGACGAATATCTGCGCCGCGAGCTTGCCGCAAAGGGCATCGCCGATATCGACGATCTCTCGCCGATCTCGCCAGGGATTTATCTCTGGCAGGGCGATATCACCACGCTGCGCGTCGACGCCATCGTCAATGCCGCCAACAGCGGCATGACCGGCTGCTATCAGCC
>OIWK01003750.1_pt1 | contig 10116 bp, 8 predicted proteins | sample 1587401 | NCBI WGS metagenome assembly OIWK01 (sample SAMEA3888911, study PRJEB22519) | human gut metagenome | biome: human gut; feature: human-associated habitat; material: faeces | place: Denmark | collected 2009
CTGCATCCCGCCGAATGCCGCCACGATGTCCATCAGTTGACTGCTCATGTCCTTGACCTCTTTCTCGGTCTTATGGGCAGTTTTTTCCTCAAACTCTTTGTATTCCGGCGTTTCGCCCCATTCCTTTTTGGCCTGCTCGGTATACTTCTTGATCTTCTGCGTATCAAATGCGGTAAAGTCCATAACCATTCCTCCTGTGGATCGAATTTTCTGCGCAAGGCCGATCAGATCTTCAAGATGCTGCTTTTTCAATGTCAGAAGTGTGATCTGCTGTTCCAGTGCTTTCTGCCGGTCAAAAGCAGGATTCTCCACGATTTTCTGGATGTCCTTCAGCGGAAATTCCAGTTCCCGGAACAATAAGATCTGCTGCAAACGTTCCAGTGCGGCATCGTCATACAGCCGATAGCCCGCTTCGGTGCGGCCCGCCGGGCGCAGCAGACCGATTTTGTCGTAATACTGCAGGGTCCGGATGCTCACTCCGGTCCGCTTGCTCACTTCGTTCACTGTCATCATCTTGCTGTCCTCCCTTGTGACAGCCACAGTATACGCTATGACGCTGCGTCAGGGTCAAGAGGTTTTCTGAAATTTTTTCAGCCTTCCCGCTGCTCCACGATTTCCAGACTATCCCGCCCTACATGGCAGAGCAGAAACAGCACCCGCACACCTGCGGCCTTTGCTTCGGCCAGTGCCGTACCAAACTCCGGCTGTGTGCTGACATTTGGCCGCACCTCGGTGATGCCTTCCATCTGAATCACGAAAGCCACTGCGCACCGATACCCTGCCTGCTGTGCCTGCGCCAGCTCGTGCAGGTGCTTCACGCCGCGCTCGGTAGTTGCATCCGGGAAATAGCCGATGCCGTCCACTTCCAGTGTACAGCCTTTGACTTCCAGCAGGTACTTCTGTTCTCCCTTTTCCATGTAAAAGTCGATGCGGGACTTCCCATAGGTGAATTCCGGCTTGATATAGTCGTAGCCCTGTTTTGCAAGCCACTCCCCTACCACCTTATTGGGTGCCTGACTGTCCATATTGACCCAGCCAAGGCCCTGCTTGTGTACCGTCACAAGGTCGTATTTTGTTTTGCGTTTCGGGTTATCCGACACTTCCAGCCGAACCGCCGTGCCGGGCAGCAATAGCTCTTTGCACCGCCCGGTGTTCTTGACATGGACGGTTTCCACTGCTCCATTCACTTCCACATGGGCAATAAAGCGGTTGGGACGGTCAACAAAAATGCCGTCTGCGATTTCTCTGTATTTCAATCTTCACTCCATTTTCAGTACAGGATTCGGGAGCTGTGTCCATCCTGCCTGCCAAGATACAGTTCCACGACCATCCTGCCGCTTTCACTGTTGCAGAGTTCTTCCTTGCAGTAGCCGCAGAGCTTTCCTTCCGCTTCCGATACATAGCGGTGCAGCGGTTCCTGCAGGTCTTTCGGGATGCTGCTCCATGGAATGACATAGCTCATGCCCGTATCCCCCACATCCACGATGCAGGCCCGTTCACTGTCCTCATCGGACAAAATCAGGTTCACCAAAAACACGTCTGCGAACGGTGCGCCCTGATACTCTGCCTTTTGCCGTCTGCGCTCTGTCCGAAGCTCGTCCAGTGCCCGATTCAGGTCATTTTCTGGCAGCGTGGACTTGTACAACAGGACATGCAGTTTCTGCTCCACCGCCCCACTGTCATTCTGACCGTTGGCCGGGAGTTCTACATCTGCATGGATGGCGCAAATTTGTTTCTGCATCGCAGTGCGCAGAGTTTCCAGTTTCTGCTGCCGTTTTGCTTCCAATTGCTGTGCGGACTTTTGATGTACTTCTTTGGCTTCTGACTGTTGCGCAGCATGCTCCTGCTTGGGCTCTGTTTTCGGCTTTGACCATTCGCTGTGCTTTTTTGCGTCAGCCTCCGAAACGCTATGCCCTGCCATAGTCGGCACCGACACATTTCGGACGCTACTTTGTGCTGCCGATGCTTTCTGTGCCGCAGAAGGACGCTCCGTTCTCTTTGGTTTTACCGACCGCGTTGCACCTGTGCTCGTGCTTTTTGCCTCCGGCCTTGGTGTTTTCACCGCAGGAACAGCATTTTTAACATTTTCCGGTCGAGCCTGTGTCTGCATCTGCCAGAAATCGCCGCCTGTGCGCTGATAATAGGACTTTTCCGCTCGTTTCCGGCTGCTGCGCACACCATCACAGATCCACGAAAAAATCAGGTAGCGCTCCAGTGTGTTCCAAAAGCTGCTGCGCCGATGGCAGGGTTTATGCCGTCCACGGGACGCATACACAATCACTGACAAGCATCCGAAGAACAGAAATCCTGCCGCAAAACCGATCCCTGTAAACAGCTTTTTGAAAAAGCCCATCTCTCACACCTCTTCCGGTTACAGCCTTGCCTGATACACCCGCTCCGTCCGGGCATCGAAGCAGCAGAAAATCATCTGCATGGCGTAATCCGCGTGATCTTCCAGCCACTGTGCCACTGTTTTGACTGCAATCTCCGTGGCATCTTCCAGCGGGTAGCCATACACGCCGGTCGAAATTGCCGGGAACGCAATGCTGTGGACGTCATGCTCTTTGGCAAGAGCCAGCGAATTGCGGTAGCAGTCCGCCAGCTGCGCGGCCTCCTCTGCTGTGCCGGAATAAATCGGCCCCACTGTATGAATGATATACTTTGCTTTCAACCGGTAGCCCTTAGTGATTTTTGCTTCTCCAGTGCGACAGCCATGCAGCGTGCGGCACTCCGCCAACAGTTCCGGCCCTGCTGCCCGGTGGATGGCACCATCCACACCGCCACCGCCCAGCAGACTGCGATTGGCCGCATTTACGATGCAGTCACAGTCCAGTTTGGTAATATCACCCTGCACCACTTGAATCTGATTTTTTACTTTTTCAGAAATCATTGTAAACACCTCACTTTTTGAGCAGTTCCAGCGCCTTGTCCATGGGCACACAATCGGCATAGCGGTCCGGCCAGAGGAATTCATTGTAATAGTGGTAGCTCTGCTCCCCTGTCATATACTCGTTGTCCTGCGTGGAATTTGCATAGGCAGGAACGATCATGTGCAGGCCATGCTCAAAGCCCGCCTCCACCGTTGCATTGATGCAGAAGTCGGTCATGATGCCGCAGACCATCACATCTTTTTCGCCCTTTTCCGTCAGATATTCCAGCAGACCGCTTTCTTTTTTGAACGCACTGCATACGGTCTTGACGAACCGTCTTTCAGTCGGCAGCGGTGCAAATTCGGAATAGACCTCGAATTCATCGTCCCCGATGGAAAAGCCAGTGCCGGGTCCATCGTCATGCTGGACATAGACGACCTCGATTCCCTGTTCGCGGGCAGTCCGGATCAGCTTCTTGATGTTGCTGACAAACGTTTCAAACGCGTACAGGCGTTCATCCACGATACCTTTTTGTGTATCCTCAATCAGTAAAACCATGTGTAAGCCCTCCTGTTTTTCTTTGATTTCATGCTATCATAGACCGCCGTTTTCTACAAGCAGATTCGAAAAATCCCCACAGGGAAAACCTGTGTTTCACCTGCAGGGATTGATTCAGCCATCCAAGACGATCAGGATCAGCACCACGACCACTGTAATAGCGATCAGGCAGCCGCACCCGCTGCCGTCCCTGCCGCCACCGCCGGACGAACCGCCGAAGTTGCGGTTGAACGCCGTCATGTACTGGGCATAGCCCGTATCACCTTTGCCGAAGTAACCATAATCACCGTTTGACATTGTTTTGTCTTCCTCAGAAATATATTTTTTCCCTTCTGAGGTTCATTTTATCGAAAGTGATGTCCAACAAGCATCTCTTTCAAAGCATTTTATGCAAAAATCTTTGAAAGCCATGGAAATAACGGTTTCTTAAAAGTGATACCAAAGAACTTCTGCGCCTCCTCCAGATTCATCATCAGGCAGTCTCTGGATTTACGTACTTCCAATGTCTCTGGCAATTCTTTCAAAATTCTGTCGGCCTCATATGTCGCACCCGCATTATAGCAGAGTTCATTTGTTCGGGGATAAATTTCAAATGAATCCTTGCTGGTTTTCCATGCATTTTGAATTGTTTTTATTGCGTAGCTTCCCGTTACTTTCTCGCTGAAATAATCCTCAAGACTCAAAACTCGAATATATTCTGGCAGCGTTTCCGGCCCATACTCTTTGAAAATATTCATAAGGACCTGTGACGATGCTTTCAGAATATCAGGCGCTTCATCCTGTTCATCATCTTTCATCAATTCCAGCAATTCCGGAACAATTTCAAGCATCTGTCGCAGATATTCCCGATAAAGTGCCGTCCCAACCTCCCGCTGAACCGTACGCACAATATTGCTGCTCATCACTTCTGTGTTGGTCAGTCCTGCCTGAACACGACAGATCACTGTCCGGCGAATCACTTCCGGTGCAACAGCTTTGACATCTTCATTTGCACTGATCACAACAGCCGGATAGTTTACCAAATGCTCTGCAATCCCAAAATCATCATTCTTGATTGTTTCGATCGCATGTTGACTGAATCTTGTATTTGTCAGATCATCCACAATAATCGGTGCTCCGTGCACCGTTTGTTTAAGGCTATCAATGCTTGATCGCGTAAAATCAGGTGCAGAAATCTTTGTCTTTTGGCCGATCATCATTTTTAGAAGCGTTTCCAGAAAACTTGTTTTTCCTGCTTTGCTTTGTCCATAAACAAGCCCGAACACCGGATAAGGTAATGTGTTCTGATTATATCGAACTGCCATATCCCTCATACAGGCCATAAATGGAGAGCAGAAGAACCAGTTTGCAAATTCATAGTATCGGAACTGCATTCCAACATGATCTCCATGGAATTTTTCATATCCATCCATATAACGCAGGAACAATTCCACATCTTTCTCAACTTCGGCCTTCGGAGGGTTCAAATCGAGTTTTTGTTCATTTAACGTCACGTACTTTTCATCCGGCTCAACATCAAGCTGCGGGTACTCACTGCGTTGTTCTTTTTCCAATGTTTTTGCCTCAACCACATGCTTTCGGATGATTTTGATTTTATCTGGCGACAGCAGAATTTTTCCTTTTTTATCCGGTTTCGGGACGCATGGTTTGAATTTTGCTGCAAGTCCCTTTACATCAAGCGCAAAGCGCACTTCCTCTTTCTGATTTTCTGAGACAGGCTGAATCACAACAGCCTTTTTTACTCGAACCGTCTTTGCAATCGGAAGTTCTTCCAGATTTTCACCGTCATCGGCACACAAAAGCGAATCTTTTCCAATTTCGTCCGTGCTTTTTTCTTTTAACGTCTGGTAACACTCCATATACCAGTCAAATGCTTCATCTCCATCCATATAGCAGATATTCTCGCGCTGCCTTCCTTCAAATGCGGCTGCTGACATATTTGCCGAACCCATTATCACGCGTTTTCTACCATCCTTGGCTGAAAGCAAATAGATCTTTTCATGAGAAAGAATATCCCTTGCAACGAAAAGATGCAACGTTCCATTTTCCACACGCTCGGCAAGCTTTTTATACGCTTTATTTCTCATTCGTTCAATCAGCTTGCACTGGTACGCCATCACACTTTGCATGGAGTAATCCATAACATCTTCGCAACCGAAAATAATCTCTGCCTGTTCAAACCGATCCAAAAGTTCACACACAAAACCAATACCGGAAGAATAGGTGATTGCGCAAAGATTATTATATCCGAAAAAAAGCTCCTGCCATGTCAGAGACTCGCATGACTCATAATTCAGTTTAACAACATCCAAGTGCTTTGAGTCTTTTACACCGTTCAAGTTTTCCATAGTTTGCTGCTCATCGAAAAAGGACAAATTCTCCATTCAGATTCATTCCTTTCATTGGTTTTTTCAGCACAATTCAGTTTGAATGCTGCTCTTATTCACATTTTACACCTATATGTGTACTATAATCCTCCCTTTTTAGTCACTTTGGGAATCGTGCATAATATTTTTCAAGGCTCTTGTCGCAGACATCCACAATATGCAGCCAATCTTCCCGTGTCAGTTTGCGGAAGATGATGGGATTCACTTCAACGGTCTCTACATCTTTGCAACGCATCAAAAAACGCATGTCTTCAAAACGCTTGAAAGGATTGGACAGAATGTTCTTCTCCACATCCTTCTTAGTGTAGCCACCCTTTTGGTAGATACTGTTGGGCTTTTCCGCAATCATCCCATGCGCCTTGCGGTCTTCATAAAAGTCAATGAAGTAATCCACCACATCCGGCAGGGCAACTCTGCCATTGCTGTCCATGTACTCATAAATTGCTTTGAGCAGGACCGGCTTATAGGAAAAGCTCATATCCATCGTTTCAATGAATTTCATGAACTTATCTGCCATATTCTGCGGCGTGATGAGATCCCAGCCGTACTGCTTGGCAATGTTTCGGACACTTTCCTCGCGGAAATAGTGGAACATCCGCTTGTCGCCAAACGGGACAGAAAGATCCGGCTTGATTTTTCCATCCTTGATATAACGATCTACCGTTTCGGATTGCACATCTACCATCCGAACAAACTCAATCTGCGAGATCATATCCTTGACGCTGTTCTGCCAATTGAACAAGTCGATGATTTCGTAGTCGTCTACATCAATCGGCACATCCAGCCACGCTTCCGGCTTTTCTCCCTTGAACAGCATGTCCTGATCCAGCTTCCGCTTGTTCTCCGGGGCCAGCACATAGGCCATGGGCTGATATTTTGAAATATCCAGCACCCGATGCAGACTGTAGGGCATATTGAACATATTGGCGTTGTCTACAAAATCAATCACCAGCAGGTCATCTTTTCCCGGACAGCGGCGGGTGCCTCGCCCAAGCTGCTGCATATAGATTGTTTTAGACATTGTGGGCCGTGCCATGAACAGCACTGTGGTATGAGGACTATCCCAGCCCTCATTCAGCAAGTCACAGGCACAAAGAACATTCGTAGAACCGGTTTCGTAATCTTTCAGGATCTTATCCCGGATTTCTACCCGGTCACGCCCGGAAACAGCCTCTGCTTTCACCCCATTGTCGCGCAGCAGCTTCGCAATCTCCGCCGCATGATCTACACTTGCGCAAAAAATCACAGTCTTCTTGCCATTCACGTACTTCAGATAGGTATCAACAATCAACTGATTGCGCTCCGGAATGAACAGCTTACTTTCCAGATCCTGCGAGTTGTATTTGATACCATTGATCCGCACATCGGTTAGATCAATGTTGGTTTTGACCCGGATGCAGCGAATCGGCACCAGTACACCGCGCTCCACTGCAGTCTTCAGGTCCATTTTGTGGGCAACATTCTGGAACAACTCCAGCATATCCTCGCCATCACTGCGCTCCGGTGTTGCAGTCAAGCCCAGAATAAACTTCGGATGGAAGTAGGTAAAGATTTTTTGATAAGTATTAGCCGCTGCATGGTGGCATTCATCCACGATCAAATAATCAAAATCTGTCGGGGAGAATTTTTCCAAATCCTTGGAGATGCTCTGCACCGTGGCAAAAATAACAGTCTGCGAAACATCTTTCTGGCTTCCGGTATATTCCCCCAGTGTAGCCTCTGGCCACACTTTTGCAAACGTATCCTTAGCCTGTGAAGCCAGCTTCAGGGCATTGACCAGAAAGAGCGTTCGTCCGTCCACAGCTTTTGCATCTGTGGCTGCCGTGATGGTTTTGCCCACGCCGGTTGCATGGTACAGCAGCGCAATGGTTTTGCCGTCCTCTCGCATCTTCTGCAGGTTCTCGGTGGCTTCCTGCTGGTAATCCCGAAGTTCGATGGTCTGTTCCATCTGCACCGGCAGGTCTGCTTCAAATGCCTTGAACATGGGGCTGGTGCCCAGAAATGTAATCAGCTCGTCTTTGACCTTTTCCGGTTGCTTTTCCAACTGGCTGTAGATCCAACGGTAGACCTTCCAGTTGTCATAGATCAGGCTGTTCTGTTTCAGGAGGTCATCAGCATACTTATTTTCGGACACCTTGCTGGGGTTATGGTAGGTTTCTCCGTCTATTTCGATTGCTATCTTAGATTCAGGAGATTCCAGCGCAAAATCGATATAGCGGTGCCGACCGTAAATATCCACGCAGGGGTATTGAACCTGCAGATTTTCAGTCTTTTCTGGGCCGAACGCCTCACAGAACAGCTGAACAAACAGTTCTTCCGCACGGCTGTTGACACTGGTTGCTTTTAATAGCTCCATGATGGCCCTCCTAAAATTCAGATACGCCCTGTTTTAGTGAATTATAATAGTGCTCCACCAAAATCCTGAATTACAAGATCACTGTCTCGGCCAGAAACAGTCTTTCCTGTAGCTTTCTCAATTTCATTCAAAATGGCAGTCGAACGTTTGATAAAGAAATCATCAAATCGATCTGCGCGGATATCTCCTGTATCGATTAGATGAGTCCTAAGATAGCCATCCAATACACTCGGTGAAACCTGACCTTTCTTTTCAATTTTAGTCAAGTACTGGCTTGGCGCCACTCCACCAATTTCACGGTTAGTAGAATACGTGATAGGTGTCTTGTTCACGACAGAATTCCATTTTGCGCGCGGCAGCCCTTTTTTCTCGCAATAATCTCGCGGGAAGATATGGTGAATGTCTATACTCTCCGCTTTATAAACCGTAAAGTCCATTTCACGACCACTGATAAAATCTTTGCATTGATTTTTCAAGATCCGTGCCATAATGCCTTTATAGGCTGCGCTCAATCTTGACTGCAAAGATAACAGACGCACTGGATTAAAATAAAACTCCTGCACCGTTTTAGGCGTTTTGCTGGCGTCTTCTAGCCACGCCATCACTCCCACTACATCATATACGTAGCGCGTTTCATTTGCACTTCCATACATTTCACCAAAAACGCCGCACCAGTACCATTGCTTTATTTTGTCTTTTACGCTTGTTGTTTTAATGCGATTATGCTCTGCCAGCAGTGTACAAAGAACTGCAAGCGGAATCAATTGCGTTGTATACGGTAAGTCCTTGCTGGAAAAGATCCGTTCTTCCTGCAAAATTTTTTCTGCTTCTACAAATCCATCTGTCAAATCATCTGCATACCGCTGATACTCTGCCAGCGTCAGATTCAAGACATCTTTCTTCTTACAACTTACGGTTCCTCCTTTTTTATACGAAGACAGTAATGTGCAAGCTGTAAGGAAGTCCGTTGCAGAGGTCACCGAAAGAATCTCATCATTAAAATATTTATTCTTTCTCTCTTCCCAGTCCTTACGCAGTTCGAAATTATCCATTGCAAAAATCGCAGTGACTAATTCAAAAACTGTAAGTGATACTCCACCAGTATTTACATTCTCAAAGACCTGGCAAACTGCCTCCTTGGGTGTATCTTTATCCAATGTAATCACTGGAATTGTATACTGTCCCAAAGGAACAATTACTTTAGACAGAAAATCCATATACAACTTTGCCGCATTCGGATCATACTGATGATATTGCATATAATCCATCTGCCACTTGCTGTATTTACTGGGATCTAAAATAATGTTCAGAGGAAACATGTTCTGTGCATACTCCTGCGAAACAGAAGAAAGATCCAACTCAATTTTTCTGCCAAAATCTGAAGTTATTTTTCGATCTTTCGGAACAGAGACAACAGAATCTACTCGATCAATCGTACTGTTAACCGCTTTGACCATATCAATATAATAAAATCGCTCTATTTCCTGTCCTTTGTCTGTCTTTGTCCTAACAGCCTTCTCACTAAAAAGCGAAGAGTAAACGGATGTCAATCGTTGCTGTCCATCAAGAATCAGCTCATCTGGTGTTACTTTGTCTGCAGAAGGTGCCCCTTCAACGACTCGTGATTTGAAATGAATACTCTCATTACCGTATTCCAGAAACATTGCCGCGCCAACAGGATAGCCATTTGTGATACTTGCAATCAGTGCTTTTATTCTACTGTCGTCCCATACCCATCCCCTTTGAAAGTCAGGAAGTTGCGTTTTTCCAGTATGGATCGTAGACATCAGGTCTGTGATTTTTCTATCATTCGTTTTCATAGAGCACGCCTTTCTTCACTCCACACCAAGTGCTTTAAACACCGCATCCTCTGCGCTGCTGTAGAAGATCAAATTAAAACTTCCCACTAATTCGGGAGGTACAGTTCCAAGATCTGCAGCGCTTG
>OIWK01003773.1_pt1 | contig 10061 bp, 9 predicted proteins | sample 1587401 | NCBI WGS metagenome assembly OIWK01 (sample SAMEA3888911, study PRJEB22519) | human gut metagenome | biome: human gut; feature: human-associated habitat; material: faeces | place: Denmark | collected 2009
TAACGTCTGAAACGTCGCACAGCTGGCTAACGCGCTGGCATCTGTGCTTGGAGTGTGTATGCGGCAGAACCAACAAAAACGCCGGTCGAAATTCTACACTTTGCCGAGGACAAAAAAGAGCCGCTTTCCCGAAAAATTCTCGGAAAAGCGGCTCAAAACGCCTTGGGTAAAGGTACAGGTCCATCGAATTTGCCTGACACGGCAGTTGGCATCTTTTTGTTACGCTTGAAAAAATGGGCGCAAAAAAGCCCGGAAGTCGTTCTGTTTCCCTTCATAGGGACACAAACTGTCACCCCTCTGCGAGGGAGCGGATTTCTCCGCCCTCTCTTCCTGTTCTCTCCGTCTTATGCCGGGAATTGAATGACTTCGCTCAGCGGTGGGAGCAGCTTCGGCTGCTTCTCGTCCGGCTGCATGGCGCTGTCCACTGTGCCGATGTCCCGGTAAATGATGCGGACAGACTGGCTGGAATTGCGGGAGTATTTTGTTTCCCGTTCACCGACCTCAATGCGCTGAATAAACAGCCGCAGCAGTTCAGGTGTCAGCGTATCAATTGCTGTGTACTGTTTTGCCTTTTCAATGAACGCATCCACGTTCGCTTCGCGAGCCTGAAGCTGCGCAAGGCGCTGTTCTTTCTGCGGAATCTGTTCCTCCAGCATACGCTGCTCGTCCGTGTAATCGCCAGAGAGCATCCGGTACTGCTCGTCGGTCACGCGCCCGAGAACATTGTCCTCATAGAGCCGTTTGAACAGCTTGGACAGCTCTGCGCTTCGCTTTTTCATTGCGTCCAATTCACGGAGGACACGGTTCATCTCCTGCCGCAGTTCTGCGCTGTTTTTCTGGTTGATGTGCGCCGCGAATTGCCGCTCCTTCATTCGGGCGAAATGTGTGACCCGACGGAGATCATCCAGAACGATTTGCATAAGTTCACATTCCCGGATGTGGTGCGCGCTGCAGGCAGTTTTTCCTTTCTTGCCGTAGGTATAGCACTTGAAATTGTACTCCACTTTCTTCATGGTGCTGGCTCTGTGCAGCACCAGTGGCTTTCCGCAGTCTGCGCAGAACACCAGCCCTGAGAAAATGTTCGGTTCATCCATGTGCTTCGCCGTGCGCTTTTTGTGCTGCCGAACCTCCTGCACGATCTCCCACTGCTCCTGCGTGATGAGCGGCTGGTGCGTGTTTTTTACCAGACACTGTTCGCTTTCCGGCCGGTCGATCCGTGTTTTATTTTTGTAGGAGATGGTCGTCCGCCGCAGTCCAACCGTATGGCCCAGATACATGACGTTTTTGAGAATATCACTGACCGTCGTACCAGACCACGTACACGGATGCAGCGCATCGCACCCCTTGTGCGTTTTTCCGGCCTTCTGAAAGTAGTAATTTGCAGGTGTCAGAACGTTCTGATCTGCCAGGATCCGCGCGATCTGACTCGGACCTTTCCCGGCAGCACAGAGGGAGAATATCTGCCGCACGATCTCTGCCGCTTCCGGGTCGGGCTCGAGATGGTTTTCCGTAGTTTCGGATTTCCGGTAGCCATAGGGCGGGCGACCTCCGAGCCATTCGCCGCGTTCAGCCTGCAGCTTTTTCACGGCGCGAACCTTCCGACTCGTGTCCTTTGCGTGGAGTTCGTTTGCCCAGTTGCGGATAGGGTTAAAATCGTTGCTGCTCTCGACCGCAGAATCCACGCCGTCGTTCACTGCGATGAACCGTACATTCTTTTGCGGGAAATAAATCTCCATGTAATAGCCGACCTGCAAATACTCACGTCCCAGCCGGGAGGCATCCTTTACGATCAGGGTGGAAACCTCACCGGCTTCGATCATTTCCACGATCTTTTTCCAACTCGGACGTTCAAAATTCGTTCCGGAATATCCGTCGTCCGCAAGAAAGAGCGTGTTTTCAAAGCCTTTATCCCGTGCGTATTTTTCTAACAGATCCCGCTGATGCTGGATGCTGTTTGACTCCCCGGCACGCTCGTCCTCCTGACTGAGCCGTCCGTAGAGAATCGTATATTGTTGTTTCTGACTTGCCATCATAACCTCCTTTTCTGTGGGGCAAGCCGGTACGGTACGGCAAGTATACCGCATCAGCTGCCACAAGTCTACGAGAATTTTATGCGCTGTGCGCTTCCTTTTCCAGCTCCGCGTCGATGCAGGCAAGCAGTTTTTCCGTCGGCGTTGCGCAGGACTCTGCCGGAAATACAGACGTGATACAGAACCGTCTGCCGCCGATCAGCATCTCGCGCTGTTTTGTGATGCAGTCTTCTTCCATACAAGTTGTTGTGTCCCGGAAAACAGTTGCGACATCGCCATCCTCTGTTTGCCGAAGTTTTGCACACTCCGGCATATATCCGCCGAGAATACCGGTGTCTCGGTAAATCTCCCAATCCTTTTTCATAGGCCTCCTTTCTGTCTCCTGCATGGAAACTGTTTTTATAAGTGCTGTTCCATTGTCCATTCTTCGTGATCGTCCTCGGCATGACCGAGGGCGGTTTTCTTTTGCCGGAGTTTTCTTCGGCGCTTGCTGTCGATGTGTAGCGCTATAGTCGTTCCGTCGTGCTGCGGCGCATCATCCGTCATCTGCTCCACAGTACGACCAAGACGCACAGCGCCGCGCACAAGATCACCGCCGTAATCGAGATCCACGCGCAGGTGATGATCTTCTTCTGTGCCGTCTGCTCCATACCCGAAAGCTGCTTCTTCGTATCGTTCAGGATCGCGGTCAGGGAGAGCTTCGTATTCTCTGTCAGCGCCTTGCAGTTGGAAGAATACCTCTCGTTCAGGCTCCCAGCCTGTTTCTCGAAATTTTCTGCGCTCGTTTGCATCTTGATCAGAGATTCCTGCGCTTCTGCTTCGTCAGGAGCGTTTTCAGATCCGCGTTCAACTGCATCTGCTGCCGAAACAGCCTGTCCTGCATTTCGAGCAGCGCGCTCCAGTTCCGCTCCGTAACCATCACGCTGGGTTCCAGCCGTTGTGCCTCGTCCATCAGCTTTTTGTGCTGCGTCAACAGTTCTTGTGTTGTCATTCTCCGTTCTGTATCCAAATTCCGCCTCCATATTTTCTTTCAAGTATTTTTCTATATGTAATTTGCTGTCACGGCATTTGCGTCCGTCTGGTGTGATATAGGTGATATTCTTCCGGCTGTCCGTCCAAGTTGCCGAGTAACCCTCCGAGCGGAGCAGCGCCAGAAATTCTTCACGATTTCCGGCACAGCGCATACAATCGTCGATGACTCGCATCAGCTCGAACTTCCAGCTCTCGCCCTTGACTGCCGTGTAGTATTCCGCATTGAACATCCCGCGCGACTGCCGATGCTCGTCTCTCTGGAATTTCGGCAGTCCCAGTTCTTCACATATCTGGTCGTTGCGAACACGCAGTTCCTGAATCTGTTCGTCTGCCATATGCACCTTCCGACCGGTTTCAAAATTGACACTGTTGATGATGCAGTGCGAGTGGATATGCTCGCGGTCGATATGCGTACAGACCAGAACCTCGCAGCCCTCGAAGTATCCGGCAAGCTGCCGTGCGGCTTCGTGCGCCGTGCGCGGGTCAACGTCCGCACCCTTCAGGAAACTCTGCACCATGTGGTAAAACATCACGCCGCCGTCCTTGTGGTGCAGCAGCTTCGTACTGAGAAATTCGTCGAACGCCGTTTCCGGTTGACAGCCAATACCGCTGACGAGCTGCTGTCCATCCCAAAGCGTCTTGCTGAGTTGGGAAACGTAGCGCATCACGCTTTTCATGCAGTTGCGCGTCTGCGTTCCCTTTTTGTAATTCACGAAATGGACGATTGCGATTTGCCTGCACCTCCCTCCTGCAACTCCCGCAGGGCAGTGTTGATCTTGGAAAACTCCTGCACGGCAGAATCCAAATTGGCGAACTGTACCTTGCCCATATTCGCCAGCACAGCCAGTTGGTTGAGATTGTTGCCGATGGCTTTTTGCTGCCGCAGGACTTCCTTTAGCCCATCGAGAATGATGATTTTCTTGCCCAGACAACAACTGATTACATAGCGCTCTGGCTCATGCGCGCCTGAACCGCTTTTTGGCGGATTGTCTCTAAGTCTTGTGCTGAGATTCGAATGCTGAATTGTTTGTCTTTTTTCATCTTTCCTCCGTTCGTAAAAGTGGGCACAGGCTTCTGCCCGATATTTGGCATTTGGCAGGACGCCGGGACACCGGCGACTAGCCAAATGCGATGCTGGCTCCTCCCGAACGGGAGGATTTTTCCCGCCGCGGCGGGGCTTCTCTGCGTTGGGCTGGAATATTGTTCCTGCGTTTTTTGGCGTTGCTCGCACGTCGGCGCAATGTGGGGCTTTGCGGCACTCCTGCGCACACACTCGCAGTCTGGGCAAAAAACCGCACACAGCGGCGACACGCGCCTCACGTTGCGCTCCGGGCGTTCGACACACCCGCAGGGCCGATCGTGCCGATTGTTTTCATGGGCGGAAAATCGGCACTATTGGCACGTTTGAGCGAAATCCACTGTTTGCCGTTGCTGCGGTAGGTATCCGCCAGAATCCCGTTTTCTCTTAGAGCCGCAACGCTTTCCCGCACCAACCGCGTGACCTTTTTCGGTGTGATGCCGAGACTGCCGTCAGGGTCGATCTTTGCGGACAGTGCCGATGGCGTGCCGGTGTATTCCGGATCGGCACTGAGCAGCGCAGAGAAAAGATGCACGAGCTGAAGCGCGGAAATCTTAGAAGCGCTGCTGCAAGTTTTGCTGTCAGCAAGTAGCTTCCAGACGTGATCGTCCTCGCCAAGCTCCAGCTTTAACGTCCGGTCCGGGATGTCACGACCGGTACAATGCAGCGAGGCAATGTTGGCAAGGCGAGAACTTTTCTGGAGAACAAAGGTCGAATCTGCCGCGCCGCTTAAGCCCGTCGAACCGGAGATCATGTTCATCGGATCATCGTCACGAAGCTTGCGCAGGTGGTGGATAAGCAAGATCGCAATGTGCCGTTTGTCTGCAAGCTGTTTCAAAATCCCGATGTCATGATAGTCATTTGCGTACAAATTGCTGTCGCTGCCAGTGCCTCGAACGCGCTGCAAGGTATCAATCACAACGAGTTTTGTGTCAGGATGCTCTGTCAAGAACTGCTCGATCTGCTGTTCCAACCCGTGCTTGAGCGTGTCAGCCATGATCGCAAAGTGCAGCGTCGGCGGCGCATCTTCCGTCAGGTCAAAGAGTCGCGTCTGGATGCGCTGGAACGAATCTTCGAGACTGAGATACAGCGCTTCTCCCTGCGTTGTTGCAAAATTCCAGAGTGCCTGTCCCTGCGAAACGCATAAGCAGAGCCACAAAGCCAGCCAAGACTTGCCGATTTTCGGCGCACCCGCGAGGATGTGCAAGCCCTCTGGGATAAGCTCATCTACCAGAAAATGCGTCGGTTCGTATGTCCTGTTTTGCAGATCTTCTGCTGTGATGGTTTCCAGTTTGGTCATTTTTTCACTTCCTTTCGATTTTATTTGTTATAGATACATTCTCTACAAATCTACAATCGAATGATAGCACAACCATTGACATTCCACAATAGGTAATGTATCATTTAAGCGCATACACTACACAAGCAAAAATACATTCTCTACAAAGGAGGCGCACGCACATGGGCGTTTTAGGGAAAGATTTATTGGATTTTCATCGGCCGCGCACCAATACGAAGGTGGAGTTCGGCGCTTCCGGCTATTGGGTCGAATCCCATCCGACGATGCAGCCCTACGGCGCTGTGCTGACGGAAATTCTGAATCTTGACGCTGCGCCGCTTCAGGAATTATTGGATCAATATCGAAACGCCGTTGTAGAAAAGGATGCAGAGCAGGCAGCGCGGGCATTTCAGGCTGTGACAAATGGATTTGCATCTTTACCGCTTTACCGCCTGTATTGGAATGACGTTCAGCTGTTTGCAAGCATGGATGTGGGTGAATTATTCGTGGGAGAAGCACAGGAAGCGTTCCGCGAATATGCGATGCAGGACGATACGTTGCCGAGGTTCATGCAGGAGCAGCTGGATGCCATCCGATTGATTCAGGAGCGCTATGCGTGGTTCCTGGACGGCATTTTTGCGGGCAAGCCGTTTGAAAAGAAAAAGGGTCAGAGAAAAACTTCTCTGGCCCAGCAGATTGAGAAAAAAGGCTTGGAGCCGTTCGTCAGCGGCGTCAGCCTTGGCGCAGATTCGAAGGTGGACGCGCCGAAGGTAAACGCGCAATTCTGCATCCGTGGCACTGGGCGCGAGGCGGAGGTGGTCGAAAAAATGTACTTTGACCGGCTGCTGGATTTTGTCTATGTGGAGTTTATGAAGGGACTGCAAAAGGGATTTGTGCCGAAGCGCTGCGCCAACTGTGGTCGCTGGTTTTTGCAGGCGCCGGGCGCGACCTTTGCCTATTGCGCCGGTCCTGCGCCGGAAGACCCAGGTAAAACCTGCCGGGAGATCGGCGCGGCCAGCAGCTTTTCTTTAGCTTCCTCATCCGCGGCGGCGGCCAGCATCCGCTCGCGGTGGCGGCAGGCATAGGCCGTCTGGGTCGGCACGTGCATAAAGCCCGCGCGCAGGCCGGTTTCGCGGCTCAGCCTGGCGAGGCGATAGGTCATGTAGTTGCAAAGGTACATCCCCGTCGTGCTCTGCACGGTCAGCGGCGCGTCCGCCGGGGCGGGGGTCAGCGCGCCGAGCCGGGCGGGTACGCCTGCGGCGAGCATGGCGCGCACCATCTGCGCATAGGGGAGCGTGCCGCGCAGCCATTCCGCTTCTCCTGAGAAGATCGGGGAATTTTCCTCCGGGGTGTCGCCCGCGTCGCGCCCCCTGCGCCAGTTGACGCCGAAAGGCTCGGGGCGCAGCGCGCCGGCGCGCGCATCCGTGCCGAGCGCCAGCACGAGGTCGGGCTTCTGCGTGTCGATGGCCGCCTGAATCGGCTCGAATGCGCCGCGCCAGAGCACGGGCATGGTCATGCCGCGCACCGTCGCCCGCACATCGCCGTAGACGAGCGTTTCGCCGTCCAGTGCGCGGGCAATCAGCTCGGCGTTGTTGGTTTCGCCCTCCGGAATACCGGCAAACCAGCCGTAGCCGCAGAGCAGAATGGAAAGGGAACGCATGAAAAGCCGCCTCCTTGGAATGAGATAACTCCCTCGGTCAGCGCCATCAAGGCGGGCGCCCTTTAGTATAAGCTGCGACTGCGTAAGCATAAAGCCTCCCTCCTCGAGGGAGGTGGCACGCCGCAGGCGTGACGGAAGGAGTTAAACTGTGTATTTCTTTGTTTTTGTGTCTACGAATAGCATAAAAGAAACGCGCCCGTCTGTCAATATCCGGCGGGGGAAGCGGTGCGTAAAGTTTAGGAAAAGCAAGATTTCAGATTCACTTAACAGGAACACGAGAATCAAGAAATAACTGAAAAAACGGAGAAAACCGCGCGGGGAAAAGCGCGAAAAACCGAACAAAAAGAAGAATCGGGCGGAAAGTTTTTTCAAAACGCTTGACACAGGGAACGAAATATGTTTTAATCTGCATCGCGATATTAACCTGAAAGTCACGCATGACTAAACTGGGGGGCGTTTTTGTGGGCATCAACATCGGCGGTAAGCTGCGAAGCCTCCGCCAGAAAAACAACCTGACGCAAAAGGAGCTGGCCGATCGCTGCGAGCTGTCCAAGGGCTTTATCTCTCAACTGGAAAGCAACCAGACCTCGCCGTCGCTCTCCACGCTGGAGGATATTCTGACCACGCTGGGCAGCTCGTTTCACGAGTTCTTCTCCGACGAGCAGGGAGATGATCCCGTCTGCCGCAAGGAGGATGTGTTCGTCAAGGAAGACGACGGCGTGACCATCCACTGGCTGATTCCCAACGCGCAGAAGAAGGATATCGAGCCGATTCTGGTGACGATTCAGCCCGGCGCAGAGACCGAAACCGATCTGCCGCACATGGGCGAGGAATTTGGCTACGTGCTCTCCGGCGCGGTGACGCTGGAGTTGGGCGGCAAGAGCTACCGGGTGCGCAAGGGCGACAGCTTTTCCTTTAAGCCGTCCCAGCAGCATCATTTGAAAAACACGGGCAAGACCCCGGCGACGGTGATTTGGGTCTGCACCCCGCCGAATTTTTGAGGAGGATATCATGGATAATCAGACGATTCTTTCCATTCGGGATCTTCGCGTGGTCTTTGAAGACGGCTTCACCGCGCTGGGCGGCGTGAGCATCGACATCGGCGAAAATGAGTTTGTGACGCTGCTCGGCCCGTCCGGCTGCGGCAAGACGACGCTGCTGCGCTGCATCGGTGGCTTTGAAAAGCCGACCGGCGGCGAAATCCTCTATAAAGGGCAGAACATCATCGGCCTGCCGCCGTATAAGCGCGCGATCAACACCGTGTTCCAGCGCTACGCGCTCTTCCCACATCTGAACGTCGCGCAGAACGTTGCCTTTGGTCCGGATCTGCGTAAGGAGGATAAGAAAAAGACCGCCGAGGAGGTCAGCCGCATGCTGGCGCTGGTCGGTCTGGCGGGCTTTGAAAAGCGCCGCATTTCCAGCCTCTCCGGCGGCCAGCAGCAGCGTGTGGCGATTGCGCGCGCGCTGATTAACAAGCCGGATGTGCTGCTGCTGGATGAGCCGCTGGGCGCGCTGGATCTCAAGCTCCGCCGCGAGATGCAGCTGGAGCTCAAGCGCATCCAGCGCGAGAGCGGCATCACCTTCATCTTCGTCACCCACGATCAGGAGGAAGCGCTGACCATGAGCGACCGCGTGGCCGTGATGAGCGCGGGGCACATCCTGCAGCTCGGCACGCCGGAGGATATCTACAACGAGCCGCAATCCGCCTTCGTCGCGGATTTCATCGGCGACAGTGACATCATGGCCGGCACAATGGTGCGCGATAAGCTGGTGCGCTTCCTCGGGTGCGATTTCCCGTGCGTGGATACGGGCTTCGGTGAAAACGCGGACGTGGACGTTGTGCTGCGCCCGGAGGACGTGAAGCTCAAGCCCGCCGACGATCCGGTGCAGGGCGTGCCGCAGGGCGTTGTGGAATCCCTGCTGTTCAAGGGCGTGCATTACGAGATGAAGGTGCGTGTGGGCGACAGCGTGCTGCTGGTGCATTCCACCCACGCCCGTCCGGTCGGCACGCAGGTGAAGCTCACCGTCGCGCCGGAGGATATTCAGGTCATGCGCAAGAGCGATTATTCGCCGGACATTCTCAAGCGGCATGCCGCGCGCGTGTGAGGTGAGCGGCCATGAAGAAAAATAAGGCGCTTGCCGTGCCGTTTGTGCTCTGGGCGGTTCTCTTTATCGCCGTTCCGCTGGCGATGGTGGTCTGGTACGGCGTGACCGTGGAGGAAACCCCGGCGTATGTCGAGGCCGCGGGCGACAACGGCCAGACGCTCTTTCAGCTGGAGGACGGCACGGTGACGGCCGAACGCCCGCAGAAGCGGACGGCCGTTTCCCTCGCCAATTTCAGGCGCATGCTCGAACCGACTTACCTCAAGCTGCTGCTGCGTTCGCTCAAGATCGCGCTGTTCACCACGATCATCTGCCTGCTGCTGGGCTATCCCGTCGCGCTGATCCTCAGCAGCAGGGATTTTAAGCGCCCCGGCCTGTGGCTGATGCTCATTATTTTGCCGATGTGGATGAACTTCCTGCTGCGCACCTATTCCTGGATGTCCATTCTGGAAAATTCGGGTATTCTCAACAGCTGGATCGCGTCGCTGCGCGATGCGATTCCGGCGTTTGACCGCTGGCTGACGAGCATGGGCGTGGGCAAGAAGATCATCTTCCTCTATAACGAGAAGGCGGTCGTGCTCGGTATGGTCTACAACTATCTCTCCTTTATGATTATGCCGATCTACACCGTCATCGAAAAGACGGATCACAGCCTGCTGGAGGCCGCCGCCGACCTCGGCGCAAGCCCGGTGCAGAGCTTCCTGCGCGTGACGCTGCCGTATTCCCTGCCCGGCGTGCTGGAGGGAATCACGATGGTGTTCGTTCCGGCGGTCACGACGTTCGTCATCAGCCAGCTCATGGGCGGCGGCAAGGTGCCGCTCATCGGCGACATCATCCAGAATCAGTTCGGCAAGTCGAGCGACTGGCATTTCGGCTCGA
>OIWK01003776.1_pt1 | contig 10054 bp, 12 predicted proteins | sample 1587401 | NCBI WGS metagenome assembly OIWK01 (sample SAMEA3888911, study PRJEB22519) | human gut metagenome | biome: human gut; feature: human-associated habitat; material: faeces | place: Denmark | collected 2009
GGAATTGCTTTAAAAACTTTTGAAAAACTGGATTGACATATTACCAGGTTGCTTTACTATGTCCTATATCCTTGTGGATATTTTATTCACTATACATAGTATATGCTGGCAATCTTAAAAAATCCTGAATGTTTCATTAAAATCAGATTAAAATTATCCTACATCAAAACAGGAACCGCCAATAAATTCCCGCAAAATGGAGGTATTCGGAATATCCTTTTCATCAATAATGGCCTTGAAATACCGACAAAATGCCAACAGTTCCTCTGCCCTGCCATAAACATCGTCCTCTGGGGGAATCTCAGATAGCATGTACATAGCATATTTTTTTAACACAGCCAGCTCGTAAAGCAAGGCAGAATTAAAGGTAGCATCCACCTCATCCTGGAATGGATAGATATTTTTCTGCTCCCCCTCCAGAACCGTTGGCCATCTGCGAATGGTTTCCGCTGCTGATGTACCCCTGGTGCGATAATCCCGCACAATGCGACGGAACAATCTAGCCTGAGTAGTAGATAGACGAACCTCCTCATTCATGTACAAAGGTGTCAAGGAGCTAACATAGATTTTAAATTTTTTCTCTCTAGGAATACTGCTGCTTACCCTGTCATTGAGGCCATGAATCCCCTCAATAATGATAGGCTGATTAGACTTGAGCTGAATCACCGCCGATGGCTTGCTATCTCGAATACCCTTTTTGAAATTAAACTTCGGTATGCGCACCAGCTCCCCTGACAACAGCTTTTGCAGATCATGATTGAATAGAGGCAAATCTATGGCCCCTAAACATTCAAAATCATATTCTCCATTTGGCTTCTTGGGGGTATCCTCCCGATTATGGAAATAGTCATCCATAGAAATAGAAACAGGCTCCAAGCCCATAACTCTCAGCTGCACCCGAAGCCGCTGAGCAAAACTGGTTTTGCCAGAGGAGCTAGGGCCGGCTATCAGCACCAACCGCCTGGTGGCAATCTTTCTGGCAATCTCATCGGCAATATTGGCAATACGCTTTTCGTGAAGAGCCTCCGAAACTCTAATCAACTCCCCAATATTTCCGTTTTCCACAATTTCATTCAAATCCGTTACATATGAACAATGCAAAATTCTAGCCCATTCCTGACTTGCTTCTAATGTTTTCTGAAATGACATATCCTCACCCCTATTTTTATTTTATTTCTTAATCTCTATAATACGACACAAATCTGAAAAAACCTGCAAAAAAAAGGAGAGCTCCCACTCTCCTAGAAAATTTTATTTGATTTACCCAAAAAGGGCCGTTACAGCCAAATAAGAAAGGGCACCCATAATCGCGGTACATGGTATGGTAAATACCCAAGCCATAACCATTTGCTGAGCAACGCCCCAACGCACAGCGTGAATACGCTTGGCTGCACCAACACCCATAATAGAGCCTGATACTACATGGGTAGTACTAACAGGCAGATGCAACATGGTAGCTGTAAAAATTGTGATGGAAGAATTCAAATCCGCTGCAAAGCCATTTACAGGCTCCAGCTTGAAAATCTTACCGCCCACAGTCTTGATAATACTCCAACCACCTAGAGAGGTTCCTAAAGCCATAGCCGTAGCTGCCAGAATCTTAACAATGTTTGGTACCTCAAACTCAGAGATTACACCGCCGGAAAACAGAGCCAAGGTAATAATACCCATAGATTTCTGAGCATCATTAGAGCCGTGAGAAAAGGCCATAGTAGCTGCCGTTACAATCTGCATTTTCTTAAAGCGATGATTCAGCTTGGATGGGCTGGAATTGGCAAATATTCTAAACAGTATGGTCATAATAATATAGCCCATTACCATACCAATCAAAGGAGATGTTACCAGAGCGATAACAATCTTGCCGATACCAGCAAAATTCAAACCTGCCATACCCATATCGGACATGAGCACACCGCCAATCATACCGCCTACAAGGGCATGGGAAGAGGAACTAGGCAAGCCAATTTTCCATGTAAACAGATTCCAAATAATGGCACCCATCAAAGAAGCAATAATAACCGGTTCCTCAATGGTTCCTACTACAATATCTCCACCAATGGTCTTGGCTACACCGGTACTAATCATAGCTCCCAGGAAGTTCAGCACTGCCGCCATAATAATGGCCTTACTAGGAGATATAGCTCTAGTGGATACCGAGGTAGCAATAGCATTGGCTGTATCGTGGAAGCCGTTGATAAAGTCGAATATCAAGGCCAGCAACACTACAATAATTATAAAAGGATGAATATCAAGCATACTTCATTACCACACCTTTTAACAAATCTGCCATTTTTTCGCAGTGATCCAGAGTATCCTCTAATCCCTCCAAAAGGTCCTTCCATTTTATCAGCTCAATAGGGTCCTTGAAATTCTCAAAGAGATAAGCCAGCTCGCCGCGGAATACATGGTCTCCCTCGCTCTCCAGCTTGTCAATACGAGAAGTAATCTTCAGAAGCTCATCCTGATTTTTGGTAATGGCATGCAAAAGTGTAGTAGCACGTTTTATCTCGGCTGTGGATTCAATCAACAGCTTGGTAAGACGCAAAGCTCCTTCTCTAGCAGCCTCGTTGGTATGATAGATAACAATGCGCTGCAGCATTCCCTGCAACTGGTCTACACCGTCATCCATGCCGTTGGCAATGGCATAGATATCCTCACGGTCAATAGGAGTAATAAAGGTCTGGTTCAACTTGTCAATAATGGTATCGTTTACCTTATCGGCCTGATGCTCCAGATCGTTAATCTCCTTCACCTTGATGTCCGCCTTGCGGTGATCCATCATAACTTCATCCAGCAACAAAGCACCCTGATAAAAATAATCAGCACTGGTTTCAAACAGCTCAAAGAACTCATTGCTCTTTTTTTTCGGTTTTAAATCAAACATGTATATCCCCCTTTAAGGATAAATTATACTTATTCCGTTACTATTTTATCATTAATCCCTTGCCTGTGCAATAAAAAACAACTCATCACAAAATTCTTGCCTTTTTTCCTCAAAAAATCACATTTTTCAGCACTTTTTTCCTTGTTTTATCACAAAATTAATATTCTCTCATTTTAACATCACCAATTTCGACAGTTTCATTTCTATATGCACCAAATGTATATTGCATTTTGTATTGTCTTTGTATTTACAACATGCTATAATTTGTTTAAAGGAGATGATATTATGAAAGCAGATACTATTACAATGCGGGTAAATCCTGATCTCAAACGTCAAGCAGAGGCATTATGTAATGATATGGGCTTTACCCTTTCTACCGCTTATACAATGCTGCTAAAGGCTATTGTGCGCACTAGAACTTTACCATTTCCACTTGTAGCCTCAGATCCATTTTATTCTGATTCCAACATGGCACATTTACACCGCGGAATAGAGGCTCTAAATTCCGGCAAAGGCAAAGAACATGAGCTTATTGAGGTAGACTAATGCATAAAATATGGTTTGATGAGGCATGGATTGACTACATCTACTGGCAAACGCATGATAAAAAGACCTTAAAGCGCATTAACAATCTTATCAAGGATACCGAACGTAGCCCCTTTGAAGGTATTGGCAAGCCGGAACCATTAAAAGGTGATTTAAGTGGTTTTATGAAGATTAACAATCATTACCCTATTTAAAATTAATTGAAAATAGAGCAAAGGAAGATTATAGATATGTTTGGTTTTGAATGGAATGAACGAGAAGAACGAGAAGCTCTACTAAAGGTCGGAGAAGCCCGTGGAGAAGAACGCGGAAAAACAGAAGCTACAACGCTTAATATCAAGAACCTTATGAAGAGCATGCACCTCTCTCCTGAGGATGCCATGAAAGCCTTAGGAATTGCACCTTCCGAATTTAGTCGTTATCTAGCTTTACTCTAAAAAACAGCGGTCAGTATACCTGCAAGTATGCTGACCGCTATTTTAATACCTATACCAAGATTTGTTGCTCTTCTCAACTCGCTTTGCCAATATTACAGACTGCTTTAGCAAGTAACGCAGCATCTCCAGATTTTCTTCCGCCTCGCTCATATTCTCAAGCCTTTTCAACTCACTCATGGCATACTGGCGTCCTGCATCACCGATTTGACCTGATGCATTCTCACTTTCTGACGCATCCTGAACTTTTCCAGCATTTGCACCTGACAAAGATGGCGGTTCCATTACAGTGCCATCCCTTAGCCAAGTGCCAGCTTTTTTACCACTGTACAACCCCAATACAATATTGCGCAGCTGTTCTGACAGATGCCAACTTCTACCGTAGGATCCCATCCCTTGTTCCTCATTATCCTGCCCCATCTGATCTCTCCCAAGCAGATAATCCAAGGAAACACCATAAAAATCTGCGAAATCCAGCAATGCACCCAACTCTGGAGACCTTTTGTCATTTTCAATGAGAGACATAGCCCCTGCAGTATAGTTTCTATTATATTTTTCATTATATTGTCTGCATAACTGCTCTTGGGATAACCCAAGCTGCAGCCGCAATTCGCGAAATCTGGTCATACACTCTCACCTGACAAACAAAACACACTATACATACTCATCATTTAAAACATGTTTTTTTAATTCCTTAAATGTTCCCCATTCTTTATCTTTATCAGAAAGGTTCAAGGCCACGCCATCCACCAGATAGTCGTCAGCATCTGCTGTACCCTTGTATGTACCTGTCAACATAGGCCAATCTATACCAATCTCCGGATCATTCCAAGCCAAACCGCCTTCATCACCAGGATGATAAAAATCCGTTACCTTGTAGCAAAATTCTGCCTTCTCGCTAAGCACCAAAAAACCGTGGGCAAAGCCCTCAGAAATATAAAACTGCTTCATGTTTTCGGCAGAAAGCTCCACGCCGTACCACTGTCCATAGGTGTCAGAACCGGGACGCAAATCCACAGCCACATCAAAGACCTTGCCCTGGATTACCCGCACCAGCTTTCCCTGGGGATGCTTCCTCTGGAAATGCAAACCTCGCAGTACCCCCTTGGTACTCATGCTTTGATTGTCCTGCACAAAAACCATGTCCAGACCTGCCTCATGCATATCCTGTTGATTATAGGTTTCCACAAAATAACCCCTGTTATCGCCAAAAACAGTAGGCTCTATAACATAAAGTCCCTCAATGGGAGCCTTTGTTACCTTTATCTTTCCCAATTTATTTTACCTCGCCTTTGCTGCCATACATCTTGGCATAGTATTCCTGATATTCGCCATTGATAATGTCCTGCCACCATTTTTTGTGCTCCAGATACCACTTAATCGTCTTTTTGATACCATCCTCAAATTTAGTTTCTGGCAGCCAGCCCAGTTCCCTATGAATCTTGGCTGGATCTATAGCATAACGACGGTCATGGCCCTTTCTATCCTCTACATGGACAATCAAGCTCTCCGGCTTGCCCAGTTCCTGACAAATAATCCGCACAATATCTATATTGCGCTTTTCATTGTGACCGCCTACATTGTAGACCTCTCCCACCTTGCCATTGTGAATAATCAAATCAATAGCCCGGCAATGGTCCTCTACATAGAGCCAATCCCGCACATTTTCGCCGTTGCCGTACACTGGCAGAGGCTTATCTGCCAGGGCGTTGGCAATCATAAGGGGAATCAGCTTCTCTGGGAAGTGATAAGGCCCATAATTATTACTGCAGCGACTAATGGTCACAGGCAGACCGTAGGTACGATAGTAGGCCATAACCAGCAAATCAGCACTAGCCTTGGAGCTGGAATATGGACTGCTGGTATGGAGAGGTGTTTCCTCCGTAAAGAACAAATCCGGCCTATCCAAAGGCAAATCTCCATAAACCTCATCGGTTGAAACCTGATGATAACGCTGGATACCGTATTTGCGACAGACATCCATCAATACTGCGGTGCCCATAATATTGGTTTCCAAAAAAATTCCCGGATTCTCAATGGATCTGTCCACATGGGATTCTGCCGCAAAATTTACTACTATATCAGGCTTTTCCTCCTGAAACAGCTTATCCACTGCCTGTCTGTCACAAATATCTGCCTTGACAAAGCGGAAATTATCCTGTTGCAGCACTGGCTCCAAAGTAGAAAGATTTCCTGCATAGGTCAGCTTGTCCAGACACACTATGCGATAATCTGGATGAGCCTGCAGCATATGAAATACAAAATTGCTGCCAATAAATCCAGCACCGCCAGTTACTATAATAGTCATAAAATATCTCCTAAAACCATAATTGCCTTAAATGGCCAGCCTTATGGCAAAATATCAATAAATTTGCCCTCCAGTACATCCAGCAAATACCGTCCATACTGATTTTTCTTCAACACCTCATAGGTGGACATAACCTGCTCTTTGGTAATCCAACCATTAAGATAGGCAATTTCCTCCAGACAAGCAATCTTACGATGCTGATGGGTTTCCACCGTCTTAACAAAATTGGTAGCCTCTGCCAGACTTTCATGGGTTCCTGTATCCAGCCAGGTAAATCCCTGTCCCAGCAGCTCCACATTCAACCGCCCAGCTTCCAGATACAGCCTGTTCAAATCCGTTATTTCCAGTTCACCACGGGCAGATGGCTTCAAGGTCTTGGCCAGCTCCACCACCTGATTATCGTAGAAATACAAGCCAGTAACACAGTAGTTGCTCTTTGGCTGAGCCGGCTTTTCCTCAATGCTGATGGCATGTCCCTGCTGGTCAAATTCCACAATACCAAAGCGCTCTGGATCGTCCACATAGTAGCCGAAAATAGTAGCTCCCTGACCTGCCTCTGCCAAATCCACTGCCCTTTTCAGCCGACCGTTAAGGCCATGACCAGCAAAAATATTATCTCCCAGCACCATAGCCACTGTATCATCCCCAATAAAATCAGCACCTATAATAAAGGCCTGAGCCAAACCATCTGGTGATGGCTGTACTGCATAGCTAAGATGCAGGCCAAATTGACTGCCATCCTTCAGCAAAGCCTCAAATCTAGGTGTATCTGCCGGGGTAGATATAATCAAAATATCCCTAATTCCTGCATTCATAAGCACAGACAAGGGATAATAAATCATCGGCTTGTCATACACAGGCAAAAGCTGTTTGGATGTTACTGTTGTCAACGGGTACAATCTAGTCCCAGAACCTCCTGCCAGCACTATTCCCTTCATAATGCACCTCCTCAATCATCTTCGTTAAATTCCTTTTCATTATAGCACAGAACAACCATTTATTGAAACAAATTCACTAAGACTTCTTCTTACTCATAGCCATGACTACACCTACCACAATCAGCAAAAAGCCTAGCCAGAACCACAGGGTTATAGGCTCTCCCAACAGCAGCCACCCCAGCAGAGTACCTACCACTGGCTGCCAGAACATAAACAGCCCTGCCGTAGAAGCATCCATATAAAGCAAACCCTCATTCCACAGTACAAAGCCTCCTGTGGTGGAAATTACACCCATATAGCCAACACTTAGCAATACTGTAGGACTTAACAACAGATTCCAATCTCCCTGGGTGGCCAGCCACCAAATAGAATAGGGAGCCAAGCATATCAAGGCCACAATCAGCCCATAAAAAGTCAAGACAATAGGTGAATAATGCTCCAATAGCTTTAAAAATACCGCCATTAAAGCCCAGGTAATGGCTGCTATCATCAGCAATATGCCACCCCAAAGATTTACCTGAAAATTATCTGGATCGTAAACAATCAGCATAACACCAATAGTAGCCAAAACCACAGACATAATCCGTCCCAGAGTCATTTTTTCCTTTAATATCCAACAGCCAAAAACCACCATAAAAGCCGGTGTAGCTGCTGTTATAGTAGAACCTGTCTGGGCAGAGGTTAACAAAGTACCTGATTCCTGAGTAACAATAGACAAAGTTTGACCTATTAACCCGACCAAAGCCACCAGTTTCCAATCCTTCCGCTTAATACGCCAATCTACATGACGATAGCTTCCCAAAGCATAAAGGGCAAAAAATGCCAATATATAACGACACCAAACTAAAGGCACCGCCTCAATGGAGCCTACTACCAATCTTACAGCCAGAAACAAACCGCCCCAGATAATTCCAGCCAGAGAAAGGCAGATTGCCCCCTTCATGGTTTTACTCACATCATCAACTCACAATCTTCTACACTATTCCCACACTCACAATCATAACTTACCGCAAGTATATTTTGCCACACATTTTCCCTTTTTTCAATTAACAAAAAAGTAGCAATTCAATACTCAGCATTGAACTGCTACTTCCTTTTAAATTTTAAAGCTGAACTTTAGCCTGCTTGGCATCCTTTTCAGTAATATATCCCTGCTCTGCCTCCAACAGCTTGTCAGCTAACTGCAGCTGCATTTCTACCTGCTGATAGGAAGTACCGCCATAGGAATTGCGGTTCTTAACACAGGTTTCTGGGCTGATAGCCTCGTAAATATCCTCTGCAAAAAGGTCAGACAGCTTCTGGAACTCCTCCATAGACATATCTGCCAGCCACTTACCCTGCTCAATGCAGTAGTGAACAGCCTTGCCAGATACAGCATGGGCCTGACGGAAAGGCATACCCTTCTTTACCAGATAGTCTGCCAAATCTGTAGCATTGGAGAAATCCTCTGCCACAGCCCGACGCATAACATCCTTCCGCACCTTCATGCCCCGGAGAATTCTGGCATAAACTGCCAGACTGAACTTGATGGTATCAATGGCATCAAAGATACCCTCCTTGTCCTCCTGCAAATCCTTGTTGTAAGCCAGTGGCAAGCCCTTAACAGTGGTCAGCATAGCCATGAGATGGCCCATAACCCGACCGGTTTTGCCTCTTACCAGCTCGGATACATCAGGATTCTTCTTCTGAGGCATCATGGAAGAACCAGTGCAATGAGCATCATCCAGCTCAATAAAGAAGAACTCACGGGAACACCACAGAATGGTTTCCTCACTGAGACGGGACAGATGAACCATGAGAATGGAAGCCGCAGACAGGAACTCCATAATATAATCCCGATCAGATACTGCATCCAGACTGTTGCTATAGATAGCATCAAAATTCAACTGCTCAGCCACAAAAGGTCTGTCAATTGGGAAGGTAGTACCAGCCAGGGCACCTGCTCCCAAAGGCATAATATCACAGCGCTCATATACTCCACGGAAACGGTCAAAATCCCGCTTCAACATGGAGAAATAAGCCATCATATGATGGGAGAAAAGAATAGGCTGGGCTCTCTGAAGATGGGTATAGCCAGGCATAATCACATCGCTGTACTTGCGGGCGGTCTCCACCAAAGCTGCCTGCATATCCAGAATCAGCTTCTCTACCTCCACAACCTGACGGCGGATGAACATATGGGTGTCCAAGGCCACCTGGTCGTTACGGCTGCGGGCGGTATGCAATCTGCCGCCAGCCTCGCCAATAGCATCAGTCAGTCTTTTCTCGATATTCATGTGAATATCTTCCAGGGCAACCTCAAAGGAGAAATTGCCCTCTTCTATTTTCTTGTAGATATCCTTCAAGCCCTTGATAATATCATCACGGTCTGTCTCAGAGATAATGCCTACCTTGGCCAGCATGGTAGCATGGGCAATGGAGCCAGCAATATCCTCATTGTACATACGCTTGTCAAAATCAATAGAAGCCTGAAAATCATTTATCATCTCATCGGTGGACTTGGAAAAACGACCACCCCAGAGCTGCTCTGCCATATTATTTACCTGCCTTTTCCTGCATCAGAGCACGAACCTTCAGTGGCAAGCCAAAGAGGTTGATAAAGCCTTCTGCATCAGCCTGATTGTAAACATGATCCTCCTCGAAGGTTACAAATTCCTGATTGTACAGGGAATATGGAGACTTGGCACCAGCGCTCATAATATTGCCCTTGTAGAGCTTCAGCTTTACAGTACCGGTTACAGTTTCCTGAGTGCTGTCAACGAAAGCAGTCAGAGCCTCACGGAGCTGGCAGAACCACATTCCATCATATACCAGCTCGCCAAAGCGGATAGCTACACCCTCTTTGTAGTGGAAGGTAGCACGATCCAGGCACAGATACTCCAGCTCACGATGAGCATAGTAGAGAATAGCTCCGCCAGGATTCTCATATACACCACGGGACTTC
>OIWK01003781.1_pt1 | contig 10043 bp, 8 predicted proteins | sample 1587401 | NCBI WGS metagenome assembly OIWK01 (sample SAMEA3888911, study PRJEB22519) | human gut metagenome | biome: human gut; feature: human-associated habitat; material: faeces | place: Denmark | collected 2009
TAATGAAAGAGGGTATTTGAATGAAAAAACGTGTTGGTATCCTGACCTCCGGCGGTGATTGTCCGGGTCTGAATGCCACCATCCGCGGCGTAGCCAAAGCGCTGTATGCCCGCATGGGCGAGGATGTGGAGATCGTAGGCATCCTGAACGGCTACAGTGGTCTCATCAACGGCGATTACAAAGAGATGTGTGAGGACGACTTCCGCGGCATCCTGACGCTGGGCGGCACCATTCTGGGCACCAAACGCACCCCCTTTAAAATGATGCGCGTGGTGGAGAACGACAACATTGATAAAGTCGCCGCCATGAAAAAGACCTACAAGGAAGCCAAGCTGGACTGCCTGCTGTGTCTGGGCGGCAATGGCACCCACAAAACCGCAAACCTGCTCTCGCAGGAGGGCCTGAACATCATCGGCCTGCCCAAGACCATCGATAACGATATCTACGGCACCGACGTGACCTTCGGCTTCCACACTGCCGTGGACATTGCCACCGATGTCATCGACCGCATCCACACCACTGCCGGTAGCCACAGCCGCGTAATGTGCATCGAGATCATGGGCAACAAGGCCGGCTGGCTGACGCTGTACTCCGGCATTGCTGGCGGTGCAGACATCATCCTGCTGCCGGAACAGCCCTATGATATCGACCGTGTGTGCTCTGCCGTGGAGCGCCGCGCCAAAAAGGGTTCCAACTTCTCCATCATCGCTGTAGCCGAGGGTGCCATCAACTGCGAGGAAGCCGGCATGAAGCGCAAGGAGTGGATGGCAAAGCGCGCCGAGGCAGGCTTTGGCACCACCGCCACCAACCGCATTGCACAGGCCGTGCAGAAAAAGACCGGCATGGAGACCCGTGTGTGCATCCCGGGCCACATGCAGCGCGGCGGCAGCCCCAGCGCCTACGACCGTGTTCTGGCCACCCAGTTCGGCAGCTATGCGGCAAAGCTGGTGGAGATCGAGCGCTACGGCGTGACAGTCGCCATGGTGAACGGTCACGTCACCCAGAACCGTCTGGTCGATATTGCAGGCAAGACCCGTAACGTGCCGGAGGGCTGCGAGCTGCTCACCGTCGCCCGTCGCATGGGCATCAGCCTGGGTTGATTTTCTTCAAATATTATGCTTTCCCCCTGCCGATGGCATTCCTCCTGTCGGCAGGGGTTTATTGTATCCAACGTTTGGGTAATCCGTCTGGTTTTTCAGAATATCTTTTGTCGAAATCGCGAATGGATTATCTCTGTCTGTTCTGGTAAGATATTTATAGACAATTAAACCAGTCGTTACTCCTCGGGAGGCGCTACTGGCAGTTAACCGAAAGACATTATGGGTGTGTTATCGGTTCTGCACAGGTAGATGCTTCCGGAGGTTTTTTCTTTTTATTGCGTGTTTTTCAACATTCTGTCGGGAGGAAGCTGTCCATGAAGCTGCTGCGTAAGATCAATAATAACGCTGCCGTGGCGCAGGATAATCGTGGTCGTGAGATGGTCGTTCTGGGCCGTGGGGTAGGCTTCCACCCGATGCCCTATGAGCTGACCGACCTTTCTGTGGTCTACCGCACCTTTTATGACGTAGACCCGCAGTATTACGAAATCCTGTCCAACCTGCCGGAAGACGCTCTTCTGGCAGCGGCAGATATTACCGAACAGTCCGAGATCACCCTGCACACCGAGCTGAACCCCAACCTGCCCTTCACGCTGGCCGACCATATCGCCTTTGCACAGCAGCGGGAAAAGCAGGGCATCCGGATGGCAGCTCCGCTCCATTACGACGTACAGCATCTGTATCCCCGCGAGTACGAGCTGGGCCTGCGGGCACTGGAGACCGTGCGTCTGCGTACCAGTTCTTCCCTGCCCCGCGCCGAGGCCGTAAGCATTGCGCTGCATATCGTCAATGCCGAGCTGGAAGGCAGTGACCTTTCCAGCACCCTGACCGCTGTGGAAGTTCTGGACGAAGTGACGACCTCCGTGGAGCAGGAGCTTGGCATTGTGCTGAACCGCGAAAGCTACAACTACGCCCGGTTTGCCATGCACATCCAGTTTCTGGTGCGGCGGCTTTCCGCCGGGGTTGCCATGGAGCAGGGCAGCGGAAAAATGCTGGACGAGCTGTCCCTCGAATATCCCGCCGTCTACCACTGCGCCTGCGCCGTTGCGCAGGGCATTGAACAGCGCCACGGCTGGCATTGCAGCCGTGACGAAGTGCTGTACCTGATGCTGCACATCTACCGTGTGCAGAACTGCGAAAGCAACTGATTTTTTGAATGTTTCCGGCTCCGGAGATGCGCGCGTCCGGGCCGGATGCAGATAGAGTTATCCACCAACGGAGGTTTCCCCTATGGATCGTGAGAAGTTTCTGGAAAAGCTTTTTCCGCTGATTGGCGGAAAAGAAAACACCAGTCTGTGCGAGTTTCAGGACGGCGTGCTTTACGTCACCCTGAAGGACGCCGGTCTGTCCGATGAAAACGCTGTGGCAAAACTGCCGGATGTTGCATCCGCCACCCTGCGCCGCGGCCGCCTTACGGTCACATTCGGGGAGCCGGAAAGAAAAGAGGAGGTTCCCTTTATGGCGAACAAAAATACGGACTACCGCGCGCTGGCCGCTGCGATTGTTGAAGCAGTCGGTGGCAAGGAGAACATTACCAGCTGCGTGCACTGTGTCACTCGGCTTCGTTTCAACCTCAAAGACCTTAAAAAATCCAAGAGTACTGAGGAGATCGGTTCTATCCCCGGCACAGTGGGCTGCGTGAATCAGGGTGGACAGCTTCAGGTAATCATCGGCCAGACTGTGGCAGATGTATACGCTGAGGTCTGCAGTCAGGCTGGGCTGGATACCCAGACGGCACTGACCGAAAATCTTGATGCAGAAAAGAAGAAGTGGTCCCCCAAAGTGCTTTTTGACGTCATCAGCAGCGTATTTGTTCCTGCGGTCCCCGCTTTTGCCGGTGCCGGCATCATCAAGGGCCTTCTGACGCTCTTTACGACCTACGGACTTATGAGCAATGAGACGGGCCTGTATCTAGTACTCAATGCCATTGGTGATTCGGTATTCTACTTTCTGCCGTTCATCATCGCTTACACAGCTGCTAAAAAATTCAAGACCAACGAAGTGTTAGCTCTGGTGCTGGCAGGTCTATATATGTACCCTTCCATCCTCAACAATGCAGGAAACAGCATCAGTGTGCTGGGCTTCCCGGTCACCTGCGTAAAATATAGCAGTACAGTGCTGCCCATCCTGTGCTCCGTGTGGATCATGAGTTATATCTACAAATGGATGCAGAAACACACGGTCGAGTATTTGCGCGCGGTTGTGGTGCCGATCGTAACGCTTGTTGTTACCGGCCTGCTTTCCATCTGTGTTATTGGACCCATTGGCTACAACTTGGGCGTTTACCTTGGCTATGCATTCAAATGGCTGTTTGATACTGCTCCATGGCTGGGCGGCTTGATCGATGGCGGCACCCGTCCTCTGGTCATCTTTACAGGTATGCACATGACCCTTTCCACCATCATGATCAATAATGTTAACACACTGGGCTATGATATGCTCGGCCCTGTGCATGCAGTGGCTACCATGGCCAGCGCCGGTATGTGCTTTGGCGCATTCCTGCGTGCCCGCAAGGACAGCAACAAGTCTACTTGCTTTTCTGCATTCATTTCTGCCTTCATCGGCATTACGGAACCAAGCCTGTATGGTGTGGCCATGCGTTTCAAACGCCCGCTGGTTGCTCTGTGCATCGGTGGTGGTGTATCCGGCGCGTTCGTTGCTGCCATGGGTGCAAAGGCCATCTCGTTTGCAATGCCTTCCATCGTTAGCCTGCCTGTTTACAGCGGTTCCATTCCCACGATGTTGATTGGCTTTGTTATCTCGTTTGTGCTTACCGCTGTTCTGACTTATATGCTGGGATTCGATGAGGGTATCGAAAAGGACGAGCGTGCGATTCAGGCCGAGAAAAAGGCTGTAAAACTGCATTGATTTTCGTATTGAAAGGAACGATTTAATCATGAGTAATTCTATTAAATTCCCCGAAGGATTTCTGTGGGGCGGTGCAACCTCCGCTGGCCAATATGAAGGCGGTGCCGACGAGGGCGGCTGCGGGCTGTCTCACATGGATTATATTCGTTATCTGCCCCGTAAGGAGGGTATGTACCACCTCGTGCTGAACATCACCCCGGAAATGTTCGAGGATTACAAAGCCCATGATGCCGCACACGACCCTGAGTATTATTTCCCGTTCCGCAAAGGTGTCGATTTCTATCATCATTATAAAGAGGACATCGCATTGTTCGGTGAGATGGGCTTCAAGACCTTCCGCATGAGCATCAAGTGGTCCCGCCTTTTCCCCACCGGAAGAGAGGAAAAGCCCCTGACTGAGGGCGTAGAGTTTTATCATAATGTTTTCCGTGAGCTGCACAAATATGGCATCGAGCCGCTGGTCACGATGACACACTATGATATCCCCGTTACTCTTACCGAAAGTATCAACGGCTGGGAAAACCCAGAGATGGTGGCGCTGTGGACACACTTTGCAAAATTTCTGATTGATGAGTATAAGGATGAGGTGACCTACTGGCTCACCTTTAACGAGATCAATATGGCTGCCAACAGCAGCTATCTTGGCGGTGGCATGTTAGTGGAAAAGAGCAGCAAAAAGCCGCTGACCTGTGTGCATCAGGCTTTTCATCATATGCTGGTAGCCAGTGCCATTGTAACCAAATATGCCCATGATACCGCCCCGCAGTGCAAAATTGGCAATATGATCGCACGGCTGCACAATTACGCCTATACCTGCCAGCCTGCCGATGAGTTGGCCACCATGCAGGCCAACCAGCTGAACCTCTTTTTTGAGGACGTCATGGCGCGGGGTCGCTACCCGCAGACCATGCTGAACTATTATCGGGACAATGATGTCGTACTGGACTGGTACCCAGACTATGAGCGTATCCTGCAGGAAGGCACAGTGGACTTCCTGTCCTTCAGCTACTACTTTACTGGCGTGATCTCGGACGACCCGGACAAACGGGAACCGCGCGGCATCTTTGTGCGCAAACTGAAGAACCCGTACCTCAAGCACAGCGACTGGGGTTGGGCTACCGACCCCACTGGCCTGCGCATCACGTTGAATGAACTGTACGACCGTTATCAGAAACCTTTGTTCATCGTTGAGAACGGTCTCGGTGCACATGACAAGCTGGAAACGGACGGCACTGTACACGATGCCTATCGCATTGACTATCTCCGTCAACACATCGAAGCCGTTCGGGATGCCATCGGGGACGGTGTGCCGGTGATGGGCTACACGCCGTGGGGCTGCATCGATCTTGTGAGCATGGGCGATGCGCAGATGTCCAAGCGCTACGGTTTCATCTACGTCGATGCCGACGACGAAGGCAACGGCACCTATAACCGCTACAGAAAAGATTCGTTCTACTGGTACAAAAAGGTCATTGCCACCAACGGCGAAGACCTGAGCTGATTTTTCCACAGACACAAAAATACCGGTACAGTTGAAAAGCTGCACCGGTATTTTTTACTTTTCGGTCACATCATGCCGGGTAGGCTGGTTCTGTTCAAAGGCCACGGCGCTTTCCAGCACACCGCGCACCATGCTCTCCACATCCTCGTGGGTGTAGAAAGCCGTGTGGTCGGTCAGGATCACATTGGGCATGCTGCGCAGAACCGCCAGCTCCGGGTTCGGGATCACATCGCCCATGCGATTATAATAGTACAGGCCGTTCTCGTTTTCCAGCACATCCAGGCCCGCTGCGCCGATCTTGCCGCTTTCCAGCCCGGCGATCAGTGCATCACTGTCGATCAGCTTGCCGCGTGCGGTGTTGATGATGGTCACGCCCGGCTTCATGGTCTCAATGGCTTTGGCGTCGATGAGATGGTGGTTCTCCTCGGTGGCATTGGTGTGCAGGGTGATGACATCGCTTTCGGCCAGCAGAGTCTCCAGCGGCACATACTCCGCGATCTTCTTCACCTCTGCATTGGGGTACAGATCGTAGGCCAGCAGACGGCAGCCAAAGCCGGACAGATGCTGCAATACCGTGCGGCCAATGCGGCCGGTACCGATCACGCCCACCGTGCAGGTGGAGATGTCACGGCCGATCTTTCCCTGCAGCGAGTAGTCCTGCGCCTCCCCGCGCTTGAGGATGTGCCCTGCCTTGCGCAGGCTCATCAGCATGAGCATAATGGCAAAGTTTGCAACGCCGTTTGGCGGGTAGTCCACATTGGCCACCTTCATGCCCAGTTCCCGGGCCGTCTCGCGGTCTACATGGTCATAGCCGATGGAGCGGCAGCAGATGGACTTTACGCCCAGTTCATGGAAGCGCTTTACCATGGGCGCGCTCATATCGCAGGGCGTTACTGATACAGCGTCATAGCCCTTTGCCAGCTCTGCATTTTCCAGTGTGGGATACTCCTGCGTATAGCCGAACTCAATATCCAGCTGCGGTGCCAGCCGCTGTGCAATGCTCAGCTCATCGTACGGACGCAGCGTGTAAAAAAAGACTTTTGTTGCCATAGAACTTCCCTCCCGGCTGATTTTGTCTTTATTTTAACACGTTCTGCGCGGACTGACGCATTTTTAGTGGTGAATTATATTCATCTTTTGCATGAGGACGCATATTTCCATGCAGATGCTGCAAAAAGAGTTGTAAAAAATCGGAAAAGAGGGTATGATAGAAGGAGCAAGTCGTAGTATACATCACTGAAACATAAAAGGAGTGTGCCTTATGCGCGCTTATGAACGGCTTTTGAATTATGTCCGGGTGCACACCACCTCGGACGAGACCTCCGGCACTCACCCCTCCGCCGAGCGGGAGTTCGACCTTGCCCGCCAGCTGGTGGAGGAGATGAAGGCTCTTGGCATGGAGGATGCCCATGTGGACGAGCACTGCTACGTCTACGGCACTCTGCCTGCCACCCCGGGCTGCGAGGACAAGCACGCACTGGGGCTCATCGCCCACATGGACACCGCCGATGATGCCAGCGGCGAGAACGTGCAGCCCATCGTCTGGGAGAACTACAACGGCGGCGATGTGACCCTGCCTGCCACCGGCATGGTGATGAAGCCTTCCATGTTCCCCTTCCTCACCTCCATGAAGGGGGAGACTCTTATCACCTCGGACGGCACCACTCTGCTGGGTGCCGACGACAAAGCCGGCATTGCGGAGATCCTCACCGCCGTGGAGACCCTGCAGCAAAAGGGCTTTCCCCACGGCAGACTGTGCGTAGCCTTTACGCCGGACGAGGAGATCGGCGAGGGCGCAGAGCTGTTTGACATCCCCGGCTTCGGCGCGGACTTTGCCTACACTGTGGACGGCGGCGATGCCGGTTCCATTGAGTACGAGAACTTCAACGCCGCTTCTGCCACCGTGACCATCCACGGTTTCTCTGTCCACCCGGGCACTGCCAAGGACACCATGATCAACGCTTCCAATGTTGCCATGGAGTTCCATCAGGCGCTGCCCATCACCGCCCGCCCCGAAACGACCGAGGGCCGGCAGGGCTTCTATCATCTGTGCCAGATGTACGGCGATGTGACCACCGCAAAACTGGGCTATATCCTGCGCGACCACAGCGCCGACAAGCTGCAGTTCAAAAAGGACAACATGCTGGACATTGCCGAGTTTTTGAACGGCAAGTACGGCGAAGGCACCGTTGAGGTGGAGATCAAGGACAGCTACCGCAACATGCTGGAAAAGATCAAGCCGCATTTCCATTTAGTAGAAACCGCACGCAAGGCCACCTGCATGGCCGGGCTGGAACCGGAAGAGATTCCGGTGCGCGGCGGCACCGATGGCGCTATGCTGAGCTGGAAGGGCCTGCCCTGCCCGAACCTTGGCACCGGCGGCTTCAACTTCCACGGCGTGTGTGAGTGCATCACCGCCGAACGCATGGACCGCTGCACCGAGATCCTGCTGAACATTATTTCTCTGTACGCAGAGTGATTTTTTATTCTCAATATACAAAAAGTGGGTGCTGTTTTGGGATAGCACCCACTTTTATTATACTCTGACGTTTGCCTTTACGACTCTTCACGTGAAAACGCAAATCAGGGCAGACCGCAGTCTGCCCTGATTTGCTCTATTCATGCCCAACACGCCAGCGGAGGGCATTCAAATCATTTAACCCACGTTGATATGTCCCACCGGCATGATCTTCCGCTTGTTATCGTCGGGCTTTGCCGTCAGGCTCATGGCCAGCGACACCGGGCCCACACGGCCCATGAACATGACCGCCATATACAAAGCTTTCGCACCCCGGTTCAGCTGGCTGGTAACGCCCACCGAAAGGCCCACCGTACCAAAGGCCGAGCAGGATTCAAAGATCGCGTCAATGATCGATACCGCCTCCGAAGTGTTGTAGTACACCACCACAGCCGAGCCAACCGCCGCCAGCCCGCCGAGCACGATAATGGTCAAAGCACGATAAACCGTCTTGGACTCGATGTGGTGCTCTGCGATCACACAGTCGTCGCGGCCCTGAGCCACGCTGCGGATGGTCAGGATGATGACAGCAAAGGTGGTCACCTTCACACCGCCGCCGGTGGAGCCGGGTGCCGCACCGATGAATTGCAGCACACTCATCAGCAGCTTGGTAATGGGCCCGCAGGCGGCAAGGTCGATGGTATTCATGCCTGCCGTACGGGTAGACACCGACTGGAACAGCGCCGCCATCAGCTTACCGGGCACAGAGAGCCCGCCCATGCTGGCAGGATTGTTCCACTCCATCAGCGCGATGAGCGCCGCGCCGCCGAGCCACAGGATCACCGAGAAGCTCAGCACCACCTTAGCCTGCAGAGACAAGCGGTGTTTTTTGTGGTACTCGCCGATTTCCACCCAGACCATAAAGCCCAGACCGCCGGAAATGATCATGAACATTACAACGGCCTGTACATAGTAGTTGTTCACATAGGGCACCAGTGAGGAATACTGCCCGAACCGGCCAAACAGGTCAAAGCCCGCGTTGCAGAAGGCCGAAATTGCCGTAAACACACTGATCCAGATGCCCTCCAGCCCAAACTGCGGCACAAAGACAAACAGCAGCAGGAGGATACCGATGCCCTCAAACAGCCCGGCCAGACCCACCACGATCTTCAGCACGTCCTTTGCCTGCGCGTATCCATCTGCCGAGACGCTCTCGCCCAGCAGCCGCAGGTCACGGAAGCCCATGCGCCGCCGCATGGCCAGCGCAAAAAAGCTGGTGAGCGTGACCAGACCAAGGCCGCCTACCTGAATGAGCAGCAGGATCACGGCCTGCCCGAAGAAGGTAAACTGCGTCCAGGTGTCCCGCACGATCAGGCCGGTAACGCAGGTGGCACTGGTGGCCGTGAACATGGCATCCAGCACATCCAGCCGCCCATGCCTGCTGGCAATGGGCAGGCTGAGCAGCAGCGTGCCCGCCGCGATCACCAGCAGAAAGCTGACACAGATGGTCTGGGTGGCACTGCTGCCGGCCAGCCAGCCTTTTTGTTTGCGGAGATTGAATTTCTCCTTTTTTCGTTTTAGCATAAAGCCCCTCTTATTTTCAGCCATTCCCGCAGGATACTTTCCAGTTTGCCCCGATCCAGTATCTGTTCATTCAGTTCTGCGTTGCAAACATGGAGAATGTTCCCGCTGCCAGCAGTTTCTGCGTTTCTTTCGCGTAGATCTCCACCAGCACGGTGCACACGGTGCGGCCCCGGTGCTGCACTTTGCCCACCGCGTAGACCTGACCCTCGTGGATGTTCCGGGCTTCCTGCCGGGTACGACCCAGGAGTACGGCGGCGTGATCACCCACGGCGCGAAGCTGCTGTTCGCCTACTGCGAGGCCACCGTGCCGAAGATCACCGTGACGCTGCGCAAGGCTTACGGAGGCGCATACATCGTCATGTCGTCGAAGCACATCCGCGGCGACATCAACTACGCATGGCCGACGGCCGAGATCGCTGTGATGGGTGCGAGCGGTGCCGTCGAGGTGCTGCATGCCAAGGAGCTCGCCGCTTTCGAGAGCGACCCAATCGAGCTTGCCCCCTGGGACCCCATGGGATCTCTTGCCTAGCCCAAC
>OIWK01003784.1_pt1 | contig 10038 bp, 10 predicted proteins | sample 1587401 | NCBI WGS metagenome assembly OIWK01 (sample SAMEA3888911, study PRJEB22519) | human gut metagenome | biome: human gut; feature: human-associated habitat; material: faeces | place: Denmark | collected 2009
TTATTTCCCTACTCTGTTCAGGAAACAGCTCAGAAACGCCTTCTGTCCATCGCCGACCTCTCACCACCGCCGGCTCGCTTCGTCGGACATACTCCTCTTCCTCATCGCCGTATATGGGAACATTGTAGCAAAAGAAACAAGAAATGTAAAGAGAAAACGGGGCTTTTTCGGAAAAGGAATGATGGCGTGGATCTAACTCCTCTTTCGGCCGTCCCTCCACTTCCCTTAAAGCATTCCTGCAAATCTTGAATTTACGTTCCTCCCCACCACTTGTCACTAGGGGCCCTTTTTAGGGAACAATTCCCATCGATTGATGGCCTGCAGAAACAGTGTCTCCGCAGCTATCAGAAAAAGAACGTCCACGACAGGAAATAAGCGGTCGAGAATATCCACTTCTGCCGTCCTATGTGCTCCATCAAAATGATTTGATCCACTTTCCGCTGGATCAAATCTGCCATGTGCTCCTGCAACGTCTTTTCCGGTACTTGCCTTCAATGGTTCAATCGTTCTTTCTTCTCTTCCGGCGTTTCCAACGGATCTAGCCATGAAGGGGGCATTGAAATGAGCGATCATCATTTCTAAACAGGTATGGAATATCTCCGAGAAGCCATGCAAACTTGAACGGCCTCCGGATTTCCATGAAATTCTTCTATGAAATAAAGCATCGTCAATTCATGCAGAAGATATTCCCCCCACCCCTGCATTTTGATAGAAATCGCTGTTCTGGATCTATCACGGATGGCTTCTGTACCTCTTAGTGATGACACACATAGTCGGAATATACCATGCCAGACTTTTCATCCCAAGCCACCACCTTGATGATCGTGGAACCTATATCGATTCCGATAGAAATACATCTCATAGCCTTTTTCTCCCATTAATCAAATCATTACACACAGAAAAAGCGAAGACTGAGGGAATTCCTCAATCTTCGCTTTATTTGAACTCATTTCAATTCAGGATACATCCCATTCTTCAGTATTTCTAATCCCTCAACAGTTCTTACTGCCGTTGTGTACATATAATCCAATCTAAGTGGATAAACTCTATGATTTTCAACAGCATCTAAAGAATTGAATCTAGGATCAGTGAGCAATTTATTCACATTTAAAGTATCATCACCATTGAAATAGACCACAAAAATCACATCTGGATTTAACACAAGTAAAGATTCGTAGTCTAATCGATCACTTTTCCATGGCAATCTACCACCTAACTGTGAAATCATATCTCCGATGAGCCATTCTTTTCCATAGTTCACGATTGCATGTCCTTGGAATTCAATGACCATGACGGTTAGATGATTTTTCCCTTGTATCCGTTCTTGAATACCAGTAATCTTCCGATGAATTTTATCAACTATCTCTTTTGCTTTTTCTTCTTTACCAAAAATTTTCCCCATATCCAAAATATATTGGCATTCATCTTCAACCCCAGCATAATTTTTTACTCGATTTGATGTTGCTGCTATATAAGTAATCACATTTCGAGATTTCCAAAAGTCCGTTGTTCCAAGGCTTTTTGGCATAAAGGTTGATTTCCAGCCAATAATACAATCTGGATTTAGAGCCATCGCTTCTTCCAAAGATAGATTTCTAAATGTTATTGGTTTTAGTCGTTCTGCAGTACTCCGGTATTGAGGAAGATATTCCTTTTGCCAATCTGTATTCTGCATATTTACGGCAACAATGCGATTTTCAACACCTAACGCGATTAAGGTTTCTTCACAATTAATTCGATTAGCAATTACTCTTTCTGGTATTCTTTCAATAGAAACCATAACGGGTTGACGCTCCGAATTATAAGTTTGTACCATCTTTGCATCTGATGTCTGCACATATAATGTAGAGTCGTTATTTCTGCTATAGCTTTGCGTGACAAATATTACTATCGCTACAACACTAAGCAGAAATAACAAACCCCTCCATATTTTTTTCAAAAACAAAAACATTAGAATTTAGTATTAACTCCAATCATGAAGCTTCTTCCAGGCTGCGGGAATGCGCCTTTCCCCATATGGTAGAAATAGCGATTCTCCCATGCTGTATTCCACAAATTATTGCCAATAAAATAAATCGAAGTAGAGTCTGTTATTTTATAATTCAAAGTCAGATCACTAACAACAAATCTATTATTTGTGAAATAAGCTGTATCATTTCCTGAATAAATGCTAGTCAAGAAATCTGCACTAAACTTACCTTTAGTATATCCAACATCCAACTGATAACTATTGATAGGCAATTGTTTGCTCAATAAATCATCCAAACTTGTCCCAGATCCATCTGGAACAGTTTTGATATTTTTGGCATGATAGTTCGCTTTTACATAAGAATAGGAAATTCCCATATTCCAATTGTCATTAAACTGATGGGTATATCCAATATTGAATGCTCTCTTATTTTGCTTTGCATTCATTGCATAACTCTTAGTACCCGTTGCTGTTGTGCTATCTTCAATGGAATAAGATGCAATAGCATTATCCATTCCTAAATAACTATAGTTAATATCAATACTGGATTTATTTCCAATGGATTTCTTTAAGCCAACATTATAAACATTACCTTTTTCATCATCTAACGGTTCCAATACAGCATCATAATCGGTCACCTTTTTGGCTCTAAAGATTTGTGCCCAAGAACCGTATGCACTTAATGTACTATTAAACTTATATTGTGTAGACAACATCATGCCTAAATGATTTACATTACTATTCAAAGGTGAACCATCTGCACCATTTCCCTTTTTCACAGTATAATCACTTGCATGAATATATCTAACACCTGGTGTAATTTCAAACTTATCGCTGATTTTAATTTTATCTTGCAAATAACCAGTTATGGAATTACGCGAAATGTTAGCTTTCGTACTTGCCGACGGATTATCCCGACGAAAATAATCATGACTAATTGTCATTCCCCACAATAAATTATTCAATCCAACTGTTTTACCAAACTGAAAATCTACCCCAGTACTTCTTTCATGATATGTTGATACAGAATGTTCACCTGTATAAGTAGCCAACCATTGTTTCACTTGATCTGGAGTTAAGTTACCCGATGGCGACGTACCTGGCATCTTTGAATTCTTTACCCACGCAGCACCATAGTCATTACTGGTATGGAAGAATCGGATATAGCTAGGAAGTTCATTATCTTTTTTAAATTGCCATGTCACATCCATATTACGTGTAACACTAGTGGTATAATCACCTAAAACGCCATGATACCACCATTTATTTCTAAAGCCAGGATTAATTGGTGCATGAGATTTACCAGCTGCAGCATCTGCATTTACTTCCCCACTAAAGAATCTGTCCACATTTTTATAATCTCTCGGTACTACAGGATAGCCATCCCAGTTATTGGTGTAATTGAAAGAGAACGATAAAAATCTATCTTCATCATATAATCTGTCTAACCGAACAGAAGCGCCATCATCTTTATATCTAGTACCATAATACTTATAGCTCTTACCCATTTCTCCATCTTTATAATGAGTATCTCCACTCATTTCGCGATTGAGTGCTCCAAAATAACGCCATTTCCCATCATCATTAGAGCCAGATGTAACAATTCCATAAGTATGCTTATTCCAAGAACCAGTAGCTAAATCAACAGTTGTTGAATTTTTTAATTGTCCCTTACGGGTGATGATATTGATAACACCGCCACTTGCATCTCCACCATAAACGGACGCCCCAGGTCCCTTAATTACTTCAATAGATTCGACATTGCCAATATTCGTTATCAAATGAAGAGGTACTACTGACCCATTACCGCTAGAACTGGATTGCCCGCCAGCAGAATTAGATACTGCATTATCTAAACGTCTTCCATCAAGTAATACAACAACATGACCATCCCCATTAATTGTCACTTGTTGACTGTATGCTGCAAAACCATATTCACCACCATGATATCCCATATCATTAATGTGAACACCTGGCACTCTTTTTACCGCATCTGTAATATTCTGAAAATGCTTCTTTTCTATATCTTGTCTCGTTATTACAGTAACATCTCCGCCTGTTCTTGAATAAGACTGTTCTGTAATTACATTACCAAATTTATCATACTGCCTATTCGCATCAACCTCGATACCATCTAGGGTATACACATTAGCTGCCCAGGTAGTTACCCCCCCCCCGAAATTGTCAACATGGCAGCAGTTGCCAAAGCACTGTAAATTTTCCTGTTCATACAATACTCCTCTTTTCTTAAAATGATAAATGATACATGAAAAAATATTCCATCATTCCCATCATGTTTCCATGATAGAAAGGATTGGCTTTATGCCTATTACCCTCCCAAAGCTTATTTTTCTCTGTTAATTTTTATTATTCTGGCGGTGATTACTCACATAAATTATCACATTTTCTCTAATATTTCAATAGTATATTACTAGTGAATTATTTTTATTATTTTCTTTTTGTAATATTTATTATGATTGCAATAAAAAGAGGGCTGAATTACTCCTCTTTCCACAAAACCATCTGCTCTTTATACCTGATTATTTTACGCGCCTCTCCTCCTGTGATCCAGATAGTTTTTGCAAACCGCTGCGCCGCAGCTCTGACCTGCAATAAAAAACTGTGCATCCAAGTCTGTACTTGGATACACAGTTTGCTTAATCAAAATTCTTTTTTCCGCTGCTCTCCATGAGAAATTTTCTTCCAATAAAAAATCCGCTCAGTGAGCGGATAAAAAAATGGAGCGGGTGAAGGGAATCGAACCCTCGTAACCAGCTTGGAAGGCTGGCGCTCTACCATTGAGCTACACCCGCATAAAAATGGTCGGAGCAGCAGGATTTGAACCTGCGACCCCTTGGTCCCGAACCAAGTGCGCTACCAAACTGCGCTATGCCCCGACAACGTAGATGATTATAGCATTTTGTTTTCTTTCTGTCAATAGGATTTTTATTGATAGTTTGATTTACCCCCTTGTCTCCCAATAGCATTTATGCTATCATCAGTATAGGAAGAAGGAGTCTGCTATGTACAATATTGAGTTTTATACAAACAGAAATGGCCAATCTGAGATTCTGAATTTCCTTGAAGCATTGCGTACAAAAAGTAAAACCAGCAAAGACGCACGCATTCAATACAACCAGATTGTTTTCTATATCGATTTGCTTGCAAAGAACGGCAGCAATCTTCCCATTAAGATCACGAAACATTTAGAAGAAGATATCTGGGAGCTGCGTCCGGGTTATAACCGCGTTTTTTATTTCTATTATGACAACAAGCAATATGTGCTTCTTCATCATTTTCGCAAAAAATCGCAAAAGACGCCAGCGAAGGAGCTTCTCCGGGCCAAGGCAGAACGCGATGATTACATCAAACAAAAGGAGGAAAAATCATGAACTGGAATGACTATAAAGAGCACGTCAAAGCATGCAGTGAGGACGACCGTAGAAATATGGAAGAAATTGAAGCGGCGGCTGATATCGTCTCCTCCTTGATCAAGCGTCGGCAGGAGCTTGGCCTCAGCCAACGAGCACTGGCTGAGCGCTGCGGTATCCCACAGTCTTCTGTCGCCCGCATCGAGTCCTGCAGTGTAGCTCCCAAGCTCGATACTCTCATCAAACTGATGCAGGCACTACAGCTCAAACTGCAGGTAGCCGTTGCCAGCTGAATAGCAAACGGGTACGTCCCTGGCAAGCAAGGACGTACCCGTTTAGGATAACAAACCCCCGTAGCGGATATGTCCGCTGCGGCTTTTTTATTTCTCTTCCATGGTTTCTTTCTTTGCCTGGTAGGTGCCTGGCTGCGCCATGACCTTTGGTTTCTTCATTTCATTGTACGCCTGGATCATCATCGCGCATTCTACGCGTTTCTTCTGAATCTCACAGGTGATATGGAATGGCTTATGAATGTCGCCGGCAAATGCTTCGTTATTCGCATGGCAGCCGCCGGAGCAGAAGAATTTCGCCCAGCAGTCGACACATTCCGGCTTGCTGAAGACGTGGTTCATGCGGAAGTCGCGCATCATCTTGAAGTTCTTGAGCCCTTCATAGACGTTGCCGATGACGTAGCCTTCTCGTCCGACGAACTGGTGGCAGGGGTAAATATCGCCATTCGGTACGACGGCGAGATACTCGTGACCGGCGCCGCAGCCGCGAAGACGCTTCGGGAGGCAGGGGCCCTTCCAGAGGTCCATATTGAAATGGAAGAAGAAGAATGGACGGCCTTCCTCTTCTCTTGCGATGAAGAGCTTGGCGAGGCGGTCATATTCCGCTTTGACGCGCGGCAGATCCTCTTCCTTGATGGAGTAGTCGGCAGTGTCTTCGCCGACGACCGGTTCCATGGATACAGCCGGGAAGCCCTTGTCGATCATGTCGATGACGTCGGTCGTAAAGTCCATATTGTAACGGGTGAAGGTACCGCGGACATAGTATTCCTCGCCCTTGCGGTTCGCCACGCAGTATTGGAGATTCTTCACGATCTCATCATAGGTGCCTTCGCCATGGACGCCCGGACGCATACGGTCATGCATTTCCTTGCGGCCGTCAAGCGACAGGATGAGACTGATGTGATTGTCTGTCAGATATTTGACCTTTTCCTTGTCGAGCAGAAGGCCATTCGTGGTGAGGGACATCTTGATCTTCTTGCCGTGCTTCTTTTCCTGCTTGTGTACATAGTCGATGGTCTGCTGTACGACATGCCAGTTCATGAGCGGTTCACCGCCGAAGAAATCAAGCTCGCAGTGTTCACGCGGACCGCTGTGCGCGATGAGGAAATCGACAGCTCTTCTGGCAACGTCGAAGCTCATCAGCATGCGCCACTGGCCATAGCCGCCCTGTCCGGCGAAGCAGTACTGGCAGCGCAGATTGCAGTCGTGAGCGATATTGATGCAAAGCGCTTTGATGATCGGACGGTCTTCGATCGCCATTTTGTAATTCTTATCCATCGGTGCGAAGAGCACTTCTTTGGCGATGAATTCATCAAGGTCATCCATGACTTCATTGAGTTCCGCCTCTTCGTAGTCTTTGGCCAGATTCGCCAGAACCATTCCCCGGTTGGTTCCATTGTAATACGCGAGGACCTTGTACGTCACATCATCGACGACATGTACGATGCCGCTGTTCACATCCATGACGATATTCATGCCGTTCTGCTGGAAACGGTGGATCATTGGCTTAACGTTGTAATCCATGAAATGTTATTCTCCTTTTATTGATTGCTTGCTGGTATATCAAGGTAAGGCTTATGGTCTGGAAGGGCTCAACAGTTTTATGGCTTCAAAGGGATGGTGCGGCGCAGCCGATCAGGAAGCGCCGAAAATTCTGATGCTATTTCCCTTCCACCCTCATCCATTCTCTCACAAGAAAAGCCCCCGGTCTCAAGGCCGGGGGCTTGGCCGTGCATCAGCTTATGCTCTCTTTGCTTCTGCTTCTTCCTGTTCTGTGCAGATCAGGTTGCCAATGGTGCAGCTTGTTTTGCAAGCGGACTGGCAGGAAGTCTGACATTCACTGCAGCCTTCGAATTTGATGGAGTCCTGCAGAGAAGACTTGTTGATTGTAACGATGTGTTTGGACATGATGTCACCTCCCTGAAACCAAGATTTCTTGCATTATCATACCATAGGTGAGGGTAAATGTACACCCTCTCGAGAAAAGTTATTATAAGGAAATGGGGCCGGGCAGGCACATCGGTCCATTTTCCCTTCCATTCCTCATTTACAGCATCTGACAGATCCCGTAGATCGCGCCCACAGGGATAAGAGCCATCATGGCGAGCGCTCCGAAGCAGCCATTGCCTTTACCGTGTACGGTGAACCAGTCGTCCGCAATGCTCTTCATTTCCTGGAACTCTCTTTCGAGTCCCTGAAGGATGCGCCAGAGCTCGCGACAGTCGGCTTCGGTCATTTCTTCACTGGCATCGACCTCAAAGCCTTCCTCCGCCTCAGCTTCGCGCTTCTTGCGCTCGGCTTCCTTCTTCGCCTTCTCTTCCGCAGCCGCCATCTGTCCTTTGATGGAGGATTTCCAGTCGCCTGTCTCCTCTTCCTTAGGAGCGACTTCCACCGCTTCCTCTTCCTTCGGTGCTTCTTCCTTCGGCGCTGCCTCTTCCTGATCGACGACCTTCAATAGCTCTGCCTTCAGGGCTTCCATGTCTTCGGTGTATTTATGAACGGCTGCATCCCAAAGTGCATAGTCGAGTTTCTTTTTGAAATCATACATCGTCCCCATTGTCGCCTGATTGAAAAGAAACTGGGTGTTGTCCATATCCGCAAAGATCTCGCCAATGCGTCCCTTGTGCTTGAACTTCGACTTGCCCACTTTGACAAAGTACATGTAGGTACCGATGTGCGCTCTCAGGTTTCCTATCGGGGTGTCGGATTCGTGCTTTTTATCAAAAAATCCCATGGATGGTTGCTCTCCTTACATTTTTATTTCTTCTTATTATATAGGGAACGAAGGGAAGGTTCAAGGTTTTTGAAAAGAGTGACTTGTGACTGGTAGCTTGTGTCCAGTCACTAGTCACTAGTCACTAAAATCCCCCTCAATACATTGCCTCATATCCTTCTCCCATCGTGATGAGTCCGATGCCCATGGCCTTCATGAGCGGCTCTACGAAGGGGAGATCCCGCAAAAAGAGATCGTATTGCATCCCCTTTCCTACGACGAGACGTACCTCGAGCGTCGTGTCCTCCGGCAGCCAAAGGTCTGCCATCAGCTTCTTCCGATCGACCAGCACGAGATGCGTGAACGCGCGAAGTACGCTCCGAAGCAGGCTGTCGGACGGATCGACCCTTTCGAGTGCTCTCACGAGAGAGTACGTCCCCACCCCTGACGGATTTCCATCATAGAGCAGCATGGAGGGGCGTCCTAGCTCCTGCGACCGATTTCCCAAAAGCACGAGCGCGACAGGCAGCACTTCGCCAAAAGGCGGAAAGACGCGCTGCTTACGGATCCTTTGGAGATCAGGATCCTTCATCATGATACTGACGCGATTTCCTTCGACCAATCGGTAAAGACCATGCGCTGCCCCCATCCACAGATCCCGATGCCCGGTGAGCCAGCCGGCTACGACAGCCGCGTAAGGCTCCTTCGTATCCGACGTGAGGCCGAATCGATTGATATAGTCCTTCTGATACAGAAGCTCCGGATGCTTGGCATCTTTTTCCAGGAGCGAGATCAACTCCGCGCGCGTCATCTGCGCCGGAGCCTGCGCTCCGCTCACAGGGACGCCGTACAGGCCGTGGAAGAGATACAGGCAAAAAACACCGAGCATCCCGCCCAGCTGCTTCAAAGGAAGAGACACCGGCTGTCTCCCCGCAGGCGTGAAGTGATCACTTCCTCCGCCGGTGATGAGCGTCACGATGGAGATCCGTGGCAGCTTTTCCATGCCGAGCATCTGCGAAAGAAGCGCTTTGTTCAGTGAGGTCTTGAGACTCCAGCAGCGAAGGAGACGCGAAAGCGGCTTTTCTTTTTCCGGATATGGCCGGATTTCAAAGAGTGTGAGGCTCTTTCCTTCTTTATCGAGCGTCATAAAATCAAAGTATCCGATCTCCGCCATCGTCCCATCTGTCAGACGTACATCTCCGTCAAGCGGAATGGCATGGAAAAAGTCCTTCTCCGAAAGCAGCTTCTGCGCCATGCGGCTCCCTCGCTCGGAAGTCTTGCCGATAGCGGTATGCACCATGCCCCAATTCGTATCTGTCATTTTCAGTGCTTCTGCGTGAGAAACGAGATACGTGCTGATGATGTCCTCATAGGAGCGCCCTGTATCACTCGCCGCCCCGCCCTCTTGTATATAGTCCTTTACATACAGCTCGCCCGGACGCGCAAGATCCTTCTCCAGCTGACCGATCAATTCCGCTTCTGTGTATGCCATCGTGATCCACCTCCACTGCTATTGCTACTATCTTATCATATTTCGGAAACGGGTATAAGGAAATGCCGGAAAATCGCAGGAGCTTCCTTTCCCTTGGATGCACGAAAGGCAGACGCCAGCCATTTCAGGCAATAAAAAAGCCCGCCCCAAGAGCGGATCGTTTCTGGAGCGGGTGAAGGGAATCGAACCCTCGTAACCAGCTT
>OIWK01003787.1_pt1 | contig 10034 bp, 9 predicted proteins | sample 1587401 | NCBI WGS metagenome assembly OIWK01 (sample SAMEA3888911, study PRJEB22519) | human gut metagenome | biome: human gut; feature: human-associated habitat; material: faeces | place: Denmark | collected 2009
TTCAATGTATTCTCTCTTATCTGCGGTCTTGCTATCCCTGTACTTTACATTATAGGCGCTGTTAAGAACAAAGCATAATTATTTTATTATTTACCCCCCCTTTTAATTACCCACCGTAAATATTTTTAGCACAAGGTAACAGCTGTCCGAACAATCGGGCGGCTGTGCTTTTTTTGTTTATGTTGTGAAATATGCCGTTTGGCACATTCATATTCTATCGCAAAATTGTACAATATAAGTGAAAGATATAGGTGAAAAGGGGTGATGTCCGTTGAAGAAAATTTTGCTCAGTGTTCAGAATAATTTGCTCAGTGAGGCTATTCAAAATGCCCTTGTAAAGAAGGGAAGATTTTGTATTGAAAATGTTTTACCGAATCAAGACGGGAAAATTCTTGATTTGTGCATTGCGGAAAGAGTTGATGTTTTGCTTATGGATGTCACAAGACTTGCCGATTCAACTATTGAGAAACGGCTTGAGCTTTGTGGAAAAGTAAAGGAATATCTGCCAAGCTGTAAAACGGCTCTGCTCTGTGACGAACAGGCATATCCCGACCTTGCCGACAGGGTTAAACAGGCAAAACAATTCGGAAAAATAAGCTCGTTTTTTTATTCATCCGTAACGGCAGATTATCTTGCCGCCGCACTTGACGCACTTTAAAAAGGAGGTACTGTTTATGGGTATATTTGACAGCTTAAAAAATATGACAAATCAGGCTGTAAAAAACAATGTTTCAAAGGCCGTTTCGGGAGCGGTAAACAATGCGATGCACAAAAGCAAAACATTTGTATTTGCCGATTATCCGAAAAATGCAGATGAACTCAAAAAAATGCCGGAGCTTGACTTTTCGTCACCTCTTTCAACAGCGGCATTTGCTATGCTTGTGTTGCTTGAATATGACGAAAGTCCGGAAAACACAATAGAAATGCTTAATGTATTAAAAGGACCTCAGCCGATGAACGGGATGGATGTTCAGTTTTTGCGTGACAGAATCAAGGGCAGGGGATATATTCCTCGCTCATATTTTGAGGGTTCATCCGTGAAGAACGATTATACACCGAATGTTCCGTACAAAATAACCGTTTCCGAGTATGCATATACCTATCAGAGCGAGGGTTATGCAAAGGTTCAGGTTCAGTCGTCGGGAGCAGACTCACCTCGTCCGATTGAGCTTCGCAGAAAGGGCAATCAATGGTTCTTATGGCGTAATCTTGCACTCTCTGATATACGAACTCCGGCTTCGGTTGACCCTTGGGCATAAAGGAGGGATTTTTATGAAAATCAAGAAAAAAGTAAAGCGTATTTCGAGTGTTGTTTTATGCTTTCTCATGCTGTTGACAACACTTCCTATGACAGCCATAACCGCAAATGCGGCGGCTCAGGCTTATATTAAATATATCGACACCGAGGTTTACATAGGAGATGTCCTTAACATTATCGTGGGAGTAAACGGCGGCAGTACAGACGAAACCTTTACCTATCAATGGCAGGCAAAGTATCCGAGCCTAAGCTGGGTTAACCTTTCCGATAAAACCGACAGACCCAACTCGAAATTTTCGGGTGTTTTTACAGACCATCTTAAATTTCAGACCTACGCAGAACTTGTAGGACCCGGCTCAGGGTGGAAAGATGTTGTCTTTAGATGTAAAGTAACGGGTTCAAAGAGCGGTACTTTTTATTCGGGAAAATGTAACTTTCCGGGACTTCTTGAGAAGACAGAAATTCCTACAATTGGATTTTTAGGCTTGGAGAAACCTGAACAGGGAAAAATCCCCTCAACAACGGCAACTCCGATAAACAGCACTTATTACAGCTTTGATTATATTGAGTGGTATAAGTACGAAAACAACAAAATTAGCAGAAAGCTCGACAGCGGAGAAACTTTTGACAGCGGTATGTATTGTTGTCAGCTATACTTTAATATGAACAGAGGATATGCGGTTGCCAAGAACGCAGTATGTGGTTTGTACAATGGCGACAGTCAGGCGACAATTCTTCAGGATGAAACCACAGGTCAATATTATATTTGGGCATATTACAATGTTCCATATGAATCGCCATCATTTACACATCAGTTCCCTGAGGCAGAAATTATGATTATGAAAGGCAAAGAAGAAATTATATGGGTTGCTGCCAAAAATGCCGCAAGCTATCAGTGGCAGATGAAAGTAAAGAGAAGAACACCCACCGGTATAATAAGAATGTGGAAAAACATAGATGACGACTCATCTACATTAAACCAGTTTTCCTTCAAGGGTACAAAATCAAATACTTTGAGAATCAGACCGAATACGGATTTTGATGAAACTCAGTTCAGATGTGCTGTTACGGGTAAAAACGGTGATGTTATTTACAGTGAATCGGTTAAAGTTACGCAAAAGGTTAAGGCCCGTATTATACTGGATTTAAGAACGGGCGGCTTACCGGATAACACTATTACTATTAAGTTTGATGAATACGCTCCTGACGGCGTCTATAATGGCAGCTATACACATGAAACGGTAAACAGTAATGCAAAACCCTTATATGTGTATTATGAAACAGTTCCGGGCAAATATGTCATTACTGTAAGCAAACCGCAATGCGTAACACGGGTATATGAAGCGAATGTTGTTAAGAAAGATGTTAACCTTGTAGTAAAAATTACTGTTCCGTATGATGTCAATATGGATGGTGTTATTAATGTCGTGGACGCAACCTTGGTTCAAAAATACATTGTCGGGCTTGAAGAATTTGACGATTACACTTTTAAAATTGCAGACACAAACGGTGATGGCACAATATCAGTTATTGATGCTACAAATATTCAGAAGAAAATCGTGAATCTTTTGTAAAGGAGAAAGTTTATGGGACTATTTGAAAAGAAATATTGTGACCTTTGCGGTGACAAGGTAAACGCCCTCACAAGGCAAAAGCTTTCAGACGGTTATCTTTGCAGCGACTGTAAGCACAAGCTCAGTTCGCTTTCATCAGGCTGGAAAAACAGAACATTAGCAGATGTTAAAGCTCATCTTGAACAGCGTGAACAGAACAGACAGAAATATTCGGCATTTGTTCAGTCGGCAAGTGCCGGCACAAACGAAAAGCTTGTTGTAGATTTTAATAACAGGAAATTCTATTTTACAATAGGCAGAGATTTCAAAAACAGCAATCCTGAAATTTTTGATTTTTCACAGCTGCAGGACTTTTGGCTTGAGCTTGGATATACAACTCTGCAGGATTCCGACCGTGACGGAATTCCTGATGAGTATGACCGCTATGATAACCGTCAGGGCAGGAACAGCGGTTTTGGCAGTCAGTTTGATACAACAAACTCATTTTCGGGGCAAAACGGTATGCTTGATGTTCCGCTTGCACTTCAGCCGTATGTTCGTGATACAAACACATCGTCATCGCCGCAAAGAATATCTTCTTTAAAAGCAAAATTCATCGTAAATCATCCGTTCATAACCGATATATCAATGTATGTTGATTCGTCAATCGGTACTGTAAGGAATGAGCTTATGAGAGCGTTTGATGACGGAATGCAGTTGATGAGATTATGCGAACAAATAAGGAACGGTATGCAGAACAATATGGGCTATCAGCAGAACGGAATGCCTATGCAGAGCAACACAGTAAATCAGCAAGTTTCACAACCGTTTAATCCGCAAAATGCTGCGGCAATTGTTTGCTCGTCTTGCGGATATAAGCCTGACGGCAATCCGCCAAAATTCTGTCCGTTCTGCGGGGCTGCCATGACATAACCGATATGACTTTACGGCTGTTATTTCATAATATTTCTAAACGAAAAATGCGTGTAAAAAAAGAAATTATATCCGTGAGCTATTCAAAAAATCATTCAAATTTTGATTACTGCTGTTCTTTTTATGTGCGAAAAGAAGGTGTAAATTTTCTTTTTGACGCTATCTGCAAATGCGGTTATATCGCTTTTGAAAATGTTTTGATCGATGAAACGGATATGAGACTGCTGTGTGATACCGCCGAAGACGCATTGGAAATTGTGAAAAAATATAATCCAAAAAACAAAGGACTGACAGTCGATGACGCCACGGTTACAATCGTTGAAATCATATTTTCCGACAAAAACAGTATGTCGGTCAGTATGACGGAACAAACCTTGGATTCGCTCGAAAAAGCGTTCTTTGCCCTTGCTGAAAAATATTGCAAAGATGTTTAATCTCTAAAAATAATTGAAAAGCAACCCTATGAAAACAACTCCCACGGTAAAACAATCGTGGGGTTGTTTTTCTGTAACAGAAAATGAGTGCATTTTTTCTTGCCATTACCGTAGTAATTGTTTATAATTAAGGTATGACAATAAAAGAAGGCATGAACAATGCAAACGATAGATGAGGCACTAAACAAACTGAAAAAATCTGATTTTCGCAGTCGGTTTCATTTAAAGCAAAAGGACATTGACTATATTAATGAAAAGGGAATGAATAAAATCCGTTCCCATGCAGAAGATTTTGTCAGAACACGGCTTGCACCAAAATATATTCCGAATGACGGAAAGCAAACGCCTATGAGGGGACACCCTGTTTTTATCGCACAGCACGCCTGTGCCTGTTGTTGCAGAGGGTGTCTTAACAAGTGGTACAGAGTTGCAAAGGACAAACAGCTTAACGAGGTCGAACAGCAGAAAATTGTAAATCTGCTTATGGCTTGGATTGAAAGGGAATACAATGATTATAATTCCAATAAAGAATGATAGATAAGGGCAAAAAGATGAGTGATAAATTAAGCGTGTTAAAAGATTACTTCGGACACGATTCTTTCAGAGACGGACAGGAACAGATAGTTGACGCTTTGCTTGACGGCAGAGATGCACTTTGCATTATGCCCACAGGTGCGGGCAAGTCTATGTGCTATCAGATTCCCGCATTACTTTTTGACGGGGTGACAATTGTTGTGTCACCTCTGATTTCGCTTATGAAGGATCAGGTCGGCTCACTCGTTCAGTCGGGAGTTCCTGCGGCATACATAAACAGCTCACTTTCATATCCGCAATTTCTCCGAGTGCTTTCAAATGTTGAACACGGAAAATACAAAATCATCTATGTTGCACCCGAAAGACTGTTGACTGACGGATTTCTCGACACCTGTAAAAAGATAAAAATCTCAATGGTTGCAGTTGACGAGGCTCATTGCGTTTCACAATGGGGACAGGATTTCAGACCGAGTTACCTCAAAATTATTTCATTTGTTGAAAGCCTTGAAAATCGTCCGATTGTCGGAGCATTTACCGCAACGGCTACGAATGATGTAAAAGAAGATATAAAGAAAATTCTCAGGCTTGAAAATCCGTTTGAAATTACAACGGGATTTGACCGCCCCAACCTTTTCTTCGGTGTAATAAAGTCATCGTCAAAGGACGAAAAGCTTATTGACCTCATTCGGGAGCGTGGCGACAGGTCGGGAATTGTCTATTGTGCAACCCGAAAAAATGTTGAATCTGTCTGCGAATTGCTCTGCGATAACGGCTTTTCGGCGGCAAGATACCATGCAGGTCTTGATGAATACGAACGCAGGAAAAATCAGGAGGATTTTGTTTTTGACCGAAAAAATATTATGGTCGCAACCAATGCTTTCGGTATGGGAATTGACAAGTCAAATGTTACATATGTAATTCATTACAATATGCCGAAAAACATTGAAAGCTACTATCAAGAGGCAGGACGGGCAGGTCGTGACGGCGGTGAGGCTGATTGTATTTTGCTCTACAGTCCTAAGGATGTTCGCCTAAATCGTTTTATGATTGAAAATTCCGAGGGCAACGATGAGCTTACAATTGAAGAAAACGAGCAAATTCGTGAGCGTGATTTTGAACGCTTAAAATATATGACCTTTTACAGCACAACAAACGATTGTCTGCGTGGGTTTATTCTGCGGTATTTCGGCGGTGAAAAAAAGGCTTACTGCGGAAAATGCTCCAACTGCCTTTCCGTTCACAAGCTTGTTGATGTCACAATTGATGCTCAAAAAATTATGTCGTGTATTGCAAGAACAGGACAAAGGTACGGCAAAACCGTGATTTGTGATGTGTTAAAGGGCAGTAAAAGCGAGAAAATCCTAAAAGCTGAGCTTAACAATCAGTCAACCTACGGAATAATGAAAGAGGTTACGGCAAGGCATATTTTCGGCACAATTGACTTTCTTGCCGAAAAGGAGTATATTTCATCCGACAATGAAACCGAGGTTCTAAAACTTTTGCCAAAGAGCAGAGATGTGCTTTTCGGACGAGAACGGCTTGTGATGAAGAAAGTTGAAAACTCCGAAAAGGTTGTCAAAACGCACCGCCCCGAGGTGCCTGTCAATTCCGAATTACTTGACGCACTCAAGGCTTTGCGAAAAGGCATTGCATCCAAAAAGAGCGTTCCTGCCTATGTTATTTTTACCGATGCAACGCTGATTGATATGTGCAAAAAATGCCCCGAAACACCAGATGAAATGCTTGAAGTTTCGGGTGTGGGCAGAACAAAGCTTGAAAAATTCGGAAAACAATTTCTTGAAGAAATCGCAAAATTCAGATAACTTCATATACTGTTAAAGGATGAACGAATTCGTTTGTCCTTTTCTTTTACAATTATCAAAATTGCATTGAAATAATTAGTACAAAGTGATACAATAATTACAGAGAAACAACAGATTGGAGGCATTTGTATGGCTGACATATTTGATTACATAAGCTGGCGCGGCGATTTGACATTTGAACAGGACGGTTTTAACGAGCTTGACGCACTTGTGCTTTCACGGCTTGCATATCTTCCTTTTGACGGTGCGGTATCGTCCTGTCTGTTTGATGAAATTACCCTTGAACAGGCGGCAATGCGTGTGTTTGCAACCGATGATTATGAGAAAAATATATTGTGGAAGGGTGATGCCGACCTTTTGAAAGCGACGGCAGAGAGCAAGAGATTCGGCAAAATTCTTGTTTCGGGGTATGTAAACGAGGTTGAGTCCGATGTGAGTATGCAGTTTTCCGCAATCACTTTTGAATTTCTCAAAAAGAATTATTTTATTTCATACAGAGGAACTGACTTTTCTCTTGTCGGCTGGCAGGAGGACTTCAATATGTTCTTCACATTTCCGTTGCCGTCACAGAAAAAGGCTCTTGATTATTTTGAAAAGGCAGTCCGTATGCTCAACGGAAAATTCATTCTGGGCGGTCACTCAAAGGGCGGAAATCTTGCGGTTTATGCGGGTGCTTTTACCGATGAAAATTCAAGAAATCACATTGATTATATTTACAATTTTGACGGACCGGGGTTTTCTCTTGACAAAATCAGGGACAGCGGATTTTATGAAATTGACGACAGAATTTACACCTTTGTTCCGCAGTCAAGCATTTTCGGCATGATATTTGAGCATGAGGAGAGCTACACAATTGTAAAGAGCAATCAAAAAGGTTTTCTTCAGCACGATATCTATTCATGGGAGATTGAGCAGAACAGTCTTATCAGGCTGAAAAGCACTACAAATTTCAGCGTTTTCTTTGACCACACGCTGAAAGAATTTGTTGAATCGCTGACAATTGCTCAAAGACGGGAGTTCACAAAAGAGGTTTTTGCCCTTTTGTCGCTGACCGAAACCTCAACCTTTAATGAGATGCTGAAAAATCCGCTTAAAAACACGGGAACAATCCTAAAATCCTTTGCAGGTCTTGACAGCAAAACAAGAAATATGCTTTTGAAAACAATCTTCGCATTCGTTAAAAGTGCAAAAAACAATTTTTCCGACATAACAGGCGGTCAGAAATCAATTGAAATAACGACATAATATCATATAATATTATAAATACTCCTCAGATACTTGATTGCATCTGAGGAGTTTGCTATAATTATATGGTAAGAAAAAGTGTATTGATTTTTTCGACTGTTACAGAGAATAAGAGTTCTTCACAAATTTACATAAAAGGATAATGACATATGAAAACGACTAACAACATTAAGAGAACAATGACAATTGCAATTGCAGCGGCAATGATTACAGCAACAGCAATGCTTTCGGGTTGCGGTTGTGACGATAGTAATGCAACGAACAAGACTGCAACAACAGTTCAGACTACAAGTGTAGAAGAAACAACAGTTTCTGAAACAACACCGACTCTTTCTGAAACAGATAAAGCAATTACCGATGCAGGGCTCAAAGTAGGTGCTGACGGCAAAATTACTGATAAGAACGGCAAAGAAGTAAAAGTTGATAAGGACGGTAAGATTGAGGTTAAAAACGAAAAGGGTGAAACTGTCAAGGTGGATTCTTCTGAAGTGAAAAAGGCAAATCAGAACAAGGTGAAGGTTGACAGCTATCCAACAAACTCATCTTCTCAGAAGAAGGACACAAGCACATCAAATAAGGGTAATGGCAGTTCTTCTTCAAAGTCAAACAGTTCAAAATCTGACAGCAAAAAGGACACTTCATCTAAGAGCGAAAGCTCAAAGAAGGAGAGTTCAAAATCTGAATCCTCCAAAACACCGCAGAGCAGTTCATCAAGTTCAAAACCTGACTCATCTAAGAATGAATCTTCAAAGCCGACTCCTAAGCCTCAGCATACACACAGTTGGACAAACATTACCGAAAAGGTAAAAGTTGTTGACAAGAAAGCATATACCTACGAGGAACCAGTGTATGAAGAACACGACAGAACTTTGTGTAATGATTGTAATAAGGATGTTACAGATGATGCAGTTCGTGAAGAACATATGATTTATGAGCTCGAACATGGCGGCAAAGGTTCTTATCGTAATGAATGGGTGCAGGTTCAGGTAGGCACTAAAACAGTTACTGTTCCGGAGAAAAGCCATTATGAGACTAAAACAATCGGCAGAAAATGTTCGGGTTGCGGTAAAGCAGAATACTATTGATTCTAAAAAAAGGGTTGTTGCCTACAAATGGTAACAACCTTTTGTGTTTACTATAAAGAAATAACCGCCCTGTGTCGTGAACAGAGCGGTTAATCTTTAATTAATTTTTATTGCTCAAACTTGCGAAACAGCTAAAGCCGTTTCCTTACCTATATATTATCATTGATGAACAATTATGTCAATAAAAAACTTTAATTTCGGTTGACAAGAGATTGAAGTTTTATTTTTTGTATGAAGCTACTCGGAAAGTTCAAATATTCTTTCTATAACAGCTTTGAAAAATGGTAAATCTTTTTCCTGCTGATAATCCATATAACTCCAATGTGTGATATATCTCCATTTTGAAATCAACAATGATGTGGCTGTGCTGTAATCCGTATGTTTCAGCATTTTTTTAGCTGATTGTAATCGGTAATATTTAAAATGTTTTTGTTATTATATTCATATTTTGAATCATTGAAACTGCCTAATTTAAATCCCATTTTTACCAAATCATTACCGAAATTCATTTCAAAATCATGAATATCCATAGAATTATTGATGAATTTTTCGTAGTATGGTTTTAGCACCTTAGCGGTATTTTTTCTTCCGTTTATGTATGAAATAGGATTTTGCGTCATATTTACTAAATCGGCAATGTTTTTGTTTATGTAAATATTCGGCTTATTAACTGCTTGACAGGTGCAGTATTTGCGATTTGACCTTGAAAGATTTTCTTTGCACAATCGTGGATAGAATGGAGTTTCCACACCTGAAGAATACCACTTCATATTTTCATAAACTCCGACAATCAGTCCGTGATTTACAGCAATAAGATAGTCGCAATTTTCTGCTCGTTTGGTGTCGATTATCCAATGACCTCTCGCACATTCCATAACTTGGCTGTCTGACATATCGTATTTATAAAGTGAATTTATTTTAACAATTAAAAGATTGCGGAAAATATCTTCTTTTGAAAGAATTTCGGCACCGTAAATTTTTTCAAAATCTTCAGCTGTAATAACAGGTGCTGTGTGGTGTCCCGAAACTACATTAGTCAGTGATTGAGAGTCAATGTAGTTCATTATATTTATCAAAGACGATTCGGCAACGAATGCCTCTTTTTCCGAAAGACCATATGATATAATTAGTTTTTTGATTTTGTTACCCGATGAGAGTATTTCTTTTAT
>OIWK01003788.1_pt1 | contig 10032 bp, 10 predicted proteins | sample 1587401 | NCBI WGS metagenome assembly OIWK01 (sample SAMEA3888911, study PRJEB22519) | human gut metagenome | biome: human gut; feature: human-associated habitat; material: faeces | place: Denmark | collected 2009
CCAGAATACGGTCATAAATTCGTTTGTGTGCGATATCAGCGGCGTTATTCAGCTCGGATAAAGTGAGATTGGTCGTTATGATCAGAGGCTTTTTACTGCGGTAACGACTGTCGATCACATTGAATACCTGTTCCAGTGCAAAGTCAGAGTTCCGCTCAATTCCGAGATCATCAATAATCAGAAGACTGTAGCGGTTTAAGCTGTTGATGAACTGGTTTCTGTCTTCAAAATGCATTCCGGTAAGGGTATTCAGAATCCGGGAAAAGTTGGTCATCAGTACAGGAACGCCTTTTTCCAGAAGGGCATTGGCAATGCAGCCTGCAAAAAAAGATTTTCCAGTACCGACATCACCCCAGATGAGAAGTCCGGAAGCGTTTGCTTTCATCTCTTCCCAGTTGCTTACATAATTGTGTGCCAGTTTTATTTCCGGATTGATGCCGTTATCCCTGGCAAAAGTGTAGTCATAGAGTGCTTTGTCCTGTAAGCCGCTGGTTTTAAGATGCTCTATTTCCATTTGTTTTTCATGAAGTTTTCTCTGGGCCTCTTCCTGCTCAAAGATTTCCTGCTGGCATTTACAGCGGATGGAAGGAATAAGAACCTTTCCCTGTAATTCATGCCGGCATTGTCTTGGCGTATTGCATTTGGAACAGTAGATCAGGTGGTCTGTTTCGTTAAAATATTCATCAGGCTGAAGTTCTCTGTTTGGTGTTATAGCATTTTCTTTTTCTGTAAATCTTGTCATAGTGTTTCGTATTCCTCACTTTCGTAATTCCTTTGCCGGGAAGCAGGATGATCCTGTCTTGCCCAACTGATGATGGTAGCTGCATGGTTCTGATATTGCTTTCCGGTAGAAGCCATATAACCGGATAAGCGTTCAATATAATCCTGCCAGTCAGGGATTGTCTGCCGGATATCTTCAAGCTCTTTTTCTGACAGAAAAACATTTTGAAATTTTCCATAGGGTGAGAGTGGATCCTTACTCCCTCTTTTTTCTAAATTGTTCTTTTTTATCTCTTTCTTATTACCAGACAGTTTTCTGTCTGTATCAGGGAAAGAATCCTGTCTGTCAATAGGACAGTTTTCTGTCTGTCTTAGGGAAAGAAATCTGTCTGTATAGTGGATGGTTTCTTTTGGGAGTTTTACATAAATCCGATTAGGCTGTCCGGGTCCCTGCCGTTTTCGGAAGATAAGCTCCTGTTTTTCCAGTACTGCCAGAGCAGTTTTAACAGTCATCTGGCTTTTGTGGAGAACTTCTGCCAGTGCTTCAATCGTAAAGTAAATGAACACATGACCATCTGTATCTGACCAGCCCTCATTTTTCTGGGAAAGCCTTGCCCGGTCGAGCAGGATAATATAAAGCATTTTGGCAGTTTCGTTTATTTCCATGTCCAGAAGGAAACGGGGAAACATCATATAAGATGGCAGGTTGGTGTCTGCTGTCAGAAAGTCAGTCATGTGTTCACCTCCAATCAAAAGGGTTTATTCTCCAAGAAAATCCCAGTCTACATCACTATCTGGCTGTGAATTTTCAGGTGCTGGAAAGGACGCCCTGATTTGGGGCTCCCTTTGCACCATGCCTGCAGTCAGTCCAGAAAGAAAAAGTGGCAATGCCTGTTTCAGACTGTTTTCCACTGCATCTACAATCTGTTTCACAAAAAGTTCTTCCCGTTCTCTTGTTTCCAGATAAGGATCAGCCTGTGTGCGATAGTAGCGGTCAAAATAATCTACCAGTGCAAGAGAGATTACCTGACTGTAAGATTTAAAATCCTGCCTGTCCATCGTCTGTAAATATTCCCAGGCTCTCCGCTGCTGTTCTTTGTCCAGATTAAAGCGCAGGTTTGTGTTGCGGATATTGTTCTGCATAGTTTATCCCCTCCTTTTCAGGCTCATATAAGCCAGAGATTCGTAACCTTTGGCAGTGGCGCAGATGTCATCAATGATTGTGACTCGTGATTTGTCATACGTTCCGAAGTTACGGATCAGGCATCCACCGCCGCCAACCACATACAGGCGCATCAGGTCAGGATTGTATTCATATTTGCGGAGCGTGGAAAAAAGTTCTGCCACATACTGTCTGGCAATAGAACTGATACAATCCAGATATGGTGCTGAAATGTCAGCTGTTCCAAACCGCAGAATCTGTTCTACTGTGGATTCTTCAATTTTCACTCCGAATTTGTCCAGAACAGCGTTCTTTGCGGCAATCATGCACTGGTTTACACCAAGTTTTTCTGTCCAGCATCGGCTCTCCTGCGCTTTCTTATTGTTGACATACAGAATGTTCATGGTTCCGTTTCCGATATCTGCAAGGAGATTGGTTCCCTTGAAATTTCCTAGTTGGTTTACGATAGCCGGATACCCCTGTGGGTAAAGGCTGCATCCCACAAAGCGGAGATGATACTCTTTGCCGTTAAAAAGGTAATGGACTTCTGGATTCTGGAGCAGATAGGAACGAAAAGCTTCTCTTTGATTTCTGATCCATGTGAGAGGAAGTCCGGCAGCCAGATGAACATCTGCTTCACGGATGGAAAAGACATTCAGTTCCCTTGCAATAGCCATTAGTGTCAGAAGATAATATTCTTCGTCCATAGCTTTATCCGGGATAAATTCTTTGTGTCCTTCGCCGATCCGGTAGTAAATGCCGTTGTATTCCAGAATATTCCCGGTGAAGATCGGTTCAGTTTCATAGGCTTTGATGCCGGTTGGGGTGACGGTGTTTGCTGTTTTCATATTGCCGTAGCCATGATCTACAGCAATGATTTTTGTGTTTCTGAGTTCTCGCATAAAAAATACCTCCGTTTTCGTATTGATTGATTCAGCAGGTCGTACCGGTGTGGTACTGCTCTGCTGTGGGATAAGCATACGAAAATCGGAGGAAAAAGGCATTGAGGGGAAATTGAGCTGGAATTGAGAAAAAGATGCAATATTTTTTGAGTTGAAGTATAATATCAAGTGTTAAGCCAATAGAAATAAAAAACGTTATTGCTAACGTGTATATAAGAACAAAGGAGTGAATTACATGATGTATAATCCACAACTTGATACATTTATCTGCGTTGTAGAAGCTGGAAGCTTTAGTAAAGCGGCAGAAGAATTATATATAAGTGCACCTGCGGTTATTAAACAGATAAATTCTTTGGAAAACAGCTTAAATTTGCAATTATTTGAAAGAACACACAGAGGTCTTATTATTACGGAAGCTGGTAAATCGCTCTATCAGGATGCAAAATATCTGATTCAATATTCAAAAGAATCGTTGATACGGGCGCAGGAAGCAATGAATCATAATGAAGAAATCATTCGTGTTGGAATATCTCCGATGACGCCACCGGAAGTTTTTGTGGAACTTTGGCCTAAGATACAGAAAATATATCCGGAGATGAAGTTTAAATTGATTACATTTGAAAATACACCAGAGAATGCAAGAGAGATACTGGCTAATATGGGAAAGAATATTGATGTGATAGCTGGAATTTTTGATGAAACAATGCTTGAACTCAGAGGCTGTGATGGCACTGAGATTTTAAGAGAACCATTTTGTGTGGCGGTGTCAATTCATCACAGGCTGGCAAAAAAAGAAAAAATTACACTTGATGATCTGGCTGGAGAAAATCTTATGCTCATGCAAAGAGGATGGAGTTATTATGGCGATATGCTAAGGGATGATATGATGAAAAATCATCCTGAAATCAATATTGTAGACTTTAATCTGTACAATGTAGAAGCATTTAACCGATGCGAAAACAATAATGAGGTATTACTGGCATTCAAGAGCTGGGAAAGTGTTCATCCACTGATCAGAATCATTCCAGTAGAGTGGGATTATACTATGCCGTTTGGAATTCTTCATTCGAAAAAACCGTCCATTAAGGTTAAGCGGCTGATAAATGCTATTAACAAGGTAAAATAAAAATTGAATACATGCGAGTAGAAACCTAAAGGTTAATACTGAATAACAAAACGAGACTTCTAATGGAGTCTCGTTTTGTTATACTTTAGCTGAAGTGAAAATGGAGGATACTATATGAAGATAAAGACAATATGAATGCTTTAGATAAGAGGTAGGATATGAAAAATAAACGATTTACAGCAAAAATATTGATAGATATAGGAATGACGATATGTTTGCTTCTTCTTATGCCATATAGTCTGCTCAGCGAGACTGCACATGAGTGGATTGGTACTCGGAAATCGCCTCTTTTATGCTTGAGGACTTATCCATTTCTGCTGGAATATTGGTCAAGACCTTGCCGCATCTGCGGTGCGTAGCAGTCTTTACCAATGTCTCAACAGAAATTATGATTCGGTATGCACAAAAAGCGGATATAAAAAGTGATTTCCATATCACCGGACAGCTGATGTAAAACCATCCGGAATATTCACTATTATTGAAAAATGTACCGACAGTAGATTTTTAGGTGTTTTTGGAGAGAAAAAAGTAAATGTTCTGAAAGTCAATTTGATGTTAGACGGTATCCTGTAACTAGAGCGTGTCTGAAAAATCATTTCCGCAATCTGCAAGCCCCACTTTGCGGGAGATTTTACCCTCATTCAGTTGCCGTAGCCCGCTACGCCGCCCTCATTCGGATAAAATCTTCCACAAACTGGGACTCGCAGCTCACGAAAAGCCTTTTTCAGACACGCTCTAGCCGCTAACTTCGGCTATAGTTCACGAGGGTCAGTGGACCCTCGCGAAAGCCTGCGTAAGCGTCGGATCTCAAAGCTTCCCCTAACCGCCCACAAAGTGCTGCCTGCAGACCGAAGCAATGACTGCCGCTGTGCGTTGGTGGAAACTTTTGTGGCTAGTATGGTGAGATTTTTTTGAAAAAGTGGAAGAAAATGAGAAAAACGAAGAAATATTTGCTATAAGTGATAAGAATATGCTGAATGAGTTGAGTGTATAAAGAAGGAAGATAGTTGTGTACGTTAAGATGTACTGCTATCTTCCTTTTTATAGTATCTGATATTTTGTAACAATGTTCACCGCCGGATAGCAATGAAAGTATTTATTCCGGGTATACCAGGCGGTCTTCTTTGATGTCGGTTAAGACTTCGGTCAGGAAGCGGTTGGCCAGGTAGTTTGCCATGGACAGGTTCATGTCCAGGTAGTTGCCGCAGTCTTTTGGGGATGCGCCCGGGACTTCGTCGTGGTAGTCGCGGATGAAGGTGAACATCTCGGTCATCAGCGGGACGATGTCTCCGGAGGTGTAGTCACCTGCCAGAAGGAGATAGAAGCCGGTGCGGCAGCCCATTGGTCCGAAGTAGATGGTTTTGGAGCCGAAGTCCGGGTGATTTCTTAAGAAGGTGGCTCCCAGATGTTCGATGGTGTGTACTTCTGCAGTGTTCATCACCGGTTCTTCGTTCGGGGATGTCATACGGATATCGAATGTGGTGATCAGGGAATCGCCGACCGGGTCTTTGCGGGATACATATACGCCCGGCTGAAGTTTTAAGTGATCAATAGTAAAACTTGTAATTTTCTGCATAATAAAACAACCTCCTGTGTAATGATGTACTCACAAAATCGGACACAGAAAGATCTCGGGAGTACATGGATTATCGCTCTTTTCAGAAACAGGCAGTGTTTGCACCTGTTCGCTGAAAGCTATTATAACATAGTTTGAACTATTTCACAAAATAAACATATTTTGATAACAAATTGACCACAAACCTTTTCTATACTATAGCCATAAACAAAGAAGAAATAAAAAACAAAAGAATACATTTACATAAACAGGAGGAATGACTTATGGAAGAATATGGAAGTTATAATTGGAATCAGCAGGGAAATGAACCGCAGAATAATACACCGATGGAACCGAAAAAACAGCCGGGAAAGAGAAATGGAAACGGAGCCAGATGGGCAAAGAAAATCGGTGCGGTAGCACTGAGTGCCGTACTTTTCGGAGGCGTAGCCGGGGGTGTATTTACCGGGGTGACTTATGCAACCGGTGCGACAGCAAAAGCACAGTCCACGCAGACAGACAGCAGCAAACAGGAAACAACGAAGACCACATTGCAGACCACAACATCTTCAGGCAGCACGGGAAGCAGTGCTTCTGGACAGAGTCTGGATGTTTCTTCTATCGCCAAAAATGCGATGCCGTCGATTGTTGCAATTACCAATAAATCTGTACAGGAAGTACAGGATTATTTCAGTATGTTTTCGAGAGGCAGCGGTACACAGGAACAGGAAGTAGAAAGCCAGGGTTCCGGTATTATTATCGGACAGAACGACAGTGAACTTCTGATCGCCACGAATAACCATGTAGTAGAAGATGCAGATACCTTATCTGTATGTTTTGTGGATGACCAGGCGTACGAAGCAACTGTAAAAGGAACAGATGCAGATAACGATCTGGCAGTTATCGCCGTGAAACTTTCAGATATTTCTGATGACACCATGTCTCAGATTAAAATTGCAGAGATCGGTGATTCCGATCAGCTGCAGGTAGGGGAACAGGTGGTAGCTATCGGTAATGCACTGGGCTATGGACAGTCTGTAACGACCGGTATTGTAAGTGCGGTAAATCGTCAGCTGGAAGACTCTGACTCCGAGAACGGATTTATCCAGACAGATGCAGCAATCAACCCTGGTAACAGTGGTGGAGCTCTCTTGAATATGCAGGGTCAGGTGATCGGTATCAACTCTGCAAAACTGGCATCTACAGAAGTAGAAGGTATGGGATATGCTATTCCGGTAAGTACCGCTTCTCCGATCTTTGAAGATCTGATGAACCGCCAGACAAGAACAAAAGTAAGTTCTGATCAGGCAGCTGCTCTGGGTATCAAAGGACAGACGGTGGACAGTTCCATCGCAGAAGCTTATGGCATTCCACAGGGTGTCTATGTAGCAGAAGTGGAAAAAGGAAGTGCTGCTGAAAAAGCCGGCATCACATCCGGAAGTGTCATCACAAAATTTGATGGAACTTCTGTAAAATCAATGGATGACCTGAAGAGTCAGCTGGAGTACTATGCAGCGGGAGAAACCGTAGATCTGGTTGTAAAAATCGCGGATAACGGAAGTTACGTGGAAAAATCACTGACGATCACACTGGATAAAGCAGATACTTCAACCACTGCACAGAACAGTCAGCAGGGACAGAATCAGCCGGGAGCATCCGGACAGGACGGTAATCTGCAGGGATCTATTTTGAGATAAATATATAGAAATCACAGACAACATAAAGATGGAAAAACATAAACCGGCTGACAGAAGGACAGCCGGTTGGCGAAAACAAACAAAACCGGAAACTCGATGCAAAGAGTTTCCCGTTTTGCTATATAGTGTATGAGACTATGACATCTCGATAATGGATAAATCTGTTGAAGTGTAGTTCGACCTGTTATGCATCCTCAAAAGCCACCTGGTTTTTCCGGAAAAATTTCCGAACCATTTCATCCCACACCCGGTCCAGCTGTTTGTCCAGGGTGAAAATTTTCAGAGAAGTGCCGGTAGTACAAAGAAGCTGCTTCCCGTCAAACTGACAGTTCAGGTACAGACCGTAGATGTCTTCAGGCTTCAGTGCTATGCCGCTTTGCGAGAGCAGCTTTTCCACATTGGAAGAGGAAAGCTGGAAGACAATCTTAAAATTCAAAGGTGTGCGTTTCCCTTTGATTATGGAAAAACACTGCGCCTGCACATCTTCCCACAGACAGTACGTTCGCATGGGTTTCTGTTCGGAATCAAAAAATTCTTTATGCAGTTGTCCATCCAGAGTATAAGTGACAAAGGTGGTAAAAGAAGCTTCCACAAAAGAAAAATGCTGAAACATTTCTCCAATAAATAATTTTCCGGTAAAATCTTTCAAATCTAAAATACGAAGTGCTAACAAATATAATCCTCCCAATGTGATATGACATAATGGTTATCTGGTATGCGAATTCAGGAAAACCAGTTGTTTTTATGAAAAAACCAGATTTCGATCAAAACAATAACAGCGCAGATAACGATCAGAATCCCGTAGGCGTGGGGAGCAGAAAGTTCCGGCATATGAGAAAAATTCATGCCATACCACCCGGTGATAAGCGACAGTGGGAAAAAGATTGTGGTTACTACGGTGAGAATCCGCATGGTGCGGTTCTGTCTGGCGTCAATCTGAGACTGCTCCATTTCACGAATCTGCAGGGCATATTCCCGAAGCATCTGGGAATGATCATAGAGCCGTTCGATCCTAGATGCATACAGAGAAAAAATCTGACATTCTTCTGCCTGAAAAAAGTGATTGGAATTCTCTTCCAGATCCTCACAGAAATCAGACAGCTGCTGATAATAAGAATGCAGGATCAGAAGTCGTTTGCGGATGTGCATAAGCTGTGCGGAAGAGTCAGAGATCGTGTGTTTTATGATTTTTTCTTCCAGATCACTCATGTGCTGTTCCAATTCCTGTAAAAATAAGGCATCTTCCAGTGTAAGTGTGCCGATGAGCTGACACAGAAATTCTGCGATGGTCTTACAGTTCAAAAGTTCCCCCTCTTCAAGAATTGTAAGAATCGCCTGGATATGTTTCGAATCATCAACGAGAACCAGCAGATTTTTATTCATATAGAAAGAAATGGATAAAACAGTCTCTTCAATACTTCTTTTATCGGGAATCAGAAGGGTTCCCAGGATACAGTCCTTGAACATTTCTGCTTTGCAGTATCGGATATTGTGATTTTGCATGTTCCTTGCGAGGATATGATAATAGGGGAGAGAATGATAGCGCTGTTCACACTCTTCAGTGGAAACCAGAGATATCACCACATCAGTGTCTTTCGGCTGATAATATTCATCCAGCATTTCCATGGAACTGTTCAGTAAATAATCCATACAACCTCCAAGTTATAATTTAAAAAAACAGATATCAGTATTATAAACCAAAAGACACAAAAAGAACATAGAAAATCTCTTTTCAATTTTATGAAGATATGATATAGTAAAATGTAGTATTGAAAACTATATCAGGTAGGCAAAATTACAGGGTGTGACGAAGTCCAAAAGCGAAAGCTGTAATCTTGCGATGATGAGAAAAGATATGGATACACAGTTATGTAGAAAATATATAATGCTGGAGGCAGGAAGTAATGAAATATAAAATAATTGTAGATAGTTGTGGAGAATTGACACCAGAGATGAAACAGGATGAACGTTTTGCATCGGCAGCACTGACTCTTGAAGTGGGAGCAGATACTATTGTGGATGATGATTCCTTTGACCAGGCAGATTTTTTAAGAAAGGTAGCAGCATATCCGGAGTGCCCGAAATCAGCATGCCCGTCTCCGGAAGTTTACCAGAGAGGGTTTGAGGCAGATGCGGAACATCTGTATGCGGTGACTCTTTCCGCTGAACTGAGTGGTTCCTATAATAGCGCGGAGCTTGGAAAAAGCCTGACACTGGAAGAACATCCGGATAAGAAAATTCATGTATTCAACTCAAAAAGTGCTTCGATAGGGGAGACACTGATCGCACTGAAGATCCAGGAATGTGAAGAAGCAGGCATGGAATTTGAACAGGTTGTGGAAACTGTGGATGCTTATATCGAATCTCAGCACACGTATTTCGTACTGGAGAATCTGGAAACACTGCGAAAAAACGGGCGACTGAGCAGAGTAAAAGCACTGGTGGCTTCCGCATTGAAGGTTAAACCGGTAATGGGTGCCACACCGGAAGGTACTATCTGTCAGCTGGATCAGGCGAGAGGAATCAATAAAGCACTGGTTAAAATGGTTGATTATGTAAAAGAAGGAGAAAACAACAGCAGTGATAAAATACTTGCTATCAGCCACTGCAACTGTCCGGAGAGGGCACAGATGGTAAAAGAGGCACTTCTGGAAAGAATGCAGGTGAAAGACGTGATCATTCTGGATACCGCCGGAGTGAGTTCCATGTATGCGAATGACGGTGGGATTATTGTTGCGATGTAACTGTGAGGGCACTGAACAGTTACGATGTGATGTAACCATGCAGAAGGCAGCATTCCGCATTTACTGGTTATTGGTAATATCCCGCGAGGCGTTTTTTGTGAGCGAAGGTCACAGAAAACCCGAGAC
>OIWK01003795.1_pt1 | contig 9998 bp, 7 predicted proteins | sample 1587401 | NCBI WGS metagenome assembly OIWK01 (sample SAMEA3888911, study PRJEB22519) | human gut metagenome | biome: human gut; feature: human-associated habitat; material: faeces | place: Denmark | collected 2009
TTTCACGCCAGTCAAGTTCTCCTCTTTCCAGGGATTTGATCAGAAGTTCCGCTGTGGCAAGATTTGTTGCCAGCGGTATAATATGTGTATCACATAAACGGAAAATCTTATGTGCATCCGGTTCATGCTTTTTCTCCTGATATGGTCCGCAAAGGAAAATCACCAGATCCATCTGATTCTGTTCAATCATAGATGCCATCTGCTGTTCGCCGCCCACATGTCCCGCATGAAGTTTATGGACGTCCAGATTCGTAGCCTCCTCAATCAGACGCCCGGATGTCCCGGTGGCATAAAGCTGATGTTTGCTGAGGATTCCTCTGTATGCAATACAAAAATTCTGAAGCAGTTTTTTCTTAGATTCGTGTGCGATGAAGCCAATGTTCATTTTTTTCTCCTCCCAAATATCTTCTGTTTTGCAAACCTACGTTTAATACCAGACCCATACCAATATACAGACTGACCAGAGATGTCAGACCATAACTTACAAAGGGAAGCGGTGTTCCTGTGTTTGGAAGAACGCCGGTGGCTACACAGATGTTCAGAAAACTCTGGAAGCCAACGACGCCTGCTACGCCGCAACATATAATCTTACCGGACAGGTCCTTGGCCTTTCTGCTTGTAATTATACATTCAACCACAATGAGGAACAAGAGTAATATGATAAAAACGCTTCCGATGAACCCAAGTTCTTCACCTGCAACCGCAAAGATAAAGTCTGTCTGAATCTGAGTAACAAAATTTCCTTTATTTGCAGAGGAAACTTTATTGTTATTATATCCTTTTCCGGTAAGTTCACCGGAACCAATAGCTGTAATTGAATTTTGCTGCTGGATAACATCATCTTTGTAAGTCTCGTCTTCCGGGTACATCCAGGACATGATTCTGTCTTTCTGATAGGAGTCAATAATCTTGATATCTGTCTGTGTGATCAGAATGAATGCCACAATAACCAGCGGAATGGCAACTCCCAGAATACCACCAATGATCTTATAACTCAGACCTGCCACATACATCATCAGACAGAATATAATCGTAACAGTGATCGTGTTTTTCAGATCCGGCTGAATCTTTATTAAAACCAGCGGCACTGCAAGGAGCACTACGGAAGCCAGAATAGTCTTACAGGTATTCAGGGTATCTTCGTGATCCATCAGAAACCGGGCAAAAAACATGATCAGCAAGATCTTCGAAAGCTCGGTCGGCTGAAAACGTACAAAGCCAAGATCCAGCCATCGGGTAGCACCACCTGCAGAATCCCCGAAGAACCGAACGATCAGCAGCATTATAATGTTTACCCCGTAGATGATCCAGTAAAAATTCAACAGCCAGCTGTAGTCCATCAAAGAAACTACAACCATCACCACAAGACCAAGAATCACACCGATCAGCTGTCTCGACTGCAGAGAAGCTTTTGCACTTCCCACCAGCAGCACTCCGATTCCGCTGATCATCAGAAGCCAGATGATCAGCCGGAAATTATAATTTTTCAATCTGTAAAGTTTAAACATGTTAAGATCCTGTATCCTTTCTGGATTTTAACGGTATATCTGCTGTGAGAACGGGTGGTGACTGATGAAAACAGATTGTCACCTTTCCTGCATCAACAGGTATGTATTTTCCCGCAGCTTTTATCATATCGTTTTTTAACATCTGCATCGTCTGAGGTGAGCAGCTCACCCGATCCGATATGAGAAGCAGTTTGAGTCTGTCTTTTGCAATGGTGCCAGAGGCTTTCCGTTTTTTGCCGAAGATACTCATTGCTTCCCTCCTATCTGCCAAACAATCGTCCCAAAATTCCTTTTTTCACATCGAGATCCTGGAAGGGGACTTCTTCACCAAGAAGCCGATGACAGATATTGAGATAAGCCTGTCCGCACAGACCTGGCTTGCCTGCCAGAGGTTCTCCCTGATTCGTAGCAATTACAACCTGTTCGTCATCAGGGAGGATGCCGATCAGAGGTACTGCCAGAATATCCGACACATCCTCCACGGACATCATATCTCCCCGTTTTACCATATCCATGCGGAGGCGATTAATAATCAGACGGATATCTCTCAGATCCTCCGCTTCCAGAAGACCAATGATCCGATCCGCATCACGAATCGCTGAAACCTCCGGTGTTGTCACTACCAGAGCTTTGGTAGCTCCGGCGATGGCATTCCGAAATCCCTGCTCAATTCCTGCCGGACAGTCCAGCAGGATGTAATCAAACTGTTTTTTCAGTTCCTCACATAATTTTTTCATCTGCTCCGGTGTAACAGAGGTTTTATCTCTGGTCTGTGCAGATGGAAGCAAAAACAGATTGGCATACCGTTTATCCCTGATCAGCGCCTGTTTTAATCGGCAGTTTCCTTCGATGACATCTACCAGATTATACACAATTCGGTTTTCGAGTCCCAGTACCACATCCAGATTTCGAAGGCCGATATCTGTATCTACCAGAACTACTTTTTTATCCAGTGCCGCAAGTCCGGTACCGATATTGGCAGCAGTTGTCGTCTTACCGACCCCGCCTTTCCCGGATGTAACAACAATTACTTCACTCATATCCAATCCTCCTGATATTTGTTCATATTGTCTGTCTTTTGCATCTCGATCAGTCTGTACCTGCGTTGGAATTGCTGGCTGTACTTGCCTGTCCGGTAAGAATCTCTGTTTCATCTTTCAGTCCGAAGTAATAGTTCAGAATATCCTTTGCCACCAGTTCGGAGTTTGTTGACGCATAACCGTTTGCAATACGGATTGCCCACGCAATCTGTGGTTTATCTGCCGGTGCATAACCGATAAATAAACTGTGGTTTGCACGGTTTTTACTCTGCTGTGCTGTACCGGTTTTACCTGCAAGTGTAACGTTCAGATCCTGGAAAATACCCCAGTTGGATTTGGTGATAACGCCTTCCATACCGACATGGACATCATCCCAGATCCCCTGACTCAGTTCCACATGATCAATCATTTCCGGAGTATAATCTTCAATCAGATTTCCATCGGAATCTGTTGATTTATCTAACAGTGAAAGATTATATACATTACCACTGCTCGCCAGAACCGTTGCATACCTGGCAAGCTGAGACGTGGTATAACTGTGAGTACCCTGTCCGATAGCGGACGGGATTGGCAGTTCGTTGGAAACCTGTGGCGATGCTTCAGAAATCTCCAGCCCGGACTTTTTATCCAGCCCAAGCAGATTCGCATACTTAATCAGCTGCTGCATCGCTGTATTATCATTAAATGTTCCTTCTGCATTCTGTCCAAGACGATAAGCGGTTTCACTGAAAAATACGTTACAGGAATTGGCAATACCATCCCTGATAGAAAGTGCACCATGTCCGCTCAGCAACCAGCAGTTCAGTGGTGCTCCCTGCAGTTTATCAAATCGGCCGCCACAGTAAATGTAGTCATTATCTGTAATAACTCCTTCTGACAGACCGGCAATCGCTGTTACCGGTTTAAATGTAGAACCTGGTGCCGTACGTTCCTGTGTCGCCTTATTATAAAATGGTGTAGACAAATCTTTATTCAGTTTTCTGTAATAATCTGTATCCATATTGTTAGCAAGACGATTATTATCATATCCCGGATAAGATACACATGCCAGTGTCTCTCCGGTGGACGGATCTGTGATAACAACAGAACCGGAACAAGGATCCAGCGCCAGCTGCGCCGGTGTGATTTCCAGAGAACTGATCTTATGAAGCATCAGATCCATCGCAGAAAGATTTCCGGCTTTGAAGTTCTGATAGTCCTCATCATCGGTGGAAAGGACTCCCTGTTCATACAGTACTGTACACAGCTGCTTTCCTGTAATTTCATCGTCCAGAAGCAGATATTTGTATAACATCTTACTGAAGTCCTGATCCGTAGACAGATAATCTGAAATATATGCAGATAGTTCCTGGTATACTTCTGTGGAATCCAGATATGTGTTTTTATCTGAAAACTTGGAAATATCGATCCAGTTCTGGCTTGCCGCATAGGTAAGATATTCCTGAAGAGAAATTGTCTCATCTTTCGTCCATGCCTTGTACATCTCATCATTCTTATCGATGGATGTCTCAGAAAGAATACCTGTTTTGTCCATCAGCAGATCATTGACAATATAGCTGACATATCCCTTCATCTCCTCGCTGAGGTCTTTATATGGTTTTGTATCACTTCCGGTCAGCTGTTCGTCCACTTTCTGGAAGATTTCTTCCTGCTTCCGTTCCAGTGCTGCCGCAATCTTCTGCTCAGTCTCAGAGGCGTCTGCTGCCGTAAAATGATCGATATCGATTACGGAATTATTTAACAGCGCATAATACACATCATAGATTGGGATCGGGATCGTGGATGCATCGGTATTTTCATCTGCTTTGAAAGTCTTGATGTTCTGGATATTGGCTACCAGCACACCGGCAATCTTCTGTTCAAGCACCTTGTAGCAGGCAATCTGCAGATCTTTATCGATAGTAAGATATACATTATTGCCCTGTACCGGATCTTCTTTGGAATCTTCACCGATCTGTAACACTTTTCCGTAATAATCTACATATACTTTTTCCGATCCGTCTTTTCCCTGAAGCGTCGACTCCATAACCTTCTCCAGACCGGATTTTCCTACAATAGAAGTAGTGCTGTAACCTGCATCCGGATTCTCTGTCCGCAGATCTGCAAGTTCGTCCGAAGAAATCTTTCCGGTATATCCAAGAAGCGGTGCAAAATAAATACTGTCGGTATAAACACGCACGGAATCTTCCTGCACATCCACACCTTCCAGCAGACTCTTGTTTTCCTGGATCGCAGCTACCGTATTTTCAGAAGCATCGGTTGCGATCGTTACCGGAATATATTTTCGAAAACTGGTTGTGGAAAGTGCATATCTTACCGATATAATCTTCAATGTCTCTTCTTTTGTCAGCTGCTCCGGAAGACCGGCTTCCTGCGCTTTTTTCAGTTCCGAAGCCTTATAGTCACTGTGATCATATGGAATTTCATATCGTTTCAGCATATCTTCTACCATCTTCTGAGCGGAAGCATTTGCCTCCTCTGTTGTCAGATCGTCAATATAACTGTGTCCATACACATCCGCTTTAAAACGTGACAGTGTTGTACCCTCCACATCATAACTGTAGTTTCCGGAACTGTCGACACTAATACGGAAATCACTGCTGATAGCATCTCCGTTGCTTTCGATAATCTGGATAATCTTGTAGATTTCTCCATTCAGGCTGCGGTTTTTTTCTGTATTATTTGCATAGTCACCACTGTCTTCCAGTGTGATCGAATAGGACAGTTCGTTGGAAGCAAGCACCTGACCGTTTCGATCGTAGATATTTCCTCGGGTGCTTTTCAGTGTTCTCGTTTTTGTCGTCATAATACTGAAATTGTCCGCATATTCCTGTCCATGGATGATCTGCAGAGAAAACAGGCGGTGAATCAATACCATACTCAGAGCTGCGAAAATAAAAATCAGCACTGTAGTCCGTGGAATAATAAATTTTTTATGTCTTTTTTTTGGTCGTCTCATCAAGGTAACTTGGGTCCCTCCCATTCATTTTCCGTAAGCCAGCGGTTTAATCGATAGAGCGGTCGGTATAAAACTGCCGTAAGCAGTACTGTATATACCATCTCCGGAAGAATAATATGCTGCAGATAGCTGAAAAAATCCAGCCGACCACGGAGCATAAACTGCAATCCGTATACAAGTACTCCATATGCGATATCACTGCCGGCAACCAGTACCATTGGCACTTTTACATCTTCATCAAAAAAGATTTTATACAGAAAGCCATTGCAAAATCCAATATACATGTAAATAAGGGCATAAAAGCCAATCATACTTCCATAAAAAATATCAATCAGGAGACCGCAGAAAAATCCTACGAACATTCCTTCCTTTTTTCCTCTCATAAATCCAAACGATGCTGTGAGGATCAAAAGCAGATTGGGAACGATGGAAGCAATGGACAGTGTCTGGAACACGGTTCCCTGTAAGACAAATGCCAGCAGAATCAATACCGCCAGAATCAGCTTTCTTCTCATTGTTTCTCATCCTCCTGTGCATCCTGCGTCGGATCCGGTGTCGGAGTTGTGCTGTCATCTGGTGTCTGTGATTCCTCCGAAGTCACATCCTCTGTCTTCTGCTGCTTCAGTTCCTTGATAACCAGGACTTCCTGAATATCATTAAAATCCACTGCCGGAATGATCGTACCGCTTTTGGTCAGTTTATTGGCATCTGTAGAAACCTCACTGATATAACCGATCAGAATTCCTTTTAAAAATTTGTTACTGACAGAAGAGGTTACGATTTTATCTCCCTCCTGTACCTGATCCTCTTTATCTGTCAGCTGAATAAAACGGATCTTACCGTCGTCCATCATCTGCAGATCTCCCGTTACCATACAGTTCTGAGAAATGGATGTGACAGTTGCGCTGACATTACTGCTGTCATCAATGATCGAACGAACCGTAGCCCAATGTGCCCCCGTTTCCGTAACGATTCCTACCAGACCACCATCCGCGATAACATTCATATCTACCGCAATACCATCTGAACTTCCCCGGTTGATCAGGAACGTGCTGTACCAGTTACCGGTATCTTTTCCGATCACCTGCGCAGCGACTTTCTCAAACTCCGAATAGTCTGTGTCCAGGTTATACAATGTTCTCAGACGATCCAGTTCTTCCTGGTCCTGAGACAGTGTAGTGTTTTTAGCCTGAAGTTCATCCACCTGTTTCTGAAGTTTTTCATTCTCCGCAGACAGCTTTTTCATACTCTGGAATCCGTTTTTCTGATCCGTCATCCAGTTTCCCACTTCATTAATCCCATTCTGAAAAGGAACAATCACATAACCCAGGACATTACGCACCGGTGCAAAAGATAAACTGGTTGAAAGGGACAGGACGATCAGTCCGAGACACAGGATTGTCATCATAGTTATCAGATGTTTTGTTTTCATTTTATATTGGTTCTTTTTTTTCATGACAGCTCCTTATTTCTGTTTTTTGGGAGTGAAAGCCCAGTGATGAAGTGCATCGTGGGTGATAATTTCTCTCAGCCCATAGATCGTACACAGTTCATAATAATGTGACAGCAGGATCGGGCAGCCGATCTGCCTGGACAGAATCCTGTCAATATATGGCAGATGTGTACTGCCACCGGTAAGGTAGATCCCTTCTGATAAGATCACTTTATGTATCTGCGGTGGAATACGCTCCAGAAAAGCCCGAATCTCTGTGATGATCTCACAAATCGCCGGAGTGATCGCCTCATTTACTGCCGGAGAAGTAATCACGCGTTCTCTCGGCAAACCGCTCACACAGTCAATACCGATGATTTTTCTCGCATCCTTCGTATCTTTTTCCAGATTTGCAAGAGATACTTTCAATCTTCCGGCTGTACGTTCACTGATAGAAAAATTAAGCTTTCTGCGGATCGTTGTCAGGATATCCTGTGTCAGACGATCACCGCCTACGGGTATCACCTTACTGATGATCACACGGGTATCTGCAATAACAGAAATCTCTGTTGTAGCTGCTCCAATGTTTACGATCATGGATCCCTTGGTACGCATGATCGGAATGCCAAGCGCCAGTGCATCTGCAATCGGACGTTCCACCAGAAGTACCTTACTTTGTCTGAGCTGTCCGGTATGGGCGATACTGTAATATGCACGCTTTTCTATCTCTGTCATATCTACCGGAACAGCAAAATAAATCACCGGGTGCCGCCCAACGCTGCGTCCGGTCTTGTCCAGCAGCAGTTGAAGCATGATCTCCAGGTGACTGATGTTTGCGATCATACCATTGAGCATCGGAGAAGATACCTTTACATTTGTCGGATTCTTTTCGTATATTTCATATGCTTCATCTCCAACGGCAAGTACAGTATCTTTGTTGCGAATGGCAATCATATTTTTCTCTTTTAAGATTTCATTACTGTTCTGAGAGTAAATTTTGATCATATTACTGCCCAGGTCAATTCCATATACATGGTTTTTAAACATAAATGCATATCCCTTCTGTTTTGCATATCCCTACATAACGATTCATCGCTTTCACCAAACCGCTATATTCCCGCAATATTTCTGTCAGGAAAGCAAGCCCTCCTGTCGAAAGCTGAAATACTGCTGATCCCCTATCACAATATGATCCAGAAGTGGAATATCTACCAGTGCTCCGGCTTCCCATACTCTTTTTGTAAAAAGAAGATCGTCTTTGCTTGGTTCCGGATTACCGCTTGGATGATTATGCACCAGGATCATATAGACAGCCCGGTGACGAAAGGCCGCAAGGATGAGATCTCTTGGCGATACCAGAGAAGAATTAACTGTTCCTCTCGAGATCACTTCGTCACCTAAAAACTGATTTTTTGTATTTAACATCGTACAAATCATCTGCTCCTGCTCTTCGTGCCGCATCCGTTCCATATAATACGCTGCAATTGTGTCCGGACTGTGAAAATCCAGAAGTTTTCCGGCTTCTCTGGTTGCAATCCGCTTGGATAATTCTCCAATACATTTGATCTGTACGGCTTTCACCTGGCCGATTCCCCGAATCTGCATCAGATCTTCCATGGAAAGATGATAGATTCCAAGCAGACCCTGTTCGTTTTGTCCAAGATGCAAAACCTCATCGGCCAGTTGTACAGAGGAGCTTCCACGGGTACCGGATCGTAGAACAACAGCCAGAAGTTCGCTGTCTGTCAGCTTCTCCGGTCCGGAATGAAGACATTTTTCATATGGGCGTTCGTCCGGCGGAAGTTCCTGAATACGTTGTGAATATTTCATAAATAGCTCTCCTTGCCAGGATCTCTTCAGGCTGAGAGCGAAAGTCTGTTTGCCAGACTTTAATTTATCTTATCATAAATTTTCTGTGAATTCAAGATTCCTGATTTATAAGCAATATTTTTTACAGACAGCCTCGGCCACCCGCAGACCGTCCATTGCAGCTGAAGTAATCCCACCGGCATAGCCGGCACCTTCTCCACAGGGATAAAACCCCCGGACATTACTTTCCATCTGCTCGTTTCGAGAGATCCGGACCGGAGAAGAGGTTCTGCTCTCCACACCGGAAAGGATTGCATCCGGTCGGTCAAATCCATGAATCTTTCTTCCACAGGCAGCGATTCCAAGATCCAGCGATTCTGCCAGAAAATCCGGGAAGATCTCACGCAGATTACTCATAGCATATCTTCCACGGATGCATGGTTCAACTTCACCAAAAGCTTTTGTCTCTTTTCTTTCATGAAAATCACCATAGGTCTGTACGGGAATCCTGCCTTCATGAAGCTGATAAGCTTTCTGCTCCAGATACCGCTGAAAGAATATTCCCGCCAGTGGATTCTGATCCAGTTCAGCCGCAAGAGCATCTTCTCCCATCCGCTGCAGATACTCCATTCCATACGTCACATAATCCTGCGGTGAAACCGTTACGATCATAGCACTATTTGCATTCCGACTGTCCCGTGCCTGATAACTCATACCGTTGACCGCAAGATAACCTTTTTCAGAAGAAGCATCCACTACATAACCACCCGGGCACATGCAGAACGAATAGATTCCTCTTCCGTTTTCCAGCTGATGTGTCAGTTTATAGCTGGCAGCACCAAGTTCTTTCACTTTCGGTTGTCCATATTGGCTCAGATTGATCATCTTCTGCGGATGTTCGATACGCACACCTACCGCAAACGATTTTGCTTCCATATAGATCCCATGTCTTTTTAACATAGAAAAGGTATCTCTGGCACTGTGTCCGACAGCCGCAATACAGACCTGTGTTTCTATCCACTCATTCCGGTTCAGTTGGATCCGACAGATCTTTCCATCGCAGATATCCAGATCTGTTACCTGTTTTGTAAAACAGAATCTCCCTCCCATCTGTTCAATCTGTTCCCGCAACGATGTGACGATACCAATCAGCTGATCCGTACCAAGATGGGGTTTCTGTTCATATAAAATGTTGTCCGGTGCGCCTCCCTGAACAAAAATCTCCAATACTTTTCTATGTCTTCCCACCG
>OIWK01003799.1_pt1 | contig 9989 bp, 12 predicted proteins | sample 1587401 | NCBI WGS metagenome assembly OIWK01 (sample SAMEA3888911, study PRJEB22519) | human gut metagenome | biome: human gut; feature: human-associated habitat; material: faeces | place: Denmark | collected 2009
AGGGCCACCACGCTGTGACGGTGATGTCGTTGTGGTTGGTCCAGTAGTACGGGTCAGTGGAGGTCAGCGTGGCGCTGGTGGGGTCGGCGGTGGTGGGCGTCACGTCGTATGCCTTCACCGTGCCGTCCATCAGGACTGCCACGCTCTGCACACCCTCCCAATTGCCGTCCACCGGGGCACGGGTGCCGGCGGTGGCTGTCGCGACGGGATTCAGCCCCGTGGCGGTGAAGACGATGGATGTGCCTTCCGCCCCCTTCTGGCAGGAAGCCCGCTTCGTCCTGCGTGCAGGCGGCAAGGCCGAGCAGCAGGGCGATGGCTGCGAATATATGAATGGTTGTTCGTTTCATGATGCGTGTTGTTTAGATATTGTTATTGTTTCTTTTGCAGTACGGGCAGACCGTTGGTGCCTTGTGCCCACTGGTAGTCGTTGTCAGTGAGGGCGTGGTTCATGCCATCGACGGCTGTCTGCCATTTCACGGTCGCGCCGTCCACCTTCGTGGCATCTACCGTTCCTCCAAAATTACGGAATTCTCCTTGCTCGGCATTGCCTCCCCAATAACAGGAAGTTATAGTATTGTAGTTGAAACGCACTATAGCTCCAGATTCATAATCTTTCAATGTGCCGTCAAACCAGCAAGCTGTGATACTGCCATAATTTAAATCGGCTATACCACAAGTTCTACCATATGCAGAAATTTTTCCCGTCACAGAGCAGGCAATGATTTGACCATTATTTTGATCCACTATTCCAGCTGCTGATCCATTACTGCCATATAGATTCACATCTATGAGTTGTAGGTTCTTTATCACACCACGTACATTTAATAACCCAAAAAGTTCAGTAGTCGCTGCTGAAAAGTTTAATCCCGTAATGCGGTGTCCCTGCCCATTAAAGACGCCGGAGTAACCTGGCCATGTGCCTATCTGTGTCCAATCCTTACCCGTCAGGTCGATGTCGGCGGTGAGGGTGCAATTTATCGATTCGTCCTTTTGTGCGGCTTTGTTCCATGCCAGCAGGCCGTCAGCGTTATAGACCATGTAACTGCCGTCGTTCTGTATAGAATAGCCCAAATCCTCAGCTGCGCCGCTCTCGCCGCCGCTGTCAACCCAGCTGCCGATGGTGCAACCCTCTAACGTCAAGCCGGTGGCGTTCACCTTAACGGTGTAAGAATAGCGGTTGCCCGCTTCTAATACGACGTCGGTCTGCGGGCGGAAGTAGAAGGTGCCGCTGCCGAGTTCTACCTTGACGAACGGCTTGCCTGCCGCAACGGTCTGCGGGGCGGTCAGTGCCTCGTAGGTGTTGCCGCTTGCGTTGTAGGTCTTGATGGCAGTCGGGTTGCCGTTATCGGCGGACAGGCTCACGAGGCTCACCGTGGCACCAGCGACGCTCGTGAATCCCGTGCCGGGCTTCAGTTCGATTGTCACGCGTGCCGTGCGGTGGGTAAATTCAAGAGTCGGGTTGTTAAATTCCACCTTCCGGTTCTCAGCAGAGATGAAGTCGCTGTTCTGGAAGTCAGCCAATTTGCTCTGGTCTTCTGCCACCTTCACGACAGGCATCTGGGTGATGTTTGTATCATCCAAGGGCACCATGCCGATACGGTAATTGGGTTGCGGCTGGTCCAGTAGTACGGGTCGTTCTCGCGTGAGAGCGTGGCACTCTTGAAATCGGTAGAAGCCGTTACAGTGTATTCCTTTACCGCATCGCCCATCTTGAGTGCCACGGAAGTGACGCCCTGCCAGTCACCGTCCACGGAGGCACGGGTGGAAGAGGCTGCCTGCGGCGTTGCCTCCACGGACAATCCTGTGGCATGGATGACTACGGGGTATTCACCTTCGGACAGACGGCTATCGTCTGCCAGTTCGCCCTGTGTGCAGGCGGCGAGGGCGAACAGCAATGCGGTGGCTGCGGGGATAAATAATCTATGCCTCATAATTCTTCATTCTAATCAATTAATTATTAATATCTTACAGGTCAGCATCCACTTCTCCGCCGTCTATATCGTTCCACTTTGCAATGGTGGCTTCGCTGACTTCAAGGACTTTGTTGCTCACCTTGACAGTATAGGTGTAGTTGTTGCCCGCCAGCAGTGCGCCATCGGGCATGGTGAGTGTGGCATGATATTCCTGACCTTTGTAATTCACAACCAACGGCAGGGATGCAACTGTCTGCGGGAAGAGGATGACCGATGACGTGAGATTGCCGTCTGCCAGATTCATGGTCAGTTCTCCGGTCTGTAGTCCGTTGTCTGCGGTGGCAATACCGTCGGCCGTGTTGAACGTACCGGTGAGTAACAATCCGTCCAGCGTGTAACGTTCAGGCTTGACCACGCTGAAATTCACGCCGTCGCCCGCCTCGAAGGTAAGGGTTATCTGGCTCATGCGGTGGTGGAAGGAGTTGTCTTCACCGCCTTTGGCGGTTTTGTCGGTGAAGCTTACTACCGGGTTGTTTTTGTCTCCCGTGGCTCCTGAAGCAAAGAGGAAGTCGATGGCAGGCTGGTTTTGCTGCGCCGTGGCATCGGTCGTGGCTGTGAGGATGCCTCCCGCCGCGTTGTACGGATAGTAGGCGCGGAAAGTATGGGTCTTTGCATCTTCGATATAGATAACCTTTCCTTCTGCCTCAAATTTCCCGTTTTTCAGGATGAAAGGCACGTTGCCGTACTGGGAATCGTTGCCGATGTCGGTGATGCCGATACGGTCGCCGGCAGTCCAGGTGGTTCCGCTGGCGCGGGTGGCGGGGGCGATGTTGGCGGTAAACTGGGCGGCCACGGGGTCACCGTTCAGGTTCTCGTTGTCGTTGTTGCAGGCTACCAGTGCGAGGGCGAGCGCTGCAAGTGCAAAAAATCTTGTCTTCATTATATCTATAATTTTATTATTTAAATTCCATTTCAATAATTGCTGCACCTCAGCAAAATCAAAGCAAGCTTTGCTTCTGCGTTCGGTTTGCTAATTATTTACAAATCAGCATTTACATCATCACCTTTCACTTCTTCCCAGCCGTTGATTTCGGCTCCGTCCACTTCCATGCCTTCGGGAGTCTCAACCAGCGTTCCGCCGAGGGTCAGCGATTTGCCCTTTCCGGTGTTGAACTCCTTGAGGGCTTCCGTGAGGTTGCTTTTCAGCGTGGTGGGGGTCGGGTTGCCGTCCGCATAGCGGATTTCAGCCGTCAGCAGCTGTTCCGCTCCGGTCACACCCAGCAGCCGTACCGTGGCTTTCCACTTGCCGGCATCGTCACCTTCGGTTATCTTGGTGAAGGGCAGCACGACGTTCGAAGCGGCTCCGTAGGTATTGGTAGCGAAGTCGAGTGTTCCGGCTGCACCCGTCAGATGGGCAACAATCTCCGTGATGCGTCCGGCGGCATCACCCGTCGGTTTGACGACAAGCGTCAGTTCGCGTACCTGCTGCTTCATTGCGGCGGTCAGCGGATAGTCCTTGTCTTTCTCGATGCTCACCTGTTCCGTATAGGTGAAGAACCATCCCGGGGCATTGTTCACAAAGACCTCCGTGCCTGCCCGGTTTCCCGTGGCTGCGGCAATGGTGGCGGTGGTACCATTTACCGTGATTCCTTCAGCCGGGTTCCACACCGCAAGGGTGTAGCTGCCTGGAGCAAACAGATGGTCGGGGGTATGAGTGGCGGAAGTCTCCGTACCCGTATAGTCGCCCATGGTGACCGTCCATGTGGCAGGTATGTCGATACCCTCACCGCGTGCCGACCAGTCGGCTGTCACCGCAATTTTCCCATAGTCGGGATGCGGCGTGTCATAAAGCGTGTCCTTCACGCAGGAAGAGAGCAGCACGGCGGCTGCCATTCCTACCATATTTATATATTGTCTTGCTTTCATACTCTATTCCTCCGTATTAGAATAACTTCCATACCAATGTCACACCGGCGTTGATGGGGCCACACCAATTTTTTGTCTCGTTGCCACAGCGCACGCGCACACCATCGATGACTTCATATTTTTCGAAATCGGCATTCAGGTAGCCCAAACCGAGGTTGAAATCAAGAGCCAGTGCCTTGTTCAGCCGCAGCTGATAGCCGGCGGTGATGCCGCCACCCATCAGGTCGCCCTGCTTGCCTGTTTCGGAAAGCTTGTAGTTGAACTGTCCTGCCTTGAACATCGCACCCAGATACCAAGCTTTCTTCTCACCCATGTAATAACGTACTTCCGGAGCCACTTCCCAAAGTGCATGGCGGCGGTCCTTGTCGCTCCACGTCCAAGAAGTCCATGAGCCGTTTACGGCAATGCCCCACGACGGGCAGATGCGCCATTCAAATCCTAAATCGGGTGTCAGGGTAGCCCAGCGCAGCAGGTTGGCACGCAGGGAGAGATGATAATCAGTTGTGATTTTGGTTTCCGACGGCGTGTCGGCAAGTGTATTTTGTTGAGCGGTTTTCTCGGCTTCTGCCTTTTGCCTTTCCCTTCGGCCGGCGACCGTTGGTTCAGCGGCAAGTCGGGCTTCTTCCGCCTTGCGTCGTGCTTCTGCTTCCGCATCCGTCACGGCTGTTTCTTTTACTGGTACCGTCAGGCGCACGGTGACAAAATCACCCTCAGTCGCATGGTTGTGGGTAATGAAGTTTTCTTCCTTGATTTTCGCTCGTATAATCAGTTCTGATTTCACACGGTTGGCACGAATCTTCGCCGTTGCAAGGTTCTCGGCTTTACTGCCCTGCGATTTGCAGTATCCGTCAACCAATAGCGGCAGTTTGCCGTCAAGAATTGTTGCTTTGTTGTTTTCGATATATTCCAACAGGCGGGCAAGTTCCGTGTCGTTGCCTTTCCAAGGCACGTAGAACATGTCCTTCTGCGGAACGAATCGGAAGATGCAGGTCGTGTCTGCTTTCTGCTGCGCAATGACAGGAAAAGTTACCGTCATCAGCCACAGAAATAAGGTAAGAAAAGTGATTTTTCTGCTCATATAAACTTGAATTTATTATCTTTGTCTTCCCCAAAGTTTATAAAATGTCATTAAGTGCAAGAAAAAACACACAAAATTTTTCTGTTAAAATACAGTGTTTTTCATGGAAATTCGGCAAATTCTGCCTAACAGCTTAAAATGAGCGATTTACGAGTGTTCCACCTCTATAGAGGTAATGATTTAGCAACGGTTCTAACTTCTGCATAATACATAAGTTTGCTTTGCTTGTCAAACAACTCTTTTCGAGGGCAAAGATACAAGTTTTATGTGGATAAACGGCAATCTCATTCATTTTTTAGATTTTATTTTCAGTTAGATGTTCTACGAGGTTTGCAAGTTTCTTATACGCAATTATCTATCGCCAAAATGTTAAAAAAGAGCTGTAGATTATATTTAAATGGTCATTGTTTCTTCTTTATGAAACAATATGCTTACCTTTGTACAAAAATGATAATGTATGGCACAAAATATCTTCAAACTTGTCTTGACAGACGAGGCACAGAACTTTATTGAGAGTTTACCCGAAGCGGTATCTTACAAGATTTACTACAACATCAAGCGTGTTGCAGGTGGAGAACGCAACAAAGAACTCTTCAAGAAGTTGGAAAACTCGGAGATATGGGAATTTCGTACATTGTATAACAAAACTGCTTATCGCTTGTTTGCTTTTTGGGACAAGGATAAAGAAACATTGGTAATTGCCACCCACGGCATTATCAAGAAAACTCAGAAGACACCAAGCAAGGAGATAGCAAAAGCAGAAGCAATAAGAAGAGAATATTTCAAAAACAAGTGATTATGGCACAGATGAATCTTACCCCATTGGACGATGTGCTTGACAAGCATTTCGGTAAAGTAGGCACACCAAAACGTGATGCTTTTGAGAGTGATGTGGATGGAGCTTTACATGCCTATAGATTAGGCGAAGCCATCAAGAAAGCTCGTATAGAACAGAACTTGACACAAGAACAACTTGGTGAGCGTATTGGCGTGAAAAGAGCACAGATTTCTCGATTGGAAAGAGGTTATAGTATCACTATTCCAACCATGAGGAGAGTGTTCAAAGCACTGGGTGTAGTTACTGCAACGATTGACTTAGGTATAGCAGGTAAAGTTGCATTGTGGTAAAATCCAATTATCTATGGTATAAAAATGACAGAAAAGACAACAGACCTCATTATATCAAAGCTGCTCGATGCTTCAAGTATAGAGCACTACGCAGAGTCATGCCCTATTGAGGAAATCAACAAGGCTATGGTCTCTAAACGTGGTACAGGAAAGAAAGGCTTTCCTGAATACTTGGCAATATCGGGTGACTTTGTTATCGTAATAGAAGATAAGGCAAAGGTTGAGGACCAGGCAAAGTACTTGAAAGATAATGAAACTTTGCTGATGGATACTTCAAGCGTAACCAAGTATGCGGAGAATGGTGCGCTGCATTATGCGCTCAGTATCATTCAAAACACAAACTTCAAGAAAGTCATTGCCTTTGGTTGTTCGGGAACAGACGAGAAGCGCATTGTTATTCGTCCTATTTACGTTAGTCCTACAGGTTACAAAATTCTTCCAAAGGTCAAGGACTTCAGTCAATTCTCGACCGAAAATATAGAGCGTTACTACAATGAGATTATTTGCGGTAACGAAAGTATTGAACGTGTTGAACTGAAAACCATTCTTAGCCGTGCAAAGACTTTGCATGAGGATTTGCGCAACTATGGACAACTCGGAGATAGCGAGAAACCTTTGGTCGTATCTGCTATTCTTTTGGCATTAGAAGAAAAGGATTTCTCAACAGAGAATCTGACAGGGGATACTATCAAAACTGATGGTCAAAAGATATTTGATGCCATGTCCGCACACATGGAAAGAGTAAAGGTTGAGCCACAGGTGAAAAAGAAAAGGGTTATAGACCAATTTAACCTCATCATCAATAGACCTGTGTTGTCTGAAAAGGATGAGCGATTGGGCAAATCCCCTTTGCGCTACTTTGCGGAATACTTGCACTCAAATATTCTAACTGCCATTTGCAACAACTCACCAGAAGACGTACTTGGTCGTTTCTATGGAGAGTTCATCAGTTATAGTGGTGGCGATGGGCAAACACTTGGCGTAGTTCTTACTCCAAAGCACATAACCGAATTGTTTACAGAATTGGCTGAAATCAAGCCTACCGACAAGGTGCTTGACCCTTGCTGCGGAACAGGTGGCTTCTTGATAGCTGCCATGCACAGAATGCTGACACAGGCAAAAGAGGAAGACAAGGAAAACATCAGAAGAAACAATCTTCACGGTATAGAGTTGCGTGACGATATGTTTTCCATTGCCACAACCAACATGATTCTGCGTGGTGACGGAAAGAGCAATCTCATCTGTGCAGACTTCTTGAAGCAAAAATCAGAAGATATGTACAAGAAAGGCTTTACCGTTGGTTTGATGAACCCACCGTATTCACAAGGAAAGACAAAAAGCACGGCACACTTGACGGAGTTGAAATTCATCTGTCACTTGTTGGATTGCGTAGGTGATGGTGCTCGTTGTGTTGTCATAGTTCCCCAAAGCACAATGGTCGGCAAAACGAAAGAAGACAAAATCGACAAACAGTATATTCTCGATAACCATACGCTTGAGGGTGTTATAACGCTTAATACAGATACGTTCTATGGCGTAGGAACAAATCCTGTGATAGCCGTATTTACAGCGCATCAACCACACCCAAAGGATAAGTTAGTGAAGTTTGTCGATTTCAAAGATGATGGTTATGAAGTCTTTGCCCATGTTGGATTGATGCCAACAGATAGAGCTGCCGAGAGAAAGAAATACCTGCTTGATTGTTGGTTTCAAGGCAAGACTGCACCAAACTCTTTTATTGTGCGTAGCACCATTGAAGCAGATGACGAATGGCTGCACTCGTTTTACTATTTCAACGAAGAGATACCATCAGAGGAAGACTTTGAAAAGACAATGGCTGACTATCTGACATTTGAGTTTAACATGATTACTCATGGACGAGGTTACTTGTTTGAAGAAAAGGAGGTGGCGAATGGATAAGCTATCACTCAAAAATAAAGATTGGAAAGATTTCTATCTTTCAGATTTCTTTGACTTTGAAAAGGGAAACCAAAATAATATGGCATCTTTGACGACAGGAACTTTACCTTTGGTCTCTGCCAAAAAGACAGACAATGGTTATAAAGGCTTCGTATCAAAGGAACAAAAGAAAATCTTTCGAGGTGATATTCTGACATTGAATAACGATGGAGATGGTGGTGCAGGAATAGCTTACTACCAACCTACCTCTATGGCTTTGGATAGTCATGTTTCCGCATTGATACCCAAGAGTGATTTGAATAAATACCATTTGCTGTTTGTCTCAATGTGTATAACAAAGCAAAGGGAACGCTTTGGACATGGGTATTCAATAAACGGTAACAGATTAAGAGCCTTTAAAATTATGCTTCCTCTTGCTGCTGATTGCACAAATCCTGATTGGCAGTTCATGGAGGAATACATGCGTCGAAAAGAAACATTATTATTGAAACCAGCAGTAGAGAAATTATGCAAGCGACTGATACACAAAGAAATTTTAGGGGGGGGGTAAACTGCTCCGCTCTCAATGGAAACCTTTTAGTTTTACAGAAGTATTCACAGAAATACAGCGTGGCAAACGTCTCAAAAAGGCAGACCACACAGAAGGTACAGTTCCATACGTATCATCCACGGCACTCAACAATGGCGTGGATGGATTTGTCGGCAACGAGGGCAGCGTAAGAAAGTTCGAGGATTGCATAACCATTGCCAATAGTGGTAGTGTTGGTAGTGCATTCTTCCATCAATACGAGTTTGTGGCAAGTGACCATGTTACTCAGCTTAAACGTAAGGGATTGGATAAATATGCCTACCTCTTCATGGTGCCAATAATCAACCGTTTGTCGGAGAAGTACAGTTTCAACAGAGAAATAAATGACGAGCGTATAAAGCGAGAAAAGATATTACTCCCCATTAATGATAAGGGTGAAATAGATTTCGATTTCATGTCCTCGTTCATGCAAGAGGTAGAAGCTGATATACTCAAAACAACTCTAAAGGTTTTCAAGAAGCGCTTGAACGCCAATGAGAACAAAATGGGGGGGGTAAAATGGAAAGCGTTCTTCCTTGAAGAAATTGCACAAATATCTTCGGGAAAAGACATCTACGAAAGAGAGCGTACAAGTGGGCAAACCCCTTATGTTACGGCGACAGCCAATAATAATGGCATCGGTTATTTCGTTGGCAATCAAAACGAAACATTGGAAAAGGGAAGCCTGTCTGTAAATCGAAACGGCTCTGTTGGGTATTGCTTTTATCATCCATACGATGCACTATATGGAAACGACACTCGCAAGCTGAAACCTATAAGAAACAACAAGTATGTTTCTCTTTTCATATCCATGTGCATAACAAATCAACGTGCCAAATATGGATATGGCTATAAAATGGGAACAGGACGTTTGAAACGCCAAAAGATTCTCTTACCTATAGATGGCAATAGCCAACCAAATTGGGACTATATGGAGGCATATATGCAGAATTTAGAGCAACAGCAAATATTAGAATATCTTAGGCACATTGAAAGATAAAACCGTAAGTACAAGATGAACATTGAAGAAGTTAGAAAGTATTGCTTATCATTGCCAGATACAGAAGAAGCTATGCCTTATGGTGAAGATTGGGTGGTATTCCGTGTAGGAGGAAAGATATTTCTGCATATTTGGTTGGAAGCACCGATACCAACTATTGCAGTAAAGCTGCTACCCGAACGTGGAGAGGAATTGAGGGAAGAGTACAATGCCTTTTCTCCTGCGTACCATTTGAATAAGAAACATTGGAACGACATTTTTATTGAGGGGTCTTTTCCTAATAGAATGATAGAGGATTGGATAAAAGAATCATATGAGTTAGTGAAAAGTAAATTGCCAAAATCAACAGAAATGGTTGCTCAATAAAAGATGGAACATAGCTTTGTTGCATCTGCTTAGTGGGGGGTGTAATTTAAACTGTGTCAAGGCTTGTTCTTAACTTTCATTCCCACTCCC
>OIWK01003800.1_pt1 | contig 9986 bp, 7 predicted proteins | sample 1587401 | NCBI WGS metagenome assembly OIWK01 (sample SAMEA3888911, study PRJEB22519) | human gut metagenome | biome: human gut; feature: human-associated habitat; material: faeces | place: Denmark | collected 2009
ATCAAATTGTATTTTGTACAGAGGACGCATTGAAATGTTTGCATTACAGAGGCTATGAGGAGGTTGTGTAATGGTTGGAGAAGGTAGAGAGCCAAAAAAAGACAATGATTTGTTTTATACATGCAGTTTGATTGATTATATTGCAAGAAAAACAAAAAATGTGCGTTCTTATGTAGTCAATAAACTGGGAAAAGAGCGTTTAGAAAAAATATATGATCTTGCAGATGTGTATCATTGTGACAATATAGAACGAGTTTGTGGTGATTTTATAGATGAAGCGAAAATCGGGCAGGGAAATTTTGATAATGTGGCAGATTGCGGATATTCCATTCCGACTTATTGGGATATTGGAAAAGTATATAAGCGTTTGATTAAGCGTGTGGCAGAGTATGAGAAGATTGATATTATAAGTGCATTGGAAAAAGTATATAATTCGTTCATCAGTCCCAAAATAGATGACTATAATAGCAGCGTTTATTATGAAAATCCGGAATATATATTTGAATGTTACAGGGAAAACCAGATGCTGTAAGTGATTTGTGTAAAAATGTGCAGTAAAATGTTGGTAATGATCGGGAGGAGAATACCAACATGGATGAAAAATTAGTGAATATTATCAACGAAATGGCAGAGTATCTGAACATAGCACAGATGAAGAAGTTACAGGAAGTATTATTGAAACATTTGATAAATAGTGATGTGGAAAAGACGAGTGTTTCTAATATGGAATATTTGCAAATGTTTATAGATGCGAAGCGCATTGAGGGATGTTCGGACAGAACTTTGAGATATTATCAGGTAACGGTAGAACATTTGTTGCAGACGGTTGATGTTGAGATACGAAAAATGACAACGGATGATCTGCGAAGTTATCTTGCGGATTATCAGAAGATTAACAATTGCAGCAAGGTGACGATTGATAATATTCGAAGAAATTTATCCAGTTTCTTTTCATGGCTTGAGGAAGAAGACTATATTTTAAAAAGTCCGATGCGGAGGATTCATAAAATTAAGACGAAGCAACAGGTGAAAGAGATTATTTCTGATGAAATGATTGAAAAGATGCGAGATAATTGCAAAACAAAAAGGGATCTGGCGATTATTGATCTGCTGTATTCAACGGGGATTCGTGTCGGTGAATTGGTTCGTCTTAATATTTCTGATATAGATTTTGAAGAACGTGAATGTGTGGTATATGGAAAAGGTGACAAAGAACGTCGTGTGTACTTTGATGCAAAGGCAAAATTGCATTTACAGAATTATATTAAAAGCAGAATGGACGATAATCCAGCATTATTTGTAACATTAGATGCGCCGTATGACCGTTTGAAAATCAGTGGTGTAGAAATTCGGATGCGTGAACTTGGACGCATGTTGAATATTCCAAAAATTCATCCACATAAGTTTAGGAGAACAATGGCGACACGAGCCATTGATAAAGGAATGCCGATTGAACAGGTACAAAAAATTTTGGGACATGGCCGCATATGTGACAGCGACACCACAGATGCTTATGATGCCTGATTTGATATTTCGACTTAATACAAAATCTAATTGTAACAAAATTTATTTATGGAAACTTATTAATCATGATTTATATAGAAATCAAATTAAAAGTGTAGCTAGCGGTTCAGCAAAATCAATGTCAAATATTTCAAAAGAACGCTTGGGAAAATTAAGATTTCCTTTGCCGTCAATGGAATTTCAAAACCAATTTGCAGATTTTGTCCGAGTTGTCAACAAATCAAAAGTTGTACACTACATAATAAATCGCACATTACAAATAATTGGGGGTGAAACATATGAAAACCAATTTTGATTATTTAAAAACAGAACCAAAATTTTCCACATTTGCAAACATAGCCATTTCTGCTGAAAAATTTGTACTGATGGATTCAGAAGTGAGTATTCTCAACTGCCGTCGTGCAATGGAATTTGCGATTAAATGGATGTATTCCGTAGATTCAGAGTTGGACATGCCATATCAGGATAATTTGCAGAGTCTGTTAAATGCAGAAGAATATCGGCGCATTATCGGACCAGATCTGTGGAAACGAATGGATTACATTCGCAGATGTGGCAATAATGTGGCTCATGGCAGTCGAAAACTGGGGCGGGATGAAGCAATGCTTTGTCTGGAAAACCTGTTTATTTTTCTGGATTATATTGCCTGCTGTTATGCGGACGAATATACGGAGCGGACATTTGATAAAAATATCATCACAGACAGAGTGAAAAAGGCAAAGGAATCCAGAGAAGCAGCAAATGCAGTAAAACAGGATCTGATAAAAGAACAGGAGAAGTCTGCACAGCAGGAATTGGATTTGCAGAAACTAATGGCAGAAAATGCTTCATTAAAGGAAGAATTATCTGCCCGCAGACAGGAACAGCAGCAGACTTATGTTCCGAAACCATTGGATTTATCGGAATATAAAACCCGAAAATTATATATTGATGCTATGCTTCAGGATGCTGGTTGGACAGAAGGGGAAAACTGGTTGAATGAAGTAGAATTACAGGGAATGCCAAATAAGTCAGAAGTCGGCTATGCGGATTATGTTTTGTATGATGATATGCACCAGCCACTGGCAATTATTGAGGCAAAAAGGACCTGTGTGGATGTTGCGAAAGGTCGTCAGCAGGCAAAATTGTATGCAGACATTTTGGAAAAACAATACAAGAGACGTCCGGTTGTCTTTTTAACGAATGGATTTGAAACACATATTATTGATGGAAAATATCCGGAACGAAAGTGTGCTGTGATTTATTCGAAACGCGATCTGGAGAAGTGGTTTAATCTGCTTCGTATGCGGACAAGCCTCAGACATGTTACCGTAAATAAAGATATTGCAGGCCGTTATTATCAGGAGGCAGCGATCAAAGCAACCTGTAACAGTTTTGATGAGAAGAATCGCAGGAAAGCGTTGCTTGTTATGGCTACCGGTTCGGGAAAAACCAGAACTGTGATAGCACTGTGTGATATATTGTTGAACGCTGGGTGGGTAAAAAATATTTTGTTTCTGGCAGATCGAAATTCTCTTGTTACACAGGCAAAGCGTAGCTTTGTAAATCTGTTGCCAAATTTGTCATGTACAAATCTGGTGGAAGAAAAGGATAACTATAATGCACATTGTGTTTTTTCTACTTATCAGACAATGATTCACTGTATTGATGAGGTGAATGATGCAGATGGCAAAATTTTTACATGTGGACATTTTGACTTGGTGATTTGTGATGAAGCACATCGGTCTATTTATAATAAATACAGAGACATTTTTAATTATTTTGATGCGCCGCTGGTAGGTTTGACAGCAACGCCAAAGGATGAGATTGATAAAAATACATACGAAATATTTGAATTGGAAAATGGTGTGCCGACTTATGGATATGATCTGGCACAGGCAGTAAAAGACGGATATCTGGTGGATTATGTTTCGGTTGAATCAAAGTTGAAATTCATTGAGCAGGGAATTGTGTATGATGAGTTGTCAGAGGAAGATAAGGAAGCGTATGAAAATACGTTTCAGAATGAGGATGGAACTGTCCCGGAAGCAATCGATTCATCCGCTTTAAATACGTGGGTTTTTAATGTGGATACGATTCGTCAGGTGCTGGACATTTTGATGACAGATGGCATTAAAGTTGATTATGGACAGAAAATTGGAAAGACAATTATTTTTGCAAAAAACCATGCACATGCGGAAAAAATCCTGGAAGTTTTTCATAAGGAATATCCGCATTTACCAGACGATTTTGCGAAAGTGATTGATAATTATATGACCTACGCGCAAAGTGCGATTGATGAATTTTCAGATCCGAAAAAATTGCCGCAGATCGCCATTTCTGTTGACATGCTGGATACAGGAATTGATGTTCCGGAAGTTGTGAATCTTGTATTTTTCAAAAAGGTGATGAGTAAGGCAAAGTTCTGGCAAATGATCGGGCGGGGAACCAGATTATGTCCGGGATTGTTGGATGGAGAGGATAAACAGAAGTTTTACATTTTTGATTTTTGTGGGAATTTTGAATTTTTCCGTCTTAATCCGGGGAAAGCAACGGCAAATGCGCTGGCTTTGCAGTGTGCGATTTTTAATTTGCAGTTTGAAATTACATATAAATTACAGGATCTGACCTGTCAGACGGATCGATTGATTGCTTATAGAAAAGCTCTGGTAAAACATATGAGTGAGAAAGTACAGGAATTGCCGAGAGATAATTTTGTGGTCAGACAGCATCTGAAATATGTGGATTTATATGCAAATGAGGATAACTATAAAGGATTAACCTATGAAGATACACTGCTGGTTCGGGAAGAAGTGGCCCCACTGATTTTGCCGGATGGCGATGAGGCAAGTGCAGTCCGTTTTGATGCGTTGATGTATGGAATTGAACTTGCATATTTGTTGGGAAAGAAGTATACGCGCGCGCGTCATGATCTGCGAAAGAAAGTAGAAGGTGTGGCAAATGTAGCCAATATTCCGGAAATTCAGGCACAGTCAGATTTTATTTATGAATTGTTACATACCGATTATGTAGAGCGGGCAGGTGTGAATGAGTTCGAGGAAATCAGAAGCAGACTGCGGGATTTGATGAAATATATTCCAAATACGGGAACAATAAAATATGAAACTGTATTTACAGATGAGTTATTGTCAAAAGAATGGCATGAATCTGAGCTGGAAAATGATGAATTGAAAAATTATAAAGCAAAAGCGGAGTATTATATTCGACAGCATCAGGACAACGAAGCGATTGCAAAGTTAAAGACGAATCAGCCATTGACGACATCAGATATTGAAAATCTGGAAGAAATTCTCTGGAAGGAAGTTGGAAGCAGAGAGGACTACGAGCAGGAATATGGCGAAAAGCCACTGGGCGAATTTGTGCGTGAAATCGTTGGTCTGGATATGAATGCAGCAAAAGAAGCATTTTCGGAATATCTGTCAGATACAAATATGGACAGCAGACAGATTTATTTTGTAAATCAGATTGTGGAGTATATTGTTCATAATGGAATGATGAAAGATTTGTCGGTGCTTCAGGAGTCACCGTTTACAGACCGCGGAAGTGTCGTGGAAATATTTACGGATTTATCTGTATGGATGGGAATTCGTGGTGTGATTGACCGTATTAATGCAAATGCCGCTGCTTAAGGGATTGCCTGAGAAAAAACACTTGCTATATCAAACTCACAAACGTATAATAAACTATGTATGTGAACACAGAAATAGAGAAATCATCTGTGTTTGGAAATGTATAAGAAAACAGATGTCGGATATCTGTTTGTTTAGGAATATAAAATACAGAGCAATCTGTATGGAATGGAGGATATACAGTGGCTTTAAAGAAAAAACCGGTAAACGGTATGAAAGATATTATGCCGGATGAGATGCAGATTCGTGATTATGTACAGAGCGTGATCAAAGAGACTTATCGTGCATTCGGATTTACCCCGATTGAGACACCTTGTATGGAAGATATCGCAAACCTGAGCAACAAGCAGGGTGGAGAAAATGAGAAACTGATCTTCAAGGTATTAAAACGTGGTGAAAAACTGAAACTGGAGACTGCACAGAGTGAGGCAGATCTGGTTGATTTTGGTATGAGATATGATCTGACTGTACCGCTTTGCCGTTACTATGCAAACCATGCAAATGATCTGCCGTCCCCGTTTAAGGCACTTCAGATGGGAAATGTATGGCGTGCAGACCGTCCGCAGAGAGGTCGTTACCGTCAGTTCATGCAGTGTGATATTGATATTCTTGGCGAGCCGTCCAACCTGGCAGAGATTGAACTGATCCTTGCTACTACAACCACACTTGGCAAACTTGGATTCAAAAATTTTGAGATCCGTATCAACGAGCGTCGCATCTTAAAAGCAATGGCAGCTTACAGCGGATTTGCAGAGGAAGAGTTTGATACAGTATTTATCATTCTGGACAAGATGGACAAGATCGGTCTGGAAGGTGTTGCCGAGGAGCTTGCAAAAGAAGGTTATGCACAGGAATCAATCGATAAATATCTGTCACTGTTCACTGGTGTAGAGCAGGCAGAGGATGGTATCAGCTATCTGGCAGATACATTAGGTGATTATCTGGATGCCGAGATCGTTCAGAATATGAAAGAGATTGCATCTGCAGTAAATGCAACAAAGACAGCATCCTTTGAGCTGGTATTTGATCCGACTCTGGTACGAGGCATGTCTTACTATACAGGAACTATTTTTGAGATCGCAATTCCGGAGTTTGGCGGAAGCTGCGGTGGCGGCGGACGTTACGACAAGATGGTTGGAAATTTCACCGGAAAAGATGTTCCGGCCTGCGGATTTTCCATTGGATTTGAGCGTATCATCCTGCTTCTGATGGAGAATGGTTTTAAGATTCCGGAGCAGCCGAAAAAGACCGCATATCTGATTGAAAAAGGATATCCGGGCGATAAACTCAGTGAAGTGATCGGACAGGCACAGCAGGCCCGTGCAAATGGCGAGCAGGTATTGGTTGTTCGCATGAATAAAAATAAAAAATTCCAGAAAGAGCAGCTTTCCAAAGAAGGTTACGAAGAATTTGTAGAATTTTTTAAATAGGAGGAATATATTATGGCAGAGTCCATGCGTGGATTGAAAAGATCCCATAGATGTACAGAGGTATCCAGCGCAGATATCGGAAGTACCGTTACCGTTATGGGTTGGGTACAGAGAAGAAGAAATCTGGGAAGCCTGATCTTTATTGACCTGAGAGACCGTTCCGGTCTGCTTCAGATCGTATTTGATGAAAACAGTGTAGGAGCAGATGGATTTGCAAAAGCAGAGACACTCAGAAGTGAGTACGTTATCGCTGTTGTTGGTAAGATCCAGAAACGTTCTGCAGCAGTAAATGAAAACTTAAAAACAGGTGATATCGAAGTAATTGCAGAAAGTCTTCGTATCCTTTCTGAGTCCGATACACCGCCTTTCCATATTGAGGAGAATTCTCAGACAAAAGACGAGATCCGTCTGAAATATCGTTATCTGGATCTGCGTCGTCCGGACTTACAGCGTAACCTGATGCTGAGAAGTAAAGTCGCTTATCTGATGCGTGATTTCATGGCAAAAGAAGGCTTTATCGAGATCGAGACACCGGTTTTGACAAAATCTACTCCGGAGGGAGCAAGAGATTATCTGGTACCGAGCCGTGTGCATCCGGGAAGTTTTTATGCACTTCCGCAGTCTCCACAGCTGTTTAAACAGCTGCTGATGTGTTCCGGATATGACCGGTATTTCCAGATTACAAAATGTTTCCGTGATGAGGATTTACGTGCTGACCGTCAGCCGGAGTTTACACAGGCCGATATGGAGCTGTCTTTTGTAGATGTAGATGACGTATTAGACGTAAATGAGCGTCTGTTAAAATATGTATTCAAAGAGGCAATCGGTGTGGATGTGCAGATCCCGCTTCCACGCATGACATGGCAGGATGCGATGGACCGTTACGGTTCTGACAAACCGGATACCCGTTTTGGCATGGAATTACATGACGTATCTGACGTGGTGAAGAACTGTGGATTCGGTGTATTTACCGGTGCATTAGAGAACGGCGGCAGTGTACGTGGTATTGCTGTTCCGGGCAAAGCTTCCATGGGCCGCAAACAGATCGACAAACTGGTTGATCTGGCAAAAACATACGGAGCAAAAGGTCTGGCTTATCTGTGTGTAAATGAAGATGGCACATACAAATCTTCTTTTGCAAAATTTATGACAGAAGAAGAACTGGCAGCTTTAGTAGAAGCTACCGAAGGAAAACCGGGCGATCTGCTGTTATTTGCAGCAGATAAAAATAAAGTTGTCTGGGCTGTTCTTGGCGCATTAAGACTTCATATGGCAAAAGAGCTGAACCTGCTGGATCCGAACCAGTACAACTTCCTCTGGGTAACAGAGTTCCCGTTACTGGAGTGGTCCGATGAAGAGAATCGTTATATGGCAATGCATCATCCGTTTACTATGCCAATGGAAGAGGATTGGGATAAGATCGATTCTGATCCGGGCGCTGTTCGTGCAAAAGCATATGATATCGTATTAAACGGTACCGAGCTTGGCGGCGGTTCTGTCCGTATCCATCAGGATGATATTCAGGAGAAAATGTTTGAGGTACTTGGATTTACAAAAGAGCGTGCATGGGATCAGTTTGGTTTCCTGCTCTCCGCATTCAAGTATGGTGTACCGCCACACGCAGGGCTGGCTTACGGTTTAGACCGTATGGTAATGCATATGGTACATGCAGATTCCATCCGTGATGTCATTGCATTTCCGAAGGTAAAAGATGCTTCCTGTCTGATGACAGAGGCACCGGGCACTGTAGATGAGAAACAGTTAGAAGAACTTGGACTTGCAATCAAACTTCCGGAAGAGACAACAGAAGAGGAGTAATTGTAAAATTGCATAAAAATGAGTAAAAAGCGGGAGTGGAAAATCTGAGGATTTTCTGCTCCTGCTTTTTGCATGCCTTGAAAATAAAGGATTTGTGGGAAAAAATGCGTGTTGTGCAATTTGTATAGTGGAAGAAATGCGGAAAAATTTATGGTTGACGGTCAAGGGAAAGTGGTATATATTCATGCTATTGTTCTTCAAACAAATCTGATTCAGATAAAATTGCATAGTTATCAGAGTGGTGATATCTTACGAGCAGTCTAAATATTGTTGCACCGATTCGGTAAATATCAAGAAAAACAGAGTGATACATTGTATTAGTCAAACTATGAAAATAGAAAAAGAAGAAAGCTAATGAAACTTGAAATATGTAAATATTTCGTATGGAGGAGGTTGTTTGTAATGACAAAAAAGTTACGAGATTATTTTCCTATGCTGCAGACCAGAGAAGCAATTTTGAAAGAGATTAACAATAACGAAAAGATGTGGAGTACGTTTTATTCGTGGGAAGAAGAACGGCAGGAGGAATTTCTTGATTTTTGCACTGGAGCGCGGGGAGTAAAAGTGATGTATGATTTTGTGAGTAAAGAGGTTTTGAATCCAGAGTCAACACCAGAGCGTATTGATGAGTTATTGTCTCTGTTATTAAAGCAGGAGGTTCATGTGATGGAAGTTTTACCAAATGATGGAACACGATTGGCAGATGAATCATCACTTGTTATTATGGATATTGTAGTGCAGCTTTCAGATGGAAGTATTGCAAATCTGGAAATTCAAAAGATTGGATATAAGTTTCCGGGAGAGAGAAGTGCCTGTTATTCAGCGGATTTGTTGTTACGACAATATAAGCGGGTAAGAAGTGAACGAAAGAAAAAATTCAGCTATAAAGATATCAAAGACGTATATACAATAGTGTTGTTTGAGAACAGTCCGGCAGAATTTAAGAAATTTCCAGATGTATATATTCACTCTTTCGGGCAAAAATCAGATTCGGGATTGGAATTTAATCTGCTGCAAAAATATGTATTCGTAGCGCTTGACAATTTTAAAAATATTCAGCAAAATAAAGAAAATAAGTATCTGATAAACAGTCGACTTGATGCATGGATTGCGTTCTTTTGTATAGATGATCCGGAAATGATTGTTGCGATTATCGAGCAGTATCCCGAGTTTAGAGCATACTATGAACAAATCTATGACATCTGTCGAAATATCGAAGGAGTGATGGATATGTTTTCGAAAGAATTACAGGAACTTGACCGGAATACTGTGCAGTTGATGATTGATGAGATGCAGGAGGATTTGAAACAAAAAGGAAAAGAACTGGATCTTATAAATCAGAAATTAGGTGAGAAGAATCAGGAACTGGATGAGAAGAATCAGGAATTGAATGAGAAGAATCAGGAATTGAATGAAAAAAGTCAGGAATTGGATGAAAAAAATCAGAAATTACAGGCGGCTTTAGCGCGTATTCATGAGCTTGAAGAGGAAAAGAAAAAAGCAAATCAATAAGATGGAAAATGAATTCCTAACGAGACTGTAATTAATTCTGTGTAAACTCAAAAAGAGCTATATACCCTCTTGG
>OIWK01003805.1_pt1 | contig 9961 bp, 7 predicted proteins | sample 1587401 | NCBI WGS metagenome assembly OIWK01 (sample SAMEA3888911, study PRJEB22519) | human gut metagenome | biome: human gut; feature: human-associated habitat; material: faeces | place: Denmark | collected 2009
CCGGCGAGAGCATTCCTGCCATTGCGTCTTTAACCTCCTCGATTGCATCGTAGATGATTGAGTAGAGACGGATGTCGACGCCATCGTTTTCTGCCAGACGGCGGGCGGCTACCGACGGACGCACCTGGAAGCCGATAATAACGGCGTCGGATGCGGCGGCAAGCGTAACGTCGCTCTCCGAAATCGCACCCACGGCCTTGTGGATTACGTTGACCTGAACCTCTGGTGTCGACAGCTTGATAAGCGAGTCGCTCAACGCCTCGATTGAGCCGTCAACGTCACCTTTGACGATAAGGTTCAACTCGTGGAACTCGCCCAACGCGCGGCGGCGGGCAATGTCGTCGAGGCCAGGCATACGGCGGGTGCGCTCCTTGACCTCGCGCTGCAATTGCTCGCGGCGCGTAGCTCGCGTGCCTCACGGTCGGTGTCAAGAATGTTGAACGTGTCGCCGGCGGTCGGCGCACCGTTCAGACCGAGCACCAATGCCGGTGCCGCAGGGCCTGCCTCCGTGATGCGCTGGTTGCGCTCGTTGAACATGGCGCGGATCTTGCCATAGCTTGTTCCTGCCACCATGATGTCGCCCACACGCAGCGTTCCGTTGCTCACAAGCACGGTTGCCACATAGCCGCGACCCTTGTCGAGCGACGACTCGATAATCGAGCCTGTTGCCTTGCGGTTAGGGTTGGCTTTAAGGTCGAGCATCTCTGCCTCGAGAAGCACCTTGTCGAGCAGTTCTTTAACGCCGATACCCTTCTTGGCTGAGATTTCCTGCGACTGATATTTTCCACCCCAGTCTTCCACGAGGTAGTTCATGTTGGCGAGCTCCTCCTTGATTTTGTCCGGGTTGGCGGCAGGCTTGTCTATCTTGTTGATTGCAAACACGATTGGCACACCGGCTGCCGAGGCGTGGTTGATTGCCTCGATGGTCTGCGGCATCACGTTGTCGTCGGCGGCAACGATGATGATGGCGATATCCGTCACCTTGGCTCCGCGGGCACGCATCGCCGTAAATGCCTCGTGGCCAGGGGTGTCGAGGAACGTGATGCGGCGGCCGTCCTCAAGCTTCACGTTGTAGGCTCCGATATGCTGCGTGATGCCACCAGCCTCGCCGGCAATAACGTTGGCGTTGCGGATGTAGTCGAGCAGCGATGTCTTACCGTGGTCTACGTGTCCCATCACGGTCACAATCGGCGGACGCGGCAGCAAATCTTCCTCGGAGTCGGCCTCCTCGTTGATTGCCTCCGACACTTCCGCACTGATATATTCTGTCTTGAAACCGAATTCTTCTGCTACAAGGTTGATGGTCTCAGCATCGAGTCGCTGGTTGATGGAAACCATCACGCCGATATTCATACATGTGGCGATAACCTTGTTGACCGGCACATCCATCATCAGTGCCAAGTCGTTGGCTGTCACGAATTCTGTGATGCGCAGCGTCTTGCTTTCCTTTGCCTCCAATGCGGCTTCCTCGCGCTCGCGCTCTTCAAAAGCCTCGCGCTTCTCTTTTCTCCATTTAGCACTCTTCTTCTGAGGCTTGTTGGTGAGGCGCGCAAGTGTTTCCTTAACCTGCTTCTGCACGTCTTCTTCGCTGACCTCTGCCTTTATGTGGCGCTTGGCCTTGCTGTTCGGACGGTCGGCGTTCTTGTTCTTGTTGCGGCGGCTGTCGTTGTTGCCTCCACCTTGCTTCTGTCCGCCGGCTTGCTGTCCGCCCGGATGCTCAATATCGACTTTCTCCTTGCCGATGCGTTTGCGCTTGCGCTTCTCGCTGTCGGCGTTTGCGCCTCCGTTGGCTTGTTTTTCCTTGGCGATGCGCTCTTTACGCTTTTCCTCCTTCGACTTCTTCTTCGGACGGGTCGACTGGTTGATGGCGTCAAGGTCGATTTTGCCGAGAATCTTAGGAGCGGCGATTGTTGCCACGACAGTCTTGATTTCGTTGGATTCCGAAACCTCAGGTGCTGCGGCTTTCGGCGCGCTCTGTGGCTGTGGCGCCGGCTGCGGAGCTGGCTTTGCCTCCTCTTTCACCTCCGCCTTCTTAACCTCTTCCTTTACCTCTTTCTTTACCTCTGGTTTAGGTTCCGGCTTCGGCGTAGGTTTCGGTGCGGGTGCGGGCGCAGGTGCTGGCTTGGGCTCTGGCTTCTTCTCTTCAACGACAGGGTTGTTGTGCTTGTCGAGTTCGATTTTGCCGAGAATCTTCGGCTTCTGCACGGTTTCCACAACAGTCTTTATCTGCTCCGGCTTTTTAGGCTCTTGCGATGCCTTGTTTTTCACTTTGTCCTTCTGACGCTCCGAGGCATAGCGCTCCGACTTCGACTTCAAGTCTTTGTCGTTTTTAAACGCGCGCACCAGCATTTCGTGCTGCTCGTCGGAGATGCGAAGGTTCAGGTTGCCGGGATCGCCGACCTCCTGATTGTGTTTCTGCAGAAATTCCACCAGCGTAGGAATCCCCACATTCAAATCGTTTGCTACTTTGCTTATCTTTATTGGCATATTGCTTGTTAAGTTTCCTGTTGTTAATCCTCAAATTCCGCTTTCAAAATATCGAGCACTTGGTCGACGGTGCTTTCCTCAAGGTCGGCTTTGTCGATTATCTGCTCGCGTGGCATGTTGAGGACGGCTTTTGCCGTGGTGCAGCCGATGCCTTTGAGGGCGTCGATAACCCAGCTGTCGATTTCGTCGCTGAATTCATCAAGATAAATGTCGTCGCTGTCCTCTGTAAAGCGGTAAACGTCGATCTGGTAGCCGGTCAGCATTGTGGCAAGCTTGATGTTCAAACCGCCTTTTCCGATGGCAAGCGACACCTCTTCCGGAAGCAGCATCACCTCGGCGCACTTCTCTTCCTCGTTGATGCGGATTGACGACACCTTGGCGGGGCTGAGGGCGCGGCGGATGTAGAGTTCGGGATTCGTTGTGTAGTTGATCACGTCGATGTTCTCGTTGCGCAACTCGCGCACAATGCCGTGGATACGAGAGCCTTTCACACCGACGCATGCGCCGACCGGGTCGATGCGGTCGTCATACGACTCTACGGCTATCTTGGCGCGCTCGCCAGGGATGCGGGCGATGCCTTTAAGCAGGATGAGTCCGTCGTGAATCTCCGGCACCTCAATTTCAAACAGACGGCGGAGGAATTCAGGGCTTGTGCGCGAAATTATCACCTTCGGGTTGTTGTTGGCGTTCTGCACTTCCTTGATGACGGCGCGGATAGTTTCGCCCTTGCGGTAACGGTCGCTCGGAATCTGCTCTTCCTTCGGGAGGATGAGCTCGTTGTGCTCCTCGTCAAGAACAAGCACTTCGCGTTTCCAGATTTGGTAGACCTCGCCTACTACAATCTCGCCTTCCATTGCCTTGAACTTGGTATAGATGGCGTCTTTCTGAAGATCGAGTATCTTGGATGCGAGCGTCTGACGGAGTGTCAGGATGGCGCGGCGGCCGAATTTCTCAAAAACGATTTCTTTCGTAACGTCCTCGCCGATCTCGCATTCCGGGTCAATCTCGCGGGCGTCGGTAAGACCGATCTGCATGCTCGGATTCTCTACAGCGCCGTCGGCCACTACTGTGAGGTTTTGATAAATCTCGCAGTCGCCCTTGTCTGGGTTCATGATTACGACGAAATTCTCGTCCGATCCAAACATCTTTGCCAGCACGTTGCGGAACGATTCCTCCAACACGCTGATCATTGTGGTCTTGTCGATATTCTTCAGCTCTTTAAACTCCGAAAAGCTGTCTACCATGCTTATGGTTTCCTCTTTCTTTGCCATAATGTCTTAAAACTGGATTACGTATTTTGTATATTTTATTTCGTTATAACCGAAGCGGAGGTCTTCCTCCTGCTCCACCGGACGCTTGGCGCCTTCGGGTTTCACTTTCTTGACCACCGTAAGCACGAAGCCGTCGGCGTCGGCACTCTTGAGGATGCCTTTGAGCTTGCGACCGTCGGCGGTAAGCACTTCAACCTCGTTGCCTTCGTTCTTGTGATACTGGCGCTCTACGCGCAGTGGCGATGTCAGTCCGGCTGAGCCGATTTCAAGTTCATAATCTTCCTCGTCGCGGTCAAACTCGCTCTCAACAAGTCGGTTAAGGCGGATACACTCATCTATGTCCACACTTGTGTCGCTGTCGATTTCCACCACGATGTTGTTGTCCTTGCTGATTCTGACGTCGACGAGAAAAAGGTCGGTGCCTTCCATTCCTCGCTCCAAGACTGCTGTCAGCGCGCTTTTGTCAATCATTCTTCAATTGTTGATGCATTAATAAAACAATGGAGAAGACTTCCGCCCCCTCCATTTCCGTTGCAAATATACTTATTAATAGACAAATGCACAAACATTTGGTTTCAACGGCTCAAAAACTGTCTTATAATTAGCGATATTTAACACTACCAAGCAAATTATACGTTTTTTTAGCATCCTCAACGCGTTTTTTTTTTGACGTTCGCCTGGGATGCCTGTTCCGTTACCGCGGCGGTTGCCGCTCATTCTGTGGGTTAAATAAGTTAAAAACTTGTTCCCGATGCTTGTTTCTCAAAGAAATTTCATATCTTTACGCAGTTTAGTAATAACCTAACCGAAAAAGAACAAAGAAAAATACAGAATACACATCATTTATTAACTTAAAATCTTTTTTATGAGAAAGTCTTTTAAACACATTCTGTTGGCTGGCTTGACCATTGCATCGACAGCCATGGCTATGAATGCACAGACTTTGACGCAGGACTGGAAGGTGACCGAGGGTCTGCCTAAAGCCGGCAATGCCCGTTGGGGCATTGGTTTCGACGGAAAAGTCTACACCAACGACAAAAGCGTGCCTCAAATCATCGCTATTAATGCCGAGGGGCAAACCACTGTAGCAACGAGCGCTGCAGGTACAGCAATCACTGTCGATGGAGCTGGAAACTTCATCGTAAACGATGGTTTTCCTAACGCCGCTTCTTCAACAACGTTCAAGATTCTCCCTGCTGGAACAACGGAGATGATTGATTTGACAGTCACTCTTCCTGAAGGCGTGACAGCCGGCCGTATGGACTTCTTGGGTCGCGCTGTCGGCAATGTTATGTCGGAAACAGGCGGTGCTTTCTACATCACTCCTGCCAACTCTGGAAAAATTGCAAAAATCTTTGTTGCAAAGGGTGTTCAGGTCGCTGAAAAGTCAAAAGCTATCGCTGCTGGCATCGCTTGCGCTTCCGACGGACATGTTCAACCTGCCGACAACAATCCTGAAACCGACAACATTTTTGTGCGTCCGGCACGCGCGCAAGCTTTCTTTGACGGCTTGACAAAGGTCGGAACGGCAAACCTTACCGCTGGTGGCGATGCTGTCACTCTCGACGGAACGTTGTTCACATTCGAGCCTTGCGGAACAAACTACGTTGACGGCTTCCAGGTTGTGAACCGCACAACAAACGAGGTGGTTGCAACTCACGAAAACGAATTCTCGAAATCTGCCGCCGCTCCTAACCAGAACGCGATTTCTGTAGAGAAGGTAGACGAATACACTGCTGCAATCTACCAATACGTTCCTGGTCAGATAGCTGCAAAGTACACATTCTCTATTCCTAAGCCGCTTCCTGCTCTTGAGGCCCGCAACGCTTACGCTTACGACATCAAGGTGGAACCTGCTGCTGAAAACTACACTGTTTCTTATCGCTTGAACGCTCCTGCTGAATCTGTAAAGGTTCAGATGTTTGTCGACGGCGAAATGACAAAGGAATACGAAGGTACTACTGTAGCTACTTACGGTGACTACGAAATGACAACCCTCAAAAACCTCAACTCTGTTGAAGTTCCGGGTGCCGACGTTCCTAAAGACGCATTGGTGCAATTCAAGGTTGCCGTTACAAGCGCCACTGTTGCCGAGCCTACTGTAAACACTAAGAAATACAGCTTCTACCACCCGTCAAGCGTGGACGTAGACAACAACACCGACAGCCCTAACTTCGGACGAATCCTTGTTGCCGAGGCTATGGCGGCGAAACCTACCGGCTACCACTCTTCTGGCGAAAACAACGGTCTGTATGCTTTCGACCCGACTATGAACCCTATCAAAAACGCTGAAGGCAAATATGCGTTCAAGGGCGGCCAGACGTTCCAGACTACATTCCCTAATGGAAAAACTTCTTACGACCCTCGAAAAGTGCGCATCGCTGCCGACGGCCGTATCTTCCTGAGCGGTCAGAACTCTAACGGCATCGCGCTCTGGCAGGTTGACCCAACCGACCTCAACGCTGCGTTCAAGCCGGTAATCAAGGGCACTGCAAACCCTGACACTTACGAAATCACTAACGAGGCTGGCGAATTTATCGCTGCGCCTAACGTAAGTATGGACCTCGCAGGCTCTGGCTATGGTCTCAAGCTGTTGATGCTTTCTACAAACGCAAGCGGCACTGGCTTCTCTTACTCTGGCTACCGCACTGACGAGTACCTCCTCGGCAAGGCCTCTACTTGGGACAGTGCTCCTTCAAAGGCTATCGACGCGTTGACTGGTCAATACACAATCACTCACACAAACTCTACTGCTATCTACGACAACGAGGGCGGTATATGGTATGCCAACTCTCGCTCTAAAGCTACGGAAGCGGAACCTACTTTGGTCCACATCAACGCTGAGGGCGTAGAGGACTACAAGGTTGACTCTAACGACAAGGGCGGTTTCTACGGCGGTGGCGGCATCCGCTTCAACGCCGACTTCTCTCTCCTCGCCATCGGTACTTCTGACAAGACTCTCACAGTATTCGAGGTTTCTAAGGACGACAATGGCGCTCCTGTTTTGACTGAGAAATACAAATTCGCCACTACTATCGGCCGCAACCTCAACGACATCGCTTGGGACTGCGCAAACAACCTCTACATTGTCAGCAACAGCGGTGAGTTGTTGAAAACTGTCGCTCTTCCTCGCGAAAGCGGTGAAGTGGTTGTTGCCGCTCCAAGCAAATACGACATCAACATCTCAAGCGACGAGTATCCTGCTTCTGTTTACATCATCGGTTCTAATAATGTATGGAACCCTGAAGCCGGCGTGAAATTGACCAAGGGGGAAAACGGTGTCTACACTGGCACTTTAACAGGTCCTTGCAACTTCGGTATCACTACAGTGCTTAACGCTGACTGGGATGTTGTCAATGCAAACCGCTACGGTTTTGAGACCGACAACGCTGCCGTTACTCTCAACCAGGCTATGCCTATCGTGAAGGCTGCCGGCGCTATCCGCGTGGCTGAGGAAGGCGAATTCGAACTCACTGTCGACCTTAAGAATATGACTGTCCTCGTTGCTGGCGAAGCTCCGGTGGTTTATCCTGAGAAGCTTTACCTCCTTGGCTCTGTTGAGCCTAACGCTTGGGATCCTGCCGACGAGACTCACGTTGCCAACCAAATATCTGAGGGCATCTATCAGATTGATAACGTCTCGATTCTCGCTGCCGATGAAAACGACTATGGCTACTTCGCATTCACTTCAACTCCTGGCACTTGGGTCGATGTCAACGCTCATCGCTACGGTCCGGCTGAAAAGGATACTGAGCTTGCCGACAAGACTATGTCTGCTATCGGCTTGAACGGCGACACTTCTTACAAGATCAAGAGCGGTGCATACAGCATCACTGTCGACCTCGGTCTCAACACTATCTATGCTGTCCGTCTGGGCGACAACGTTAACGACGCTGCCGTTGAAGCGGCTAAGGTTGTTGCTGGTATCGGCGAAATCCGCATCATCGGTGAGGCTAACGCTGTTTCTATCTTCAACGCTGCCGGACAGGCTGTCGCTGTAAACAGCAAGGACGCTCAGTTCTTCGTTGCAAGCGGCATCTACGTAGTTGTTGTCGATGGCAAGGCTACTAAGGTCCTCGTGAAATAACATTTCACTTCAATAAATCTAAAAAGGCGAGTCTCTTTCGGGACTCGCCTTTCTTTTTCGCCGTCCTCGCCGGGACGGCTTGAAAAGACACTTCGTTAATTCTTTCATCCGGCGCACTGCGCCATAGCGTCGGCTCGCTTCTTGCGCGTGCAAAACCGCTCGCACTGCAGGCAGATGTCGTAGCCAAGCAGTGCTCCGAGGATGAAATCCTCCTCGGGCGACAGCTGATGGAGCGGGCGCACGATAAACTGCCTTACCGCCGCGATGCATTCCGGCTTGCCGAAATACAGATTGACGTTGTTCTCGTTGGCCGACTGCTCGAAGTGGCAGATGCCTTGATCGTCGAGTCGCGCCACGGCTGCCGCCAGATAGCGACGGTTCAGCGTGCATAGCACCATGTTGCGCACGCCTTTCTTATATTCGTACACATAGTTGAGAAACACCTGAAGCTCGCTCGACAGCATCGTGTTGGCTATTTCCATCATTGTCGTTGGTCGTTTTTTATTTTGTCATTGACGTTTGTTTCTGTCTCTCGGTTATTCCACGCCCTCGTTCTTCAGCTGTGCGACCCAGGCGTCGATGCGTCCGTCGGTCTTGTCGTCTTCGTTGACTTCGTCGAGTGCCAGACCGACAAACTTGCCGCCGCTCTCTGCCGCCGAATCATCGTAGGTATAGCCGGAGGCATCGACCTGACCGACAAACGTGCAGCCGGTGGCTGCCAGACCGTCATGGATTTCGCCCATGGCGCTGCAAAACGTGTCGCTGAACGACGAGGAGTCGCCGCAGCCGAACAATGCTACTTTCTTGCCTGTCAAGTCCTGACACTTCAGCTGGTCGAGAAAGTCGTACCAGTCGTCTTGTAGCTCGCCGGCGCCCCATGTGGAGGTGCCGAGCAGCAACGCGTCGTAGCCAACGGCATCGGCGGCTGTAGCCGACCCTACATTGTGCACGTCGGCGGAAGCTACGCCGAGTTTCTTCGCTATTCGCTCTGCAACAGCCTCGGTAACGCCTGTTGTTGAGCCATAAAAAATACCAATTTTCATCTTCGTGTAGTTTAATTGTTCATTGTTGTTTTTCTGGTCGTAAAATTACGTCGGCGCATTGCCTTCCGCAATACCTAAATCAGCGTAATTTGACCGTTGCGGCATACCTATCATTTTGTGAAAATTTGATAACAAGGCAGTCTGTCAACGCTTTACAGCCAACAATCGACCCTGTCGGAGAGCGTGGCGGCAAGGCGCAGACCGGATAGCGTCCGGGCGGCGTTGTCGCGGAATTGCATGGCAAGACTCTCGCGGGCGGCATAGCAGCTGGCAAGCACCGACTGTGCGACGTAGCGCTCTGCATAGCGGCGCAGGCTCTGGGCGGTGCCGACGCCGTCAACGGTCAGCGACAGCGTGTAGGTGGTGTCGCTGTCGGAGGGAATCGAAAACGATTGGCTGTCTACGATGCTCGCGAGTTCGCCGGCAAGACATAGCCAGGCGTTGAGGCAATAAACGCCGAGCAATCGGCGGTTGTCGGACGAGATTACTGCCGGACGGCTGTCGCGGCCGCTCATCAAGGCGAGGCACGCACTCTCGGCATAAACTGTTTTAAGGACTTGCTCAATGTCGATTGAAATTGTGATTTTTCGTGTGTTGTTCATTGTCTTTTTTTAATTGTAAAGGTTATCAAGATTAGTGTTGTTGCAGCCGCAAGCAATGCGGCAAGCGAAAGTCGGTAGCGCGTAGGCAGCCGGCGCGTCGATGTGGTCTGCTCTGTCGTCCCGATGCTCACGCCTGTGGCTGCCACCGCCACTGTGTCGGTGCGCTTCTCGGCTGCAAACCGGCGTTTTCTGCTTATGCTTCTCACGGCTTGACGGCCTGTCGAGTCGGGGGCAAAGAAGTTTATCTCAACGGTTTCCGATGCCTCTTTCGCCGATGCCGTGGTGCGGCGTGTGGCGGCGACGCTGTCGGCCGTTTCCGTGTGTGTCTGCAATCCCGCAGTGCTCTCCACTGCCCTATGGCTGTGGCACGAGGATAGGCTAAACAGTGTGGATACGATGATTGCTGCGGTTGTGTATTTCTTTTACCTTTGCACCCAGGAATCAAGTTAGGATATTTGGTTAATGGGTGTT
>OIWK01003806.1_pt1 | contig 9958 bp, 12 predicted proteins | sample 1587401 | NCBI WGS metagenome assembly OIWK01 (sample SAMEA3888911, study PRJEB22519) | human gut metagenome | biome: human gut; feature: human-associated habitat; material: faeces | place: Denmark | collected 2009
GTATCTATGACGCCAACGGAAAGAATATCAAGATTTTCTGGAACGTCCAGGGGACCTCTGTCAGTACATATCTCCCCGCAGGTTCTTACAGTGCAGATATTGCGACCTTATCTAACGGCAACTGGCGCTTCGGCAATAAAACATCCTTTGATCTTCAAATCGGTGTGACAAAGCCGGTCGTTTCTATCGTTAAGGACTCCGTTGGAAACAATGTAAAGTTGACTTGGGACGCTTGCAATCTTGCCACGGGCTATGATGTACGTATCTATGACGCCAACGGAAAGAATATCAAGATTTTCTGGAACGTCCAGGGGACATCTGTCAGTACCTACCTCCCCGCAGGTTCTTACAGTGCAGATATTGCGACCTTGTCTAACGGCAACTGGCGCTTCGGCAACAAAACATCCTTTAATGTTCAAATTGGTGTGACGAAGCCTGTGGTTTCTATTGTTAAGGATTCCGCCGGAAATAATGTAAAGCTGACTTGGGATGATTGTAATCTGGCCACAGGCTATGATGTACGAATCTACGATGCCAGCGGTAAAAATATCAAGATTTTCTGGAATGTCCAGGGAACTTCTGTGAGTACCTCTCTCCCCGCAGGTTCTTACAGTGCGGATATTGCGACCTTGTCTAACGGAAGTTGGCGCTTTGGTAGTAAAACGGCTTTTAGTATTAAATGATAGTTGTATAATGGTAAGATGATAAAATAGTAAGACGCACACCGAGCGAAATTGCTTGGTGTGCGTTTTACCATTCACTCAGTATTTTATTTTTCGTCTGCATTTTGTTTTGGGATTCGTTTCTTTACCTGCTGAAAAACCTCATCCGCGGTGTAGCGGACGGGGGAGGCTTCGGCGGCTTGGTCTGCTTCGTCTAGCTTTTGTTCGATGGGGTCCGTCAGCGCGGCGTACTGCTCCAGACTCATCACGACCATGGAGCCATACCCGTTTTTGGTCAGAAAAACCGGTTCTTCCTGGGATAACACCAGATGTTCGATCTCAGAAAAACGGTTTCGCAAATCGGAGATCGGGCGAATGTTGATCATAGCGATCCCTCCTTTTGATGGCTTTATTTTATCATAATTTTATCAAAATTCAACCGCACACCAGGCAAAATTGCTTCGGTGTGCGGCTGCTTTTTGGGAACGTATCTGTTTTGATCTTGATTTATTCAGGGGGATGGTGGAAGGTGTTTTTCCAGAAGTGGGCCTCGGCCTGGCGGGAGACCCACTTGCCCAGGAGATTGCCCAGGACGGTACAGCCGGCACCCACGAACACAAAGGCCAGCACCATCATGCTGCCCCGTGCCTGCGCATAGCGGAACAGCAGAAGAAGGCCGAGGACCAGCAGAAACAGGCCGACAGCCAGGAGAAAGGGAAAGAATTTTTTGGGTTTCATCCTTGTTTACCTCACAGATCAGGCCCTGGGGTTGCTTCCGAAACAAGGACCAGGGAAAGGGGAAGAAAGGGAATGTGATGTCTACGAAAAGTATAGCTTGCGGCAACTTTTTTGTCAAGGAGTAATTCCCTGGAATTCAAAAAAATGGTAAACCAAACAGAGGAACTGCCCCCTGCCATGTCTGGAAAACTTGGCAGGGGGCGGCCCTAAGAAGAAAGAAATAGGAAGTGGTGTCGAAGTGCAACAAAGCGTGTTAATCAGACAGGGCGTTCTTCTGGGAGACGGGGGTCTTCTTGTCGTAGCAGGCGAAGGCCTCGTCCACCATCTGCGTGTCTGGCTTGGCGGTAAACAGGCTGACCACCGGCACGATGATGAGCCCGGCCACCATGGCAAAGGCGCCGCAGTTGATGGGGGACTGGAGCAGCGTGGGGAAGGCAAAGGCCCCGGTGGAGTTGGAGACCAGGTTCAGGCACATGAGAATGGTACCGAACAGGAAGGAGACCCAGCAGGCGACCTTGGTCGTCTTTTTCCAGTACAGGCCGTACAGGAAGGGGGCCAGGAAGGCACCGGCCAGGGCACCCCAGGACACACCCATGAGCTGGGCAATGAAGCTGATGGAGTGCTTATACTGGACGATGGCGATGATCATGGAGATCACCACGAAGACCACGATGAAGCAGCGCATGATGAACACGGCCTCTCTGTCGTCCATCTTCTTGATGATGTTGCCCCGCAGCAGATCGATGGTCAGGGTCGAGGAGGACGCGATGACCAGGGAGGACAGGGTGGACATGGAGGCGGACAGGACCAGGACCACCACCACGGCGATGAGGATATCCGGCAGGCCGGAGAGCATGGTGGGGATGATGGCGTCGTAGCCGTCGGCGGCGATGTCCAGCTTGTCGGAGAACAGCCGGCCGAAGCCGCCCAAGAAGTAGCAGCCGCCGGAGATGAGCAGGGCAAAGAGGGTGGAGATGATGGTCCCCTTGTGGATGGCTTCCTCCGACTTGATGGCGTAGAACTTCTGGACCATCTGGGGCAGGCCCCAGGTGCCTAAACTGGTCAGGACTACCACGCCCAGGAGGTTGATGGGGTCCGGGCCGAAGAAGGAGGCGTAGATACCGGGGACGGTGCCGTTGAGCGCCTCAGGGTCGGAGACGGCGGCCATGCTGTGCAGGGCCTCGGTGAAGCCGCCCTGGCTGTGAAGCACGGCGCCGATGACGGCGACGATGCCCACCAGCATGACGCAGCCCTGGACGAAGTCGTTGATGGCTGTGGCCATGTAGCCGCCGGCGATGACATAGATGCCGGTCAAAATGCCCATTAAGATGATACAAACGGTGTAGTCGATGTGAAACGCCATGCCGAAGAGACGGGAGAGGCCGTTAAACAGGGAGGCCGTGTAGGGGATGAGGAAGACGAATACGATGATGGACGCACCGATCTTCAAAGACTTGCTCTGGAACCGCTGGCCAAAGAACTGGGGCATGGTGGCGGAGTTAAAATGCTGGGTCATGATGCGGGTCCGCCGACCCAGCACGACCCAGGCCACCAGGGAGCCAAGAATGGCGTTGCCGATGCCCGCCCAAGTCGCGGCCACGCCGTACTTCCAGCCAAACTGGCCCGCGTAGCCCACAAAGACCACGGCGGAGAAGTACGAGGTGCCGTAGGCAAAGGCCGTCAGCCACGGGCCGACCGACCGGCCACCCAACACAAAGCCGTTCACGTCTGTGGTGTGCTTGCGGCAGTAAATGCCGATGCCCACCATGACTGCGAAGTAGATCACAAGAAGCGCGATTTTCACAGGGATACCTCCGTTCGGGATAACTTTAGTGCTTTCAAACTTTAACACCAAAAAGGTAGAAAGTCAAGGCGTTCCGACGGATTTTTTGGAAAAGCCATGTTTTTTGCCGAAATGGTCTTATTCCAGGGTCGCGTCCACCAGATGGCAGTACAAAATGCCGTTTTCGTCGTAGGTCTGGAAGGTCCCGGTGACGGTGATCTCTGCGTCCACCGGAGGATAGGCTTCCGCCCCGGCGTCTCCGGCCAGGACGAACTCGATGCCCTGGGAACAGCAGGCGGTGGCATCAAAAATGATGCAGGTATAGTAGACTCTGGCCTCCTGCCCGTCCACGGCCACGGACTCGAAGGTACTGCAAAGCCCGTTCATCCGAACGACTTTCCCAATATAATTTTCGGGGGTCATCATCATGTTGTAGACCTCGGAGTAGACCATGGTGCGGCTCAGGGCAGTGAGGTCTATGTCGATCCCCGGAGTAGAAGAGAGCGGAGTCTCTTCCGGCGCAGGAGCTGTCTGGGCTGCCTGTTCCGGGGCTGTTTGCGGCGGTGTCGGGGCAGAGGCGTCACCGCAAGCTGCCAGGGAAAGGAGAAGAGACAGAAGAAGCCAGAGGGAGAAAACCGGTTTCATGCCCGACCACCTCCCAACAAACGCCCCAGGACGCAGAAGACCAGAAAGGCCAGAATGTCCACGGCCACGATGGTAGAGCCAACGGGCGTCCCGGCCAGGATCGCCAGCAGGATGCCGAACCCGGCACAGCAGACGGACACCACCGCCGAGCAGACCGTCACCGAGAGAAACGTCTTGTACAGCCGCATGGCAGACAGGGCCGGGAAGATGACCAAAGCGGAGATGAGCAGGGAGCCGACCAGGTTCATGGCCAGTACGATGACCACAGCGATGACGATGGCCAGGAAGAGATTGTACCGCTGGGTCTTGGTCCCCACAGCCCTGGCAAAGTCCTCGTCGAAGGTCACGGCAAACACTTTATGATACAATAAAACGAACAGGACCACGACCACCAGGGACAGCCCGGCGCACAGCCAGACCTCCCGCAGGGTCAAGGTCAGAATGGACGTGGAGCCAAAGAGCGTGCTACACACGTCCCCGGAGAGGTTGGAGGAGGGGGTGAAGAGATTCATCAGCAGATAGCCCACGGCCAGCGCCCCCACCGAGAGCATGGCAACGGCGGCGTCGCCTTTGATCTTCGTGTTGTTCCCGGTGCGGAGCAGGAGAATGGCGCAGACCGTCGTGATGCCCAGGGTCAGGGGCATGTCATCCGTCATGCCCAGCACGGCGGCCACGGCCATCCCGCCAAAGGCCACATGGGACAGACCGTCCCCGATGAAAGAGAAGCGTTTGAGCACCAGCGTTACCCCCAGCAGGGAGGAGCACAGCGCCACCAGCAGCCCCACCACCAGGGCGTAGCGGACGAAGGGATAGGCCCAGTACAGGGCCAGCTTTTCTGTCAGCACGTTCATTGGGCCGCACCCCCCTTCCGGGCGGCGAAAAGCCGCCCCTCAGGGCTGGTTCGGTAGGCGTCTGCCGTTCCGAAAAAGACCGTCTGCCCGATGTGCAGGATGTGGCTGGCCGCGTCCAGGGCGGCGGTCAGATCGTGGGAGATCATAATGACGGTGATACCGTCCTGGTGGTTCAGGCGGGCGATGAGCTGGTACAGCTCCGCCGTGGCCTTGGGGTCAAGCCCCGCAGTCGGCTCATCCAACAGCAGCATGGAGCGGGTGGCGCACAGGGCGCGGGCCAGCAAGACCCGCTGCTGCTGGCCGCCGGACAGCTCCCGGTAGCAGCGCCGGGCCAGGGGCGCGATGTGCAGCTTTTCCAGGGTATGTTCCGCCAGCTGCTTCTCCGCCCGGCGGTAAAAGGGGCGTCTGCCGCAGCGCCCCTGGCAGCCGGAGAGCACGATCTCCCATACAGAGGCTGGGAAGTCCTTTTGGACCTGGGTCTGCTGCGGCAGATAGCCGATCTCGTTGGGTCTCAGCCCGTCACCCGTCAGGACCTTGCCCCGGATGGGCGGCTGGAGGCCGAGAATCGTTCTCATGAGCGTACTTTTTCCAGCGCCGTTTTCCCCCACGATGCAGAGGTAGTCGCCGGAATGGACGGAGAAATTCAAATCTTGTAGCACGGCCTTTCCCTCATATCCAACGGAAAGGTCTTGGCAGGTGAGCTGAGCCATGATCTCACCCCCTTAGTTCAGTGCTTCTTTCAGCACGCTGAGATTTTTCTCCATGACCGAGAGGTAGGTCGTGCCGGCCTTCACGTCGTCGGACGTGGTGGCCTGCATGGAGTCCATGGTCAGAACCTTCTGCTCCTTCTTCTTGGTGTTTTGCACGATGGTCTCGGCGATCTTGTGCTGGGTGCCCTCGATGGTCAGCACGCAGGGCAGGGCCAGCTCGTCCACTTTGTTGGCCAGGAAGGAGACGGTCTCAAAGCTGGCCTCGCTCTCGGCGGAGCAGCCGGCGAAGGCGGCGTAATAGGTCAGGCCGTAATCATCCACCAGATAGCGGAAGGGAAAGCGGTCGCCGAAGAGCACGGTCTTGCGGGCGGCGGAATCCACGGCCTGCTGGTAGCGCTGGTCCAGCTGGTCCAGCTTTTGCAGATAGGTGGAGACGTTGGCGGTGTAGACGTCCTTGTGGTCGGGGTCCAGCTCGCCCAGGGCGTTGGTGATGGCGGTGCAGAGCGTCTCTGCGTTGCGCAGGGAGAGCCAGACGTGTTCGTCGTATTCTTTTTCCTCGTGCTCCAGCATATCCTCTGTAATCTCGTCACCAGTCATGTCGGAGGGGTAGTAGGTGGGCCAATTCTCCATCTCTTCAGACAGAGCGTCAAAGCCGCCGTTCCCGGCGTAGATGTGGAAATGCTCTGCTTTGCCGGGAGCAATGCCGTGGTCACTGAATTGAACATATTTAGGTGCGCCGGAATCGCCGCCGGTGGCCTCAAAGAAGTAGCGAACACCACGGTTTCCAGATTCATAGTCGTAGATCTGATAGCCCTTATATTGGTAAGTCGCTTTGCTGGAAACCCCGTTTTTCACGAACTCCATGGTACCGGCGTCGCCATCAATGACGATCTTTTCCACGTCGGTCTTGTAGCCGGTCTCATAGTAGGAACGATATTCTTCGGCAGTCTTATCGCCGTTTTCTGCTTTGCGTTCCATGACTTGATCCAGAGTACCGTCTTCCAGGTAGGGGTAAACGGACTGCCAGTCACCCGTCCAGTCGGACAGGGTACGATCCTGCACATCGCTGTCCGCAAAGTGAGAATAGCCGTGGTTATGGCCCTCTTCTGCCTGCATACCAGGCATGGCTTCCTCAGTTTTGGTGGTGCCACCCAGTACCTCCATGAGGTTAATGACCTTCTGGTCGGGGTTGGCGGATTCTTTCAGGGCGTCCTCCACCCACTCGTCGGACTCGCCGCCGACGTAGAGGAAGAGGTCGCAGTCAGCGATCTTGGCGATGTCGTCGGCGGTGGGCTGGTAGCTGTGCAGGTCCACGCCGTTGTCCAGGAGCATGGTGAGGTCTGCGCGGTCGGCCTGGTCGCCTAAGATCTCGCGGACCCAGTCGTATTCAGGGAAGATGGTGGTGACGATGCGGAGCTTGCCGTCGTCCTGAGAGGCGGCAGCGTTCGCTTCGCCGATGGTGTTTTCCTGGCCGCAGGCCGCCAGCAGGGAGACAGCGAGGGCCAGAACGAGAACCAGAGCAATGATTTTTTTCATAGGAAGTAACCTCCAAAATAAGCATAAAAAGTAAAAAATGGGCGCAAAAAGACAAGGGTAGCGGAAACACCGCAAAAGCCTGCCCCAGATGAACTGGAATGAGGCAGACCAACACCCTTGCTGATACGGATTGTGCTTAATTGGAGAGCTTAACTTTCAGAGAGACCAGCGTCAGGGACGGGGTACGAACCACATACGTTCTGACGCGCTCCAACAGGAACCAGGTCAGGGAAAGAACTGCGGCCGCGGCAGCGCCGCCGAAGCCCAGGTCCTTCAAGAAATGGTGGCAGGCGTTGAGCTGGTGGCAGATGGCGCAGTTGTCCCCCACGCAGTCGTGGTGGGATTCCTTGGCAATATAGGCCACGGAGGTCAGCATGACAAAGGCCACGGCGATGGTCAGCAGCGTGGTCAGAAAACGGTTGCGCTTTGTCATGGAACTCCCTCCTTCGCTCATGTAGGCCCGCCAAACGATGCCTGCTTGGAAATCGCAGATAGTATAGCGCGGAAAAAATAGGTTGTCAATCCCTAACTTGTAAAATTTGTGGGAGAAGAGACGGATTTTTCTTGCATAGATACAAAAATTCGTATATAATTTTGGTATCTTCAAGGAGGTGCAGACGATGCCGAACATTCGATCCAGCGCGGACCTGCGCAATAAATACAGTGAAATTTCCTCCTTCTGCCATGATTACGCAGAGCCGGTCTTTATCACCAAGAACGGAAAGGGGGACCTGGCTGTGATGAGTATTGAGGTCTATGAGCAGATGATGGGGCGCTTTGACCTTTACCATCAGCTCATGGAAGGGATGCAGGACGTAAAGGAGGGGAATACCCGCCCCTTTGCTGAGGCGATGGCAGACCTCCGCACCCGGAGGGAGCGGAAGGAATGACCTATTCTGTCCACATCACCACAGCGGCCGAGCGGGACGTGGCCAATGCCACAGACTATATTGACCAGGTATTAAAAAATCCCAAGGCCGCAGATGAACTTTTGGAAGCGTTTCTCCAACAGGTCAATGACCTGGCTGTTTTCCCTGCCCGCTATCCGCTGGCAAGAGATGAGATATTGGCGGCCTGGGGAATTCGCTTCCTGCGCATCAAGAATTATATCGCCTTTTATCTGATTGACGATGCCAGAGAGATGATCTATGTGATTCGCTTTCTCTATGGAAAGAGCAACTGGGCGAGTATTCTAAAAAATAGCATTGCAAATTGAAAAGCTCCCGCTTCGAGATCACACATCGAAGCGGGAGCTTGTTTGGTCTGGGTGGGTTATTTCGTGGCCCAGTTGCCGGTGGCCATGGCGGTGAGGTAGGCGTTGATGAAGCCGTCTAAGTCGCCGTCCATGACGGCGTTGACATTGCTGGTCTCGTAGCCGGTGCGGGTATCTTTGACCAGGGTGTAGGGCATGAAGACGTAGGAGCGGATCTGGCTGCCCCACTCGATCTTGAGCTGGACGCCTTTCAGGTCGGAGATTTTCTCGGCCTTTTCCTGCATCTGCAGCTCGACTAGCTTGGCGCGGAGCATCTTCATGCAGTTGTCTTTGTTCTGGAACTGGCTTCGCTCGGTCTGGCAGGAGACGACCACGCCGGTGGGCAGGTGGATCAGACGCACGGCGGAGGAGGTCTTGTTGACGTGCTGGCCGCCGGCGCCGCTGGCGCGGTAGACCTGCATCTCGATGTCCTCCGGCCGGATCTCGATGTCGGCGTCCTCCGGCAGGTCAGGCATGACCTCGACAGAGGCGAAGGAGGTCTGCCGACGGGCGTTGGCGTCGAAGGGGGAGACGCGGACCAGACGGTGGACGCCGTGTTCCCCGCGGAGATAGCCGTAGGCATTCTCGCCCTCGATCATAATGGTGGCGGATTTCAGGCCGGCTTCGTCACCCTCCTGATAGTCCATGATCTTATAGGTGAAGCCGTGGCGCTCGGCCCAGCGGGTGTACATCCGGTAGAGCATCTGCGCCCAGTCCTGGGCCTCGGTGCCGCCTGCGCCGGCATGAAACGCGAGAATGGCGTTGGAGGCATCGTACTCGCCGGTGAGCAGGGTCTGGAGCCGGGCGGACTCCATGCTCTGGATGAGGGTGGCGTATTCTTCCTCCAATTCGGGGAGGAGGGACTCGTCCTCTTCCTCGTTGCCCATCTCGCACAGGACCATCATGTCGTCCCAGGAGGAGCGGCGCTTGGCCTGGGACTCCAGCTTGTTCTTTTCCTGCTTGAGCTTTTGCAGGACTTTCTGGGAGTTCTCAGGGTTGTCCCAAAAGCCGTCGGCGGCGCACTGGGCCTCTAAGAAATCGACCTGACGAGCGGCCTCGTCCAGGTTCAGGGCCTGCTCCAGATCATCCAGCTGGGGGAGCAGGTTGTTGAGTTTGACTTTATATTCGTCAAATTGAAGCATCGTTACGATCACTCACATTCTGATATAATTAGCTGGTTCATTATATCCGAAGTTTTGGAAAAAAGCAACCGAAATACAAGGAAAAACCTGACTTCCCCCGAAAAAACGCCGGGAGGCCCGACGAAGCCCCCTCAGCGGTTGCTGACGGTGGGGGCCTGGGTCTCCCAGCGGAAAATGAAATCGTCTAGGTCCTGAAGTTCCGTCCGCCGTTCGTCGGGGGCTGCGGGAAGGGAGCGGCAGAGTGGCTCGGCCTGGACAAGAGCGGCGATGGGTTTGCGTTCGTTTGTGGTGTTGTTGCTGGTGTAGCACATGGAAATTTCTTCCCCTTTCTGATGGAACTGATGGAAAATGCTCATCCAGACCATTCTATGCAGGGCGGGGGAGAGTATGCCAAAAACTTTTTTGAGAAATTTGAAAAAAGTGCTTGACAGATCGGTGGGGTGCGTGGTATAGTAATTAAGCACTTGAGAGAGCGCAGCGCTAGAGATGCCGGAGTGGCGGAATTGGCAGACGCCTGGGACTTAAAATCCCATGGGAGCAATCCCGTGCCGGTTCGACCCCGGTCTCCGGCACCATATCGCGGAGTAGAGCAGTTGGTAGCTCGTCGGGCTCATAACCCGGAGGCCGCAGGTTCAAGTC
>OIWK01003815.1_pt1 | contig 9933 bp, 6 predicted proteins | sample 1587401 | NCBI WGS metagenome assembly OIWK01 (sample SAMEA3888911, study PRJEB22519) | human gut metagenome | biome: human gut; feature: human-associated habitat; material: faeces | place: Denmark | collected 2009
TCTTAAGATATCTCTTCCTGTAGCCTTCACTACATTAAAATCACTGACTTTGGAATCGTACATTGCGAATCCCTCGTGATGCTTGGAAGTAAGAACGATATATTTAACACCCCACTGTTCTTTCGCTCTTTTCACAAACATATCCGCGTCAAATTTGTCCGGATGGAACTCATCTTTCAGCTTTCTGTAATCTTCCTTGTCAATGTTGAGATTGTTCTCGATCCACTCTGCGATACGGTCTGTCTTGGTGACCTCACCGGTCTTCGGATCTTTCCACTCTCCTGCAAGGATGGAATAAAGTCCCCAATGGATGAATAATCCGTATTTGGCATCTTTATACCACTGCTGCTTTGTGTCTGCCATAACCTTCTCCTTGTTTCGTATAGCTGATTTTCTTGTTGCGTAAAACGTTTCGTTTTTTTACCAAGACTATCTTACCGCATCCGAAGCAGCTTTTCAAGTAAAATCATAGGGCAAAAATCATTTTTCCTATTTTTTACAATTATTTCGTCTTGTTTTTGTGTATTTTTTCGTATCAGGTTTTGTTAAACGTTTCATTTTTATCAATTTTCTGTACAATATGCTCGTTTTTTCTGATACTTTATGTGTAAAAAATGCCATGTGTATTGAGGCATTTTCTTTTTCATGATATAATATGAAAATACTCTATTATCTGTAAATGTATCAGAACCGGAGGCTTTACATGAACGTTACGATCAATGATATCGCCCGTGCGACAGGCCTGTCCACCGCAACGATCTCCAAATATATAAACCACAAAAAAATACGGGAAGAAAATCGTATCCTTATAGAAAAGGCAATTCAGGAGCTTGGATATACCCCAAACCGGAATGCCCAGCTTCTTCGTGCCAAAAACACACATACCATCGGTATCCTGATCTCAGATCTTGGTAATTATTTCTGGGGCGAGCTTGTCAACTCCATTATCAAGCATTTCACGGATCATGGCTATACAGTTATTGTCTGTTCTTTCTTTTTTGAACATCAGAAGGAAATCGATACGATACAGGATATTATCTCCCAGCACTTTGACGGAGTTATCATGCTCCCATCCTGCTGGCATGATGACCTGTACCAGCTTTTACAGAATGCCGGCATACCGGTTGTAATGCTCGATCAGATTCCTGCTTCCATGAGACATTTTCCTGTAGACTGTGTTATTTCTGATAATTACAGAGGCGGTGCACTGCTGGCAGAGCACCTTTTGGAAAAAGGCCACACAAAGGTCTGGATCATGGAACAGTATCTGGACTCCTACACCATCGAGCAGCGGATCCAGGGCTTTGTGGATGTATATCAGAAAAATGGCATTGACCTTCTGAAACAGCAGGATTCTTTTCCCCCTGTTTCTTTTGGTTCCACTGCAGAAACGATCACCCAGAGCAACCTGCATTTCCAGAAGCTTATTGATTCTTCCGATCCCCCTACTGCTGTTTTTTTTGACTGCTATCTCTCCGCAATGGGCGGTTTAAGCGCTGCCAGCCAGGCACGGATTTCCGTTCCTCAGGATATTTCCTTTGTGTGCTTTGATGATGATCCGCTTTTCAAGACCATGAGCGCGACTATGACCTGCGTCTCACAGGATCTGACAAGCATGGGGAAACATGCTGTGGAATTACTTTTAAAAAGGATCCATGGAGACTATACGGATTTTCCCAAAATAGACATGCTGGATGTTGTATTCCACCCGCGGCGCTCCGTAAAAGACCTGTCCGAACACAACAGTACAGCATCCGGAAAGGATTGATTTATGAGTGCAACCATCAAGGACATTGCCAGAGAAACCGGTCTGGCACTGGCCACCATTTCAAAATATATCAACGGCGGAACTGTACGGCCGCAAAACAAAAAGCAGATCGACGAAGCGATCCGAAAACTGAATTACGTTCCACGAAACACGGCCCGGGGACTTCGTTCCTCCAAGACTTACCGTATCGGTCTGGTATCCGGTCCTCCCAATACTCCGCATAATGCTTTTCTTCTGAGCAAAATAGAAAACACCATGCGCGCTCACGGTTATTCTCTCACATTTATGAGCGGCGACAAGTATAAGGATCATGTCAATAAATTCGTCCCTCACATGCTCCGCTCTGGGATCGACGGCCTTATCATTACCTCTTTCAGTCTGAACCAGGACATCTGTTCTGCTGTGGAACACGCCAAAATCCCTGTTGTGGAACTGGAAGAACACAGCCATTTCCACCGTACAGACTGTGTACAGACCAGCTGTACCTCCGGAGCCTACGAGATCGTGGAGCATCTGATACAAATGGGGCATCAGAAGATCGCCCTTGTCACCGGTTCTCCTGCATCCTATACTGCATGTGAACGAAAAAAAGGCTATCTCCGGGCACTGGAAGACTACGATATTCCGGTTAATCCCGATTATATCATCGCTGAAAATTACACAAACGACTTTGGATATCAGGCAATGCAGAAATTATGGAATCTTCCGGAACGTCCGACTGCCGTATTTTCTGCGAACTATACACTATGCCTCGGTATTTATGAAGCGATCTACAGCCTTGGCATCCGGATCCCGGAAGACCTGTCTGTTGTCTCCTTTGATGATTTTGAACTGTCCATGCTGCTTTCTCCTCAGCTGACCGCTGTCCGTCAGCCGCTGACCGGTCTGGCAGAGCAGGCCTGTGATCTGCTGCTTCGCAGAATGAACGGAGACTACAGTGATTTTCCAAGGACGATACGCCTGAAGCCAGAATGTATCTACCGGGATTCCGTGCGTGATCTCTTTTCTGATGCTAAGTAATGCAAAGCAACTTTTATTACGGCAATTTCGGGAAGCACAACAGACATTTTCATTCCAATCTGCCCGCATATTCTGAGCATCTGAACCACTGCAATAATTTCACAGCTTTTACAAAGGACACAGACCGTCACCGACACAGTCGATGATACGGTCTGTGTTCCTTCTGTATATATCCGTTATATCTGTCACAGCAGTCTCAGCAGCATATCTCCGGTTCCCACATTGTATCCGCTGGTTGCATAGATCCCATTCAGGCTTCCGTTTGTCACAATGATCAGCGGAAGCTTATCCGGATCTACGTACATTCTTCTTCCCAGTGTATTGATGATCTCTGAAAAATCATCATATAAGATCTGAATATTTCCAAGCTTGCCCAGTGCTCTTGAAAGGGTAGGGGTCTCCAGCGCTTTTTTGCTTTTTACTACAAAAATGATCCTCTTCGCATATCGGGAAAAAGCTTCTTCCTGCTCCATCATCTCATTTAAGATATGCTCCGTCGGTTCTTTCTCCTCTTCCAGAAACGCCAGGATATGCTTCCCATCTGCCGTCAGTTCTGACGCCTTCACGGTGCTTCCATCTTCTTTTCTGAGAGTAAATTCCGGTATGGAGATATTCTCCAGCATGTCTTCCAGGTTTGCATTTCGAAATGCCAGCTCCACCCTCTTCATTTCTCCGATCTGAACCTCAAAATAATACTCCGCTGCAAATATATTTCCATTTGGCAATCTGTTTGAGGTAAGGATCCTGTAATTTCCCGCTTCCAGCGGCAGCTTCATCACCTGATCTCTGAAATTTTCGTCTTCCAGCTTCCGTGTGATATATTTTCCGGCTTCCAGTTTTGCGATGCTCCAGTTCTGGAAATATTTCCACTGTGTATCCGCACTTGCCTTCAGAAGGATCGATGCCTTTTTCTCCGTTTCCGCAGATACCGGGATGAATTTTCCGTTTTTCATATACTCCATGGAACGGTCATGAGGGTTCAGGCGTGCCGGAATCCCCAGTGTTCTCGCCATTGCCACAAAAAGGATCTTCTTTGACAGAAGGCTTCCTGTTCCCGTTTTCAGACATCCGGACGGCGTGGTAATCACACTGCTGCGTTCTTTCTCCGGGCTGGAAATGATCTTATCCTCAATCCACTTCCAGATCTTTGCCGGTTCCTTTTGCAGCATATTTTTCTCTTCTTCCGACAGCTGCTCAAGGATCGCTTTTCTGTATTTCTGCAAAACTTCATCGTCAACTCTCGGGTTCAGTACATATGGTACAAAAATATCTGCATCCATGTTTTTTTCATACGGTAATGCAAATTTCAGGTGCTCCTCCAGAACCTGGCTGATACAGTCTGTTCTGTCTTTCTCTGTGAGGACTTCAAGGAGTTTTTTTCTCATTGAAGAATCTCCAGTTTCTTTTTCCAGGAATTTCCGACACTCCAGATTGCTCAGGTTTCTTACCTTCTGTTCCCTGTAAGCGTTTGCCTCTGCCAGACGTCTGCTGCCTCTTTCCTTCTGCTCCGGTGTTGGCATATCTTTATTTACAGGCGCATCATGAGGTGCGATCATATCGATCTCCGTCCACTCCTCATAAAAAATACCCTTTTCCTTTCCTACGGGCATCAGGCAGATCTCACAACAATCCTCTGTTTTTGTATCCATGCTGTTTTCTGCATGCAGCCATTCTCCATCTGCATACATCCTTGCAGAAATATGGATACTTCCAAGCCCTGTTGTCAGGCGGACTTTTCCCAGACTGTCGGTTTTCAGTTCTGCAATCGAGGAATATTCTGAATAATTCAGCACCTCAAAAGAAACTTCTGCACCTTCTGCCGGTTTTCCATGTGAATCCTTTACGGACACAGTGATCTCTTTTGTCAGTGCATATCGTTTCAGCTCGTTGAGCATAGTCACCATACCATCTTTGCCGATCACTTCTCCCTCCGGGATCATGGTATCAAAAACTCTTGAATGGACCATCATGGCCCTTGAGGAAGCGTTGGTAAACCATCCCTTATTCAAGATCTCCTCCGGCTCACAGGCTCCCAGAAAATACCAGCTTCCATCGCACCAGATTTCCACCCAGGCATGATTGTCATCACAATGAGACCACTTTGGTGCATATACCTGACGGGCAGGTACACCAACACTTCTCAGTGCATTAACGGTAAATACAGATTCCTCTCCGCATCTTCCGTTTCCTCTGCGGTATACGGCAAGTGCAGACAGGGTACGATCATCTGTACAATGATAGGTAGCCTCCTGTGCACACCAGTAGTTCACCTCCAGGGCAGCTTCCCGGAAACTCATTCCCTCAGTTCTCTCTCCGATCTCCCTGCGGAAAAATGTACGGCAGGGTGCGATCTCCTCCTCATTTACTCTGTGAAACAGCACATAATTCAAAAAGATTTCCTCCGGCAGCTCTGCCACCCCGGAGTTTTCCTTCCATAAATATACGCCATTCTCCGCATAATCCAGGAATACTTCAAACGCGTAATTTCCGATATCACTGTACGGCATGAACGCATATAAATATTTGCACGCCAGAGCCACTTCGTCTGTGCATTCCGCAAGCTTTTTATCAATCTCCGCAAAAACCTGCGGTAACCCCATCATCTGCTCCCGATATTTTTTTTCGATCCGATCACGGTTTTCTTTCAGAAAAATCTTCCCCTCAGCCATTATAATTCCTCCAGAACTTTCTTTGCAGCACGAACATTTTCAATATCTGTACGCCATATCTCATATTCACTGAATGTCGGAAGTCCCATATTGACACCTTCCTTGCGAAACTGCATCGCACTGTCCGTTACAACCTTGCCGCTCATATGATAAGCCTTGATCCCGGTAAGGGGATAAAGCTGGCGGATCACTTCCGCACCGACGCCACTCCCCGCCTGGATGGTGATACGTCCCTGACTCCTGGTTTCCAGTTCCTTCAGAAGCTCCGCACCCTGAAGGCAGGTATTCTTCTGTCCGGAGGTAAGGATCGTATCGATTCCCAGAGAGATCGCCTGTTCCATAGCCTCGATCGGATCTGCGCACACATCAAAAGCCCTGTGCAGCGTAACAGACATATCTCCCGCAGCATCCATCAGTTCTTTCATCTGTTCCATATTCAAGGTGCCATCCGGTTTCAGGATACCTACCACGACACCCTCCGCTCCCATTTTGCGAAAATCCTTTACGGCATTCCTTATCATAGAAAATTCCGCATCTGTATAACAGAAATCTCCAAACCGCGGACGGATCAGCGCATGGATCCTGATATCTGAACGCTTCCTTATTTCCTCAAAAAGCCATGGGCCGGGAGTTGTTCCCCCGATGATCAGATTGCTGCAAAGCTCCAATCTGTCCGCACCACCCTCGGCTGCTGCCATGGCGGATTCCACAGAATCCACACAGGTTTCCAGAATATAGTCTTTCATGTAAAAATCCCCCTTTGTTACTGTCTGCTCAGAGTAATTTCACTCCGGTATTCCTCAGTATGTTCACAATGGTATCATCCGGAAATTCATCGGTAATGATCCCGCTGATATCATCAAAATGTGTATATTTATAAGATTCGTTAAAATAAAACTTCTCTCTCTCCATAACCACATATTTATGTCTGCTGCTCTGCACTGCCGCCTTCTTGGTCAATCCATCCTCCACTCCGGATGTAGTAACTGCAAAATCTGTCATATCCACGCCACAGCTTCCCAAAAATGCCCGGTCAAAGCTGTACTGCTTGATCACCTCAATGGCCGCAGCTCCCATAAATCCATTCACCGAACGGTACATAGTTCCCCCTGTGCCTATGGCCGTGATGGACGGATTCGCAGCAAGGATCTGCAGGATATCGATCATATTGCTGACAACCACAACATGCATACCCGACGAAGCGATAAGCCTTGCCAGCTCTATATTTGTAGTGGAAACATCCAGAAAGATCGTTTCGTTATTTTTTATCAGCTTGAAGGCTTTCGCAGCGATCACTTTCTTCTTATCAAGATTGTACATACGCCTGTCTACTACGTTTCTCTCCAGAGGATACTCCTGTGACAGGATTGCTCCGCCGTAAGTCCTCTTTAATCTGCCTGCATTTTCAAGGATCTTGAGATCCTTGCGGATACAATCCTCCGTAACCTGAAACATCTCGCTTAATTCTTTGACCCTGACTTTTCCTTTTTCGCGGAGACATTTCTCTATTGCATTCTGTCGTTCTTCTGTAAACATGGTCCTATCTCCTCATTCCCGATTTTTCTGTGATAAAAGTTCCAGAAATCAATACTCCGCAAAACAATATCCGGCGCATTGATCCCTGGAAAGCCTGTGATTTCAGTATAACAGTTTGATATCTTACTGTCAATTATTTTGTATTATTTTTTATTGTTTTATCGTATTTTGATCAAATCAAGTAATTTCACTGGTTCAATTGCGAACCTCCGCTTGCCCCCTGTTCCGGGAATCCCTTACAAAGCTGCAAATATCCCCCTGACTCAAAGCCACATGTTCCCTTGCGGAATTATAAAGGTCAATAAACATTGAAAATATTGAATAAATTATGAGGACTTGTCTGTACTCTTCCCGAAACAGACAAGTCCCCATAGTTCCATAACAAATATCCAGTTATGAGCAGATAAAATCAGATTTTTACTATCTGCACATATATTCATCCAGCTCTCCGATAAATTTCTCCGGCATCTTTCTCTCAAATGGGAAAACCTCCGCATTCCCCAGTTCATCTGCAATACATCCCAGAAGGATCGCACTTCTCTCCAGCGACCAGGCAGACAGCAGATCAATAGTATCATAACGGGTATGCATGCCAAAACCATCCCGGTTCAGAGTCATGGCCGGAATTCCCTTCCATGCAAAAGAATTGGAATCACTTCCCCAGATCTGATTCTTCACAGACGCTCCGATCCCTGCTCCGTCAGCGATCTCAAGAAGCTTATCACAAACAGAAGCCTCTCCCGTCACTCCCAGAACATTTCCTCCGATCAGCTGCCCGGCCAGATCTACATTCATATTAAAACGATGCGCTCCAAGCTCACTCTCATGAACTCTGATATAATCCCGGCTGCCCAGCAAGCCCTTCTCCTCAGCACCAAACCACACAAATTCCATAGTCCTGCGCGGTCTATACTGCTGAAAATATCTGCAAAGCTCCATGATGATCGCTGCCCCAGCCATATTATCATAGGCCCCCGGTCCCTCCGGCACCGAATCATAATGCGCCGTAATCGTCAAGATCTCATCTTTCTTATCCGTACCTTCGATCCTCGCCACTACATTACGGGATCTGCACGCCGTCACATCCTGTTCCACAACCAAGCACACCTCAGACGCACCCTCCGTCACCAGCTCCACTGCATCCTTATAATGAAGATTCGCCCCCGGAATCCTGCCACTATATTTTTCCTGCATCTTGTGAATATCCTCTGCAGACTCCGACAATCCTTCTGTCTCTTCTGCTGCATCCCCCGGAAAGATCATCGGCAGGCTGCGCTGACAGGGAACCCTGTCCACTCCTTCATCCAGCGGAGAACCCTCCACACTGATAAAACCAACAGCTCCGGCGCTCACCAGTCTCTGATACACATCACCACTCACCCGGCCATTCACCATAACGATCTTACCCTTCGCCCGTGAAAGACTGACAGCATCTCCATTCTCCACATACAAAAAATCCGCTTTCAGACCTTCTGCCCCAGTATTTCCACATCTTCCATACCCGGTCACCACATACTCCTTCTGATAAGGCTCCACAACCTTAAGCACCGCTCTGTTGATCCGAAAACCCCAAAAATCAAACTCCTCCATCCGATTCTTCACTCCGAAGCTGTCCAAAGTATCCCGGATCATCTTCGCCGCCTTCACTTCCCCCGCAGTACCCGCTTCTCTGACAAAATCAAACCCCGTCAAAAACTCCATCTGCCGCTTGCCACTGATTTCCTTCGTATTCATACCCCCACAACCTTTCTAAATTTTTTCCAAGTCCCCATCCACTGCTTATCGCTTTTCGCAACCCGCAGGAGACTTACTTGATTCGGTTAAATTATACACTATTTTTCTGCAAAAAAACTGCCTGCAGCTATTTTTCAGCCTACTCGGCCAAAAAATCTCCGCAGACAGTTTATATTTCACATCTATAAATCAACCGTATCTTTATCCTACTCCACAAACGAACCAACCGCAGCCGGAGCACGGTAATCATAGTCAGAAACCTTGATCCCTGTAGCCGCTGTACTGGCGTGAACGATCTTGCCATCACCAATATAAAGAGCCACATGATCAATACAACCCTCACCATAAAAAACCAGATCACCAACCTCAATATCCGCAACACTCTTCTTCTCAGAAGCCGAACACTGAGCTACAGCAACACGAGGAAGCTCATACCCAAACTCCGCAAACACAGACATCACAAACCCCGAACAATCCGCCCCGTTAGTCAGACTCGTACCACCATAAACATAAGGATTCCCCACAAACTGCAGCGCAAAATCCACAATCCCCTGCCGCATCTCCAGACGCGCCTCCTCAGCAGCCTTACGCTCCTCTTCCGCCTTACGCGCAGCCTCAGCCTTCGCCTCCTGATACCCCTGAACCTCAGAAACCGTCTTATCCGCCAGAGCACTGGCAAAAGCAGAAATAGAATCCGCACCATCCGAAAAATCATCCTCAATAGAAAGCTCCTCCACATCTCCATCAGACACAGCACTGATACCATCCGCATCCGCAAAAACAACAGAAGGAACCACACCCACAAGAACAGCACTCAGAACAACAGCAGCAAATTTCTTATAAAACATAAACAATAAAACTCCTCTCAGAAAACCACGCAGCAGCACCCACCCATTCAGGCAGACATTCACAATCCACTTCGCCACGCTCCTTATTCGCCATTTTGTTACATTTTTATTAAATTTGTTACGCAAGTGTGTATCCTACCATAAAAACCCCCACCTGTCAAACCCCTTTCACAAAACCTTCACACACCAATCAGCCATCCAACACAGCGACGATGCCCCAGCCCTCACCTTCACCACAGGAAACTCAACCTTTCTCCCAGCCATCCAGCACAGCGACGATGGCTTCCACAAGAAACTCAGCCCTTCCTCCCAGCCATCCAGCGCAGCGCTGATGGCTCATCCAACTCCCGTCAGACCA
>OIWK01003826.1_pt1 | contig 9906 bp, 7 predicted proteins | sample 1587401 | NCBI WGS metagenome assembly OIWK01 (sample SAMEA3888911, study PRJEB22519) | human gut metagenome | biome: human gut; feature: human-associated habitat; material: faeces | place: Denmark | collected 2009
ATGCCTTTGATACTGCCGGAACAAAGGTAATCGTAGATTCCGTCTGCGGTATCCGAAAGACCGTCTAAGTGAAAGGCTCCTGTCAGACAGAGGTTCGCAAGCATTGCAAAAAGGATTCCGAATACTTCTGGTAAAATAAGACTTACAAGAAGAAATACTGCCATGTCACAAAGTCCGAGAATCAGACCGACTACCGGATAATATAAAAATCCTTTGTGCATGTCTTCATCTTTTACTTCGCCAAGATCTACATTGACAGGAATCCGTGTCATAAAGCCAAGTGTTAACAAAAAACGTTTTATCTGAGTTTTCATTTATTTCTTACCTTCTTCCACTGCATCCTGAATCATTGTTTCTACCATACCTCTTGCTGTATATACAACAGCAGTTTTTGCAATGGAGAGACCATTTTCCTGTGCAGTCTTTGTTGTAACCGGGCCAATACTGATATATTTTCCTTTGACCTCGTCAAGATTATCTACCATAGATACAAAGGCTCGAACTGCACTGGAACTTGCAAATGTTACATAGTCAGCCATCTTAATCAAACGATTCAATTCATCTGCTTTTCTCTCATCCGTTACGGTATGATAAAGAGAAATGCATGTGTGGGAAATTCCAGCTTCTTCTAATGCATCTGGAAGCACTCTGTTTGCTTCCTCTGCACGAAGGAGAAGAACACTTTCATCTTTTCCGATATGAGGAACCATCGCCTCTGCCATATCTTTTGAAGAATATGCTGTCGGAATAAAATCACAGAAAATTCCATGTTCTTCCAATGCCTTTTTCGTTCCGTCTCCAATAACAGCGAAGCGGACATGCGCTAAATCTCTGATATCTTTTCGGATTTCCTGCATTTCCTCAAAGAAACATTCCACACCGTTTGCACTGGTAAATACAATCCAGTTATACTTATCTATTTCCTTCAATGCGACATCCAGCTCTGGAAGTTTCATTCTTTCAGTACGGATTAAGCTAAAGGAAATGGCCTCTGCTCCCTCCTCTTTCAGAATCGGAGAAAGTCGGTCTACCATAGAAGTTGTTCCTGTCACAAGAACACTCTTGCCGGATAAAGGTTTGTGTCCGTACCAGTCAAGTACCTGACGTAAACTTACAACATCACCTACAACTGTAATGGCAGGAGTCTTAATTCCCTCGCGCTTTACAACTTCTACAATATCAGCAAGTGTTCCTGTTGCAACACGCTGTCTTGCGGTTGTTCCCTCCTGAAGCACACCGACCGGAGTCGCAGGATCTTTACCATTCTCAATAAGCGAAGCTACAATATTAGGAAGATTTTTGAGTCCCATAAGGAAAATCAATGTTCCTTCTTCTTTCGCAAGTGTCTCGTAATTTAATACACTCACACCATTTTTATGATTGCCTTCATGACCGGTAATCACATGGAAAGAAGATGCGAAATCACGATGTGTCACTGGAATACCGCAGTATGCCGGAACAGAATAAGAAGAAGAAATTCCCGGTACAACTTCAAAGTCAACACCAGCTTCTCTAAGTTCCTGTCCTTCTTCACCGCCACGGCCGAAGATATATGGGTCACCGCCCTTTAAGCGGACAACATTTTTTCCTTCTAATGCAAGCTTCACTAAAAGCTCGTTTGTCTCATACTGTTTTAAATGATGATTTGAAGAACGCTTTCCTGCGTAAATAAGTTCTGCGTCATCTCTCACTTCATTTAAAAGGGAACTGGATGCAAGGTTATCGTATACAACGACATCTGCCTCTCTTAAAAGCTTAAGTCCTTTTCTCGTCATCAAATCCTCATCACCAGGACCTGCACCGACAAGATATACCATGCCTTTGTTTACTTCATGAGCAACGCTGATACCAAGTTCTGCTGCTATTTCTACTTTACTTTTTCTTGCCGTATCTTTCTCTGTTATCTCTTTGTCTGTTTTAACAGCTTCTTCGACAGAAACGGCTGCTGCCACAGCCGTCCCAGCTATCGGCTTGCTGTCTGCATCTTTTTCCGCTATAGCATCTTCTATATTCACTGTCATATACGTCTTTCTGCTATGAATTCCATCTTTCACATACATGGCACGCATGGAAAATTCACCATTTTCCTCACGACAAAGTGCTGCCGCCGGTGCGTTACAGCTTCCACCGATTGTCTTTAAAAATGCTCTCTCTGCCATTAAAAGACATTCTGCTTTTTCACTGTGGATCGCCGCAAGGATTTCTGCCATCTCTGCATCTTCTACGCGGCTTTCTACTGCAAGGATTCCCTGACCTGCGGCCGGAAGAAATACATCCGGGTCAAGATACTGATAGTGAAGTCCCTCTTCCTTTTCATATCCAAGTCTTTCGATTCCTGCCGCCGCAAGAATAATTCCGTCATACTGACCGTCACGAAGTTTACTTAAACGAGTCTGTACATTTCCACGGAGAAGCTTAATCGTTACATAGGGATTAATTTCTTTAATTAATAATTCTCTTCGAAGAGAACTTGTTCCGACAATGCTTCCTGGCTCTAATTCTTCTAATTTTTTACCAGTTGTAGTAACAAAAGTATCTCTCACATCCGCTCTGTCAAGGACTGCACCGATTCCAAGCCCTTCCGGGAAATCCATCGGCATATCCTTTGCACTGTGAACCGCAATATCTACTGCACCAGAAAGAAGTTCGGCTTCAAGTTCAGCAGTAAATACACCTTTTCCACCAAATGAAGTAAGGGATTTATCAAGAATCTGATCTCCCTTTGTGTCAATCTTTACGATTTCCACTTCTATTTCAGGAAAAGCTTTTTTAATTTTATCTTTTACAATATCGGTCTGAATCAGAGCTAACTTACTCTTTCTCGTTCCGATTTTGATGATATTTTTCATCTTATTCCTCCACTCGTATAATAAGTTTGTAAGCAAAAAAACCGCTTACATACTCATCTTATTCTACATTCGCGAATCCGTATTTGTCTTCATATCCTCTCGGGGTAATCATCTTACCATCGCGTACATATGTGTTGGAATTGCCGACAATAACGATACTGAACATATCGATCGGTGCATCTTTTACTGCATCAAGTGTTGTAATATAGGAAGATTCCTCTTCTCTGCCCGCATGGCGAACAACACCAACTGGAGTCTTGCCGTCACGATATTTCATAAGAATTTCTGCAGCCTTTTCTACATAATCCGCTCTCTTTTTGCTCTTTGGATTATAGAGACATACGATAAAATCACCCTGTCCTGCACAATCCACTCTCTTCATAATAAGAGAGTAAGGTGTCATCAGATCACTTAAACTAATAATCGTAAAATCGTGCATTAACGGTGCTCCAAGAATAGATGCCGCTGCACTCGCTGCTGTCACACCTGGAACAGTCTCAATCTCAACATCTGCCTTTTTCTCATTGGCAATCTCTAAAAGAATTCCTGCCATTCCGTAAATTCCGCTGTCTCCGGAACTTACCATTGCAACTGTCTTCCCTTCAGCAGCTAAATCAACTGCCATACGGCAGCGATCCATCTCTTTTGTCATCGGTGTTGCCACGTACTCTTTCTCTGGGAAAAACTTCTTTAACATCTCTACATATGTAGTGTATCCTGTAATGATGTCTGCATTTTTAATTACATCAATTGCTTTTGCTGTCATATGTTCATATCCACCTGGACCGAACCCAACTGCATATAATTTACCCATTGTTTTCTCCTTCTAAAACCGGTATTCTGGTCTGTTTTCAATAATTTAGGAACAAATTTCTTTCTCCTGCTCAAGACCTGTCTATCATCCTTTTTAATGATCCAGGCACTGGAAAAATGTCTCCAAATCTTCCGGTGTGTTATTCTCTCTCACCCAATAGAAGAAATGGTCAAATGCCTTTTCCACACCTTTATGTTCTGCTACTTTTACAAAGTTATCTCTGACCTTTCCCATAACGGATAAAGACTTCTGGAATACCATCCACTGTTCAAACTGAAGTTCATACTCATCAAGAATCCCTGATGCGGCCTCTGCTTCTCTCAGTTTCTTCTGGTTATTCTCCCTTGCGATTCTTGTAAAATCATCAATATTATAGTAGCAGGTATCGTCCACCGCACTGATTTTTGCTTCGATATCCATCGGCACAGCCAAATCGACAAAGACTCTTCGCTTCGCTGTCGTAAGCTGCTTTTTCATCTTGCTATATGTCAGTGTGTAATGCGGACTCGATGTCGCACTTATAACGACATCCATCTGATCTAAATATTCATAACGATCTTCATAATCAATTGTCGTAAACTCGTCATTTCCATGCTTTGTCTGGATGAGCTTATTCTTACGCGTCGTAACATAAATATCTGCCTGATGAAGAGATTGAATATTCATCAGAACAATACCGCCAATCTTACCTGTCGCACCAATGATAAGAACCTTTTTATCTTTTAAAGTTCCAAGTTCTTCTTCGGCTACTTTCAGCGCAAGTGTCGCTGTTGATACAGAAGTTTTTGAAAGTTCTGTTTCGGTCTTTACTTTCTTCGCTCCTGTAACTGCCATACGGAAAAATGTATTCAGATACACTCCCGTTGTTCCAGCCTCTCTTGCCTGCTTATGTGCGGTCTTTACCTGACCGAGAATCTGGTCTTCTCCAATTACCATGGAATCAAGCCCTGCCGCTACCTGAAACAGATGATGAATCGCCTTTTTTCCATGATAAAATAAAAGATAATTTCCGATATCTTCTTCATCCTGTGCGCCTGCCTCACCAAGCAGTACATCTTCCATCAGATTAAATACACATCCCTTGCTTTCCGAATCAGAATACACATACATTTCCGTCCGGTTGCAGGTAGATAACACGATACATTCTGAAACTTCCAAATGCTCTGTGATCTCCTGCATCATATGTTTTTGCTGCTCCTCTGTAAATGCAAACATTTCCCTTACATGAAGAGGTGCGATTTTATGACTGATACTAATTATCTGTATACCCATTTCTTATTTTCTGCCTCCAGCAAAACCACACGGCTTACTCTTTTGCCTGTCTGAATTCGTGTGTAAATGTCTTGTCATAAAGTTTAGAAAGTTCGTACTCGTCTCCAAGAAAATCGCCTACAACTGTAAGAGCTGTCTTTGTGATTCCTGCCTCTTTTACTTTCTGTGCGATATTTGTCAGATTGCCGATAACAATCTTCTGATCTTCCCAGGAAGCTTTGTATACAACAGCAACTGGTGTATCCTCTCTGTACTCTTCTTTTAAAGTATCTGCAAGCTGTTCTATCATTCCTACACTTAAGAAAATAATCATTGTAGAATTATGTTTTGCTAAATCTCTTAACTTTTCCTTTGGAGGCATTGGTGTTCTGCCTTCCATTCTTGTAAGAATAACTGTCTGAGAAACTCCCGGTAAAGTATATTCTTTCTTTAAAGCTGCCGCAGTTGCAAGGAAAGAACTCACACCTGGAATGACATCATAATCAATTCCAAGACGGGAAAGCTCGTCCATCTGCTCTCTGTGTGCACCGAAAACGGCAGGGTCTCCTGTATGAACACGAGCTGTCATCTTGCCTTCAGCTTCAGCCTTTTTCATTACTTCAATAACTTCCTCTAAAGTCATTGTCGCACTGTTGTAAATCTCTGCGCCTTCTTTGGCTCCGGCAAGAACTTCCTTATTTACTAAAGAACCAGCATAGATAATTACATCTGCCTGATCGATTAATTTCTTTCCCTTAATTGTCAGTAACTCTGGGTCTCCAGGACCCGCTCCAATAAAATGTACCATTTTTTCTCCTTTGACTTTCTGTCTTATTTACTATATTTATAGTTATATTCATTTTTATAAATATGTTTTGAGACTTGTTTTATTTTTAAAATTTCGCCCCTGTTTCCAATACAGACTTCTTATTTGTGACATTCTCCCCCACCTATAGAGGTGGGGGCTTCCCAACCTCGGCAAGTTTGGTTCTCGTTCGATAACACTACTGTGCTAAGCATAAGCGAGCTATCCCCGTGTGTCCCACGGTTGTGTTATATTGTGTTAAGGTCATGCATTTACCAGCCGCATTCCCTCATTTCTGATATTTACCGCCGCATTTACATCTCTGTCATGATGGGTCCCACACTGTGGACAATCCCACTCTCTTAACGCAAGATTTTTCGTTTTTGCATTTTTGTAACCACAAACAGAACAGGTCTGGCTGCTTGCAAAAAATCTACCCACCTTCACAAGTTTCTTACCCTGCTCCTCCAGTTTGTATCTCAAAAATGTTGTGAACATTCCCCAGCCGTTATCTGAAACGGATTTTCCAAATTTCAACGACCGTGACATTGCTTTCATATCCAAATCTTCTATACATATGCAATCATAGGCATTGGCTATCTGTCTTGACTGCTTATGCAGGAAGTCTTTTCGTTGATTGGAAACCTTTTCGTGAAGTTTTGCCACCTTAAGCCTCTGCTTATTGCGATTGTTTGAACCTTTCTGCATTTTGGAAAGCTTACGTTGTTCTCTCGCTAATTTTTTCTCTGCGTTCCTGTAATACCTTGGATAGGCAGGCTCCTTACCGTTGCTGTCACGATATAATTCATGCATGGAAAAATCTAAACCTAAAAACTTTTGCAGCTCCTTTTCCTGTACTTGATCTTCATACTCAAAAAGAATACTTGCATAGTATTTTCCGCTTGGTGTCTGACTTACTGTTACAGATTTCAGTCTGTATTCACTTGGAACAGACCTGTGCTGTTTTAAGCGGACTTGTCCAATCTTAGGTAATCTCAAATATCCATTAGACAGAGTTATGTTCCCATTAATGCAGACCGTGGAATAGCTGTTTTTATTCCGCTTTTTTGATTTGAACCTTGGGAAACCTGTTTTCGGCTGTTTGAAAAAGTTCTGAAATGCCGTATCAAGATGCCTGAGCGATTGTTGTAATGCGATACTATCTGCTTCCTTTAAAAATCCGTATTCTTCTGTTTTCTTCATTGCAGCCATTTCTTTTGCACAAATAGTATATGTTACGTTCGTCTTGTTCTCCTCATACTGCCGGATCTTTCTATCAAGCCAATGATTGTATACCATTCTCACACAGCCAAAAGTCTTAGCAAACAAAATCTTCTGTTCATCATTGGGATATATTCTGAATTTATATGCTCTGTTTGCCACCATGCCACTTCCTTTTCCTCGAAAAACCGCCTGCGATACTTGAACACAAGCACAAGATGATAGTATAGTAAGAATACTAAATGTGCGTTATTATCTCAATTTATTGTATCTCAATTTTTTATTATCCGACTAAAGATACTATACTATAATTAGGATGCTCTATCCAGCAGGTAGCAGACGCTATTCATCTCCCACCTTAGAGGTCGGAGTCTTCTTGCTGTAAGAGGATAAATTATTTCTATTTGCAATTACTCTGAATAAGTATAATATCTTTTATTTAATATCTTTCCTATTTTGTAAGCACATCAATAGTTCTCTGAATATCCTCATCAGAATGAGCTGCAGAAATAAACATCGCCTCAAACTGTGAAGGTGCCACATAGATACCATTCTCTAACATATAGTTAAAGTAATCTGCGTAAGCCTTAGTATCAGAAGATGTTGCTCCTGTGTAATCTTTTACATTTTCCCCTGTAAAGAAAGCGCTCATAAGAGAACCGATCTGGTTAACATGAATATTGATACCTTGTTTCTTCGCTCTTACTTTGTAAGCTTCCGCAAGCTTCTTTGTATTCTCTTCAATCTTTGTATAAAGTTCTGGATGGTCTCTTAAAATTTCAAGAGTCTTGATTCCGGCTGTTGTCGCAATCGGATTACCAGATAAGGTTCCTGCCTGATAAACCTTTCCTGTCGGGGAAATATTTCTCATAATATCCTTACGTCCGCCATAGATAGCCATTGGCATTCCACCTCCGACAATCTTTCCGAAAGTAGACAGATCCGGCTTAATGCCAAACCATTCCTGAGCACCACCAACACCAAGACGGATAACCTCGTCAAAAATAAGAATTGTTCCATTCTCTTCTGTAATCTCACGAAGGAAAGGAAGAAAATCATCGTCAGGAATAACAACACCCATATTTGCTGCAACCGGCTCCACAATAAGAGCTGCAATCTGGTCTTTATTATTCTCAAATAACTCTCTTACAGAATCCTTATCATTATAAAGAGCAACTAAAGTCTGCTGTGCAAAAGAAGCAGGAACTCCGCTGCTGTCCGGTACAGACTGTGTTAATGCTGCAGAACCAGCCTGCACTAATAATCCATCAGAATGTCCATGATAACATCCCTTAAACTTAATGATCTTATCTCTTCCGGTAAATCCTCTTGCCGCACGAATCGCACTCATCGTTGCCTCAGTTCCTGAACTTACCATACGCATCATTTCCATAGATGGTACGCAATCTTTGACAAGCTGTGCTAGTTCATTCTCCTTACCAGTTGGCGCACCAAAAGTAAGACCGTCAAAACAGGCCTTCACTACTTCTTCAAGAACCTCTGGATGAGAATGCCCAAGAATTCCAGGTCCCCAGGAACAAACATAGTCAATAAACTTATTGCCATCCACATCATAAACATAGGAACCCTTTGCATGGTCAATAAATAAAGGGTTCCTTCCCACAGCACCAAATGCTCTGACCGGTGAGTTTACACCACCCGGCATCAGGTCAAGTGCTACTTTATATAACTCTTCTGATTTTGTTGTATTTAACACGTTATCCTCCTTAAAACAATACTGTTTTTACCTATTTTTTGTATTTTTCGTAACCTTCAGAACATGACATTCAAAAACCATCACTTTCTGCCTCGTTCGATTATACCATGAATCGCTTTTTCACTAAAGATAGTTTTCGTAAAAAGAAAACAAAAAAACACCATTAGCGGTAGAAAGTTTTTGCTAATAGTGCTTTTTTTATCAAATTATATTTAAATATCATTATTTTGTGTGTGGAATATTACAAGTCGGGTGGAAAATTCTGAATTGCCGCAGGCAAGGGGGAGACGCCCCCAGAGAAAGTGGCAGTCGTATTTTTTAATTATTCTGTAGGCAAGAGACAGAAACCTGAGAAACCCAGACCACAAATATGCAGTATTGGTTTCTCAGGTTTCATCTGTTTTGTTTATAAAAAGTCAAAAATTTTTGAAAAAAATTCTAATATAAATGGATAAATTATAATTCCTAAACTTATTAATGAAAGTGTTTTATTCTTATTTAAAAATAGTAAATTCCATATTAATAAAATTATTACTGAAATTTCAATTAGACTTCTTCTTAAATTATCTAAAATTTTAAATTTTGAAAGTGTATTTAATTTACTTTTTAGCCATTTTTTTATCTGCCAATCTCCTCTAATCCAACGTGAAAGTCTATTCATAAAGCTTAAATATTTTGCTGGATATCCATCTAAAAAAATTATATCTGATGCAAGTCCACATCTTAAATAACAACCTTCTAATAAATCATGACTTAAGACTGTATTTTCTGGTATCTCATTTGTTAAAACTTTTGAAAATATTTCTAAATCATAAATTCCTTTTCCTGTAAAAATTCCTTCATCAAAATTATCTTGATATACATCTGAAATTGCATTTGTATAATTGTCAATTCCACCTGCACCAGCAAATATTTTTGTAAATACATTTTTATTACTATCATTCAAATTTACGCCTACTCTTGGCTGTAAAAGTGCATGTCCTTTTTTCACAATATTTTTGTTTACATCTAATTCTGGTTTGTTTAAAATATGTGCCATTGCTCCTACTAATTCAAAAGCTGTATTAAGCGGTAATTCAGTATCTGCGTCTAATGTTATTACATATTTTATTTTTGGTAATATATCTTGATTTATTGTATTTATCTTAAATTTATTTTTACTGTGTTTTACGGGATGTTTTGTCTCGTGTGATAGTTTTTTGGATCTTCAGCCGAAAGGAATAGTTATCCCGAGGTATTACGAGGATTA
>OIWK01003839.1_pt1 | contig 9860 bp, 7 predicted proteins | sample 1587401 | NCBI WGS metagenome assembly OIWK01 (sample SAMEA3888911, study PRJEB22519) | human gut metagenome | biome: human gut; feature: human-associated habitat; material: faeces | place: Denmark | collected 2009
TGTACGGATTCAGACCAAATCGAGGATGCCATAACGCAATAAAAGAACTGTATAAGAGCTTAAACAATACGAAGATATGTTATATTGTGGACGCTGACATCAAAGGCTTCTTCGACCATATCGACCACGCTATACTTCTCCGCAGACTATATCATTTGGGAATTAAAGACCGGCGTGTGCTTCAAATCATCAAACAAATGCTGAAAGCAGGCGTTCTTGATGAATGTGAAGTAAATGAAGAAGGCACTATGCAGGGCGGGATTATCAGCCCTCTGCTTGCAAATGTCTATCTCGACATTATGGATGAATGGGTAACAAAACAGTGGGAACTGAAAAACACCACCCACAAATACAATCAGGATTCCGCAAAAAGAAGGGCATTGAAAAAGACCAGACTGGTGCCGGGATTCCTAGTGAGGTATGCCGACGATTTTGTAATTATTACAGATAGCCGGGAACATGCTGAATTTTGGAAATCATCGTTAAAGGAATTTCTGGAAACAGAGATGAAGCTGACATTATCCAAAGAGAAAACACTGATTACGGATGTAAGAAAGAAACACGCCACATTTCTCGGATACGAGTTTAAGGTAGTAAAGGGGAAAGGCGAACATGGTTATGTTACCAGAACACAGCCGGACAGAGAAAGACTGAAACGCAAAGTTGATGTGATAGCGGATAATATTAAGAAAATCCCACGGGATACAAGCCGTGAAAAGCTGATTGATGAAATCAATCGGATTAACAGCCAGATACGAGGGGTCATCCAGTATTATCAATGCTGCACATGGGTTAGCGTGAGCATGGACAAATATGGCAGAAAGATACAACTTGCAGCGAGCCGCCGGCTCAAACAGTATAAAGGGAAATGGATTCGAGCCAAAGATACGCAGAACCTTCCCCGAATACACGAGAATTACAGGCAAAAGATACCTTCTGTCAAATACCGTGACATCTATGTTGGAGTTACATCGCTCACGTTCTGTAACTGGCAGGAAACGAGAGGGAAAAATCCAAAAGAAACGCCCTATACTGCCGAAGGACGGGAAATCAATTTCAGGCGCACTAAGAAGAAGCGCATACAAGCCAGATTGGATGATGTGTATTCAGAAAATGCGTCAATCGCTGTCTTAAAGGGTAAATGGGGCTATCTGAACAATTTTGAGTTTGTCATGAATAAGGCATACGCCCTGAACCGTGACCGGCTCAAATGCAGGGTTTGCGGAAAATGGTTGATAGACCATGCTCCATACACCCATAGAATTAACCCATATCTTCCGCTGGATAAAGTAAACCGTGTCAACAACCTTATATCAGTACACAAGAAATGCTATATGGCGATTAACACGCCGGGCATGGACATCAGTGATTATGAAAAACAAGTGCAAAAGAAGATTTTAAGTTATAGGGAAAAACTGGTAGTTTCACATACACGCAACAACTAATCCGTATTGATGGAGCGCCGTGTGCGACGAAAGCCGCACGCACGGTGCGACGTGGGGGAAAATCCGTCCTGACTACCATATCGGGAGATATGGCAAAAGCGGCGGATTACCTATCACAATCAGGTGTGGAACAGAGTTACCATCAACCGCGCCCAGCATAAGGCAACGCGCTACTACATGGACGAGTTCCATCTGCTCTTGAAGGAGGAACAGACCGCCGCATACAGCGTGGAAATCTGGAAGCGTTTCAGAAAATGGGGCGGCATTCCGACCGGAATCACGCAGAATGTCAAGGATCTGCTTGCGTCCCGCGAGGTAGAGAATATCTTTGAAAACTCGGATTTTGTCTACCTTCTGAATCAGGCGTCCGGTGACCGGCAGATTCTCTCGAAGGCGCTGAACATCTCGCCCAGCCAGCAGAACTACATCACCAATTCCAATGCCGGTGAGGGGCTGATCTTCTACGGCTCGACCATCGTTCCCTTCAAGGACGATTTCCCGAAGGACACCCAGCTCTACCGCATCATGACCACCCGCTTAGAAGAAACCGTACAGAACTAAGGAGGATTTTTGAATATGAACAACAAGATGATTACCATTCCCTACGCGGACGCTATCGAATACGGAGAGAATACCTCCGCGCTGTTTAAGGCTCTGTGGGAGCTGACCGATCTGATCCGACTGGAAAGCAACCTCAAGAAGCATCACCGCGCCTACCTCCATGTGAGGGAGGACATCGACGAAAAGGTCAAGGAGGCACGTCAGATTATGACCAAGGTATCTGTGGATATGATCGGTTTCTATTTCAAGGTTGATGTTCCCGAAAGCAGCAACAGCGACGAGAATCCCCCGTTCGCTGACGCGGCGGATGATGAAGCCGTATCTATCCCCAAGGACAAGTATGAGCTGATGATCGACGATCTGCTCACGATGTCCGAAATCATTCAGTGCGTCGCAGATATGCGCACGCAGGATGTGAAGGCAATCCGCGAGTTCGGCAAGTTTATCCCCGCCTTTGCCGCCTTTGAGAAGAACCGCCTGAGCCTCTATCGTGAGGCAGCGAAGGAAGCCGAGGAAATCTTCGACCGTTGGGCGGACGAGATTGACGATCTCGACGAGGACTTCACGGAAGATGAGGATTACGAGCCGGACGAGTATTACTCCGACTGATGCCCATTGAAATGTTGTCGGGTTTTACAGCCAACATTTCAATGGAAACACAAATCCAACAGAACAGGAGGTACACCACCATACAACTTGACATCATTCATACCGGCGATTGCCTTGAAATCCTGAAAACTCTGCCCGATGACAGCGTTCATTGCTGTGTGACGTCCCCTCCGTATTACGCGCTCCGTGATTACGGCATGGATGCTCAGATCGGCAGAGAGACAACGCCGAAGGAATACATCTCGCGCCTGACGGAAGTGTTTACCGAAGTCAGGCGCGTTTTGCGTCCGGATGGAACGCTCTGGCTGAACATTTCGGACACCTACGCCGGAAAAGGCAATCAGGGAGATTTCATTGACCCGAAGAACCCCAACGGCAGAAACGGTCAGGCTGTGGCTCTCAACAACAAGGTTGAGGGCTGCAAGCCGAAGGACATGATCGGCATTCCGTGGATGCTGGCTTTTGCCCTCCGTGATACCGGCTGGTATCTGCGCAACGACATCATCTGGATGAAGGATAACCCCATGCCGGAGAGCGTCAAAGACCGCTGCGCCCGCTGCTACGAGCATATTTTCCTGTTCTCAAAGTCCAAGAAGTATTTCTTCGACTACAAGGCGATTTCCGAGCCGATTGCCCCTGCAACGGCGGAACGCCTCAAGCGCGGCATGAAAGGCGGCAACAAGTACGGTAAGCCTGTTCCCGGTCAGCCTCAGCCTCAGTCCATCAACCGCCCCCGTGAGCATGGCGAGATCAAGGATTGTGACATCAATCCGCTCCGCAACAAGCGCGATGTCTGGAAGATCAACACTGTTCCCTTCAAGGGCGGTCACTACGCAGCCTACCCTCCGAAGCTGGTTGAGACCTGTCTTCTCGCCGGTTGTCCCGAAGGCGGTATTGTGCTTGACCCCTTTATGGGAAGCGGCACAACCGGCATGGTTGCCGCGCAGATGGGGCGTCATTTCGTGGGCATAGAGCTGAACCCTGAATACACCGAGCTTGCCTACAAGCGGATTGGAGGTGAAATCTGATGCCCAAGGAACCCGAACTCAAAGCCCGCGATAAGGTTGTCCTGCGGATGACGCGAGAAGGCGCAGTTGAGGAAAACCTGACGGCTGGCTCCGAGCGGCGTGTGTCAAAACGGCTGGACGATGCGGAGCTGGTCAAGCCCGCTGAGACAGCCGCGCCTTCCGAAGCTCTTTCCCCAGAGGAACAGAAAAAGGTGCAGATGCGCCGTCAGCAGCGTCAGTTTCAGGCGGAACACGCCGAGGATAACGACACACAGCCGCCCTCGGAAACGTCCGTCACAGAAGAGAAAAGGGCAGAAAATCCACCCCAGAATGTACCCGAACCGCTGCCCTCATCGGAAACGCCGTTCAAGCCTCCTGTTTTGGAGCAGCACGGCGTTTCTTCGCATACCGGCACAGTGATTGCCGAAACGGTTGTCACGCACAAGCTGCGCAAGATCTCTGCGGTTGAAGCCGTGGATGCAGATGCCATTCTCACTCAAGCGGCAGAGACCTCCTCCGCAAAGCCGGTCTCGGACGATGCCGTCCCGCCCACGAAGCGGATGCAGAAGCTCGAAAGGAAGTCTGAGAAGGCACATGAGCGTCTGGATGCTGCCCGTGAAAAGCTGCCCACGCACAAGGTTCTCAAGAAAGAGCGTGTCTTTGATGAAGAGACCGGAAAGGGCAAAACCCGCCTTCATTTTGAGGATGAGCTGAAAAAGCCCAAGAGCAAAGGCAAGCTGCAATTTGAGGCAGATAAAACCGTCCGCAAGGTCGGTGACACCCTTGCTTCCGGCATTCACGGCAAAATCCATGAGGTCGAGCAGGAAAACTCGGCGGTTGAGGCGGCGCATAAAACAGAGATTGCCGCTGAGACCGCTGCGAGGCATTTCCGTCATCATCGGGAAAGCAGCGTCAACAAGCCTTATGAGAAGGTTTCCAAGCTGGAACACAAGGCGGATGTAGCTGACGCCAAGCTCCAATATGAGAGAAATCAGCAGGAGCATCCTGAGATGAAGAAGCAGAACATGAACAAGCACTACCAGAAGCAGAGCATCAAGAAGGAATATGCCGCCGCTCGAAATGCCGGGTCTCAGACTGCCGGGACTGCCACAAAGAATACCGGCAAGAAGCTCGGTGAGAAGGCGTCCGACAAGATCAAGGAGTTCTTTGAGAAGAACAAGAAGGTCTTCATCTGGATCGGCGTCGGAATTGCCCTTCTCGTTTTGCTCGGTGCCGGAATCAGCTCGTGTTCGATGCTCACCTCTACCGGCTCGTCGGTTATTGCATCCTCTTATCTCAGCGAGGACGACGCGATGCTTGGCGCGGAGGCGCAGTATTGCCGGATGGAGCAAGAGCTGCAAAGCTATCTGGATAACTATGAAAGCACCCATGACTATGACGAATACCACTTCGATCTGGACGATATTGAGCATGACCCCTATGTGCTGATCTCCATTCTCTCGGCTCTCCATGAGGGCGAGTTCACGCTGGATGAGGTGCAGGGTACGCTCCAAATGCTGTTTGAAAAGCAGTACATCCTCACCGAAGAGGTTATCGTCGAAACCAGATACCGCACGGAAACCGACACATGGACGGACGCAGACGGCAACACGCACACGGAAACCTATCGCGTCCCGTATGACTACTACATCTGCAACGTGAAGCTCGAAAACTTCAATCTCTCCCATGTCCCGGTCTACATCATGTCTCAGGAACAACTTTCCATGTACGCAACGTATATGTCGGTGTTGGGCAACCGTGAGGATCTGTTCGGTGACTCCCCCTATGTGGACAAGTACATCACAAATCCTCCCGCCGACTACGATGTCAACCCGGAATACCTGAACGACGAGAAGTTTGCAACGCTGATTACCGAGGCGGAAAAGTATCTCGGCTATCCGTATGTGTGGGGCGGCTCCAATCCCGACACATCCTTTGACTGCTCCGGCTTTGTCAGCTACGTTCTCACGAACAGCGGTCTTGTGAATACCGGTCGGCTGGGCGCACAAGGGCTTTACAACGTCTGTACGCCGGTCTCAAAGGCGAATGCACAGCCCGGTGATCTCATCTTCTTTGTCGGGACGTATGACACCCCCGGCGTGTCTCACGTCGGCATTTATGTTGGTGATGGGGTCATGATCCACTGCGGCGATCCCATTCAGTACACATCCATCAACTCTTCCTATTGGCAGCAGCATTTCTACGCCTTCGGAAGACCCGCCTATTAAAAGAAAGGAGTTTTGCATGAATCCCAAGTATCAGAAAGTCCTCTCCGACATTGAGAAGGCTGAAAAGAAGAAGTCCGAAATCGAAGGTCAGCTCAAGGAGCTGTACGACAAGAAGACAGAGCTGGAAAACCTTGAAATCATCAATACCGTGCGCTCTATGGTGATGGACAAGGATCAGATCATGGCGTTCCTGTCTTCCATGAAGGGCGGCACCAAGCCCGCTGAAAATACGGAGGTAATCGACAATGCGTAAGAAGTTTCGTTTTCTGACCGTCCTTGCGGTCTGCGTCATGGTTCTGTCTTGCTTCTCGGTCACGGCGTTTGCCTACGCCGATGATACCGAACAGAACCTTCCCGTCACGGAGGCAACTCAGCCCGAACAGCAGCCCGCAGTCACTCCCACGCCGGAAAAGCCGAAGGGTGAGCCGATTGACGATGAGGGCAACGCCTACACCCGCGACTTGCTCTATGACAAGGCAACCAACAAGCAGTTCATCACAGTCCAGACGAAGAACGGCAATACCTTTTTCGTTGTCATCGACTACGATGCACCCATCAATGAGGACGAGGAACAGTATCAGACGTACTTCCTCAACATGGTCGATGAGAGCGACCTGCTTGCGCTGCTGGATGATGATACTGCGGCGGCTCTGACTACCTGTAACTGCAAGGAAAAATGCGCTGCCGGTCAGGTCAACACCGACTGCCCGGTCTGCAAGACCAACATGAGCGAATGCACCGGCACAGCCCCCGCTACACCTGAGCCGGATAAGGATGCAGAAACCGATGCTCCCGCCCCTAAACCCGAAAAGAAATCCAACATCGGCATGATCCTCGTCATCTTCGTTCTTGCCGGTGCTGCGGGTGCAGCTTATTACTACATCAAGTTCGTCAAGGGCAGAAAGCCCAAGGATGAGGATATGGACTTCTTTGATGATGAAGGCTACGAGGAAGAGCCGTACATCAACGAGGATGATGAGCCGCAGATTGCGGAGGATGCTGAAACGGATGGTGATGAAGATTGATCTTAGTCATTGCTGAAAAGCCCAGCGTTGCCCAGTCCATCGCAAAGGTGCTGGGCGCGACGTCCCGCAAGGACGGCTACATGGAGGGCGGCAATTACATCGTTTCGTGGTGCTTCGGTCATCTGGTGGAGCTGGCAGACGCCAGCTCCTACGATGAGCGGTATGCCAAGTGGCGGTATGACGATCTGCCCATTGTTCCGGAAAGCTGGATGTTTGAGGTCACGAAGGACAAAGCCCAGCAGTTCAAGGTGCTGTCCGCTCTCATGAAGGACAAGCGCGTCACCGAGCTGGTCTGCGCAACCGATGCAGGACGCGAGGGTGAGCTGATCTTCCGGCTGGTCTACGACAAAGCCGGATGCACCAAGCCCTTCAAGCGTCTGTGGATCAGCTCGTTGGAGGACTCCGCCATCCGCGAAGGCTTCAATCATCTCCGGGACGGCAAGGAATATGACCGTCTCTATGAAGCGGCACTCAGCCGCTCGAAGGCGGACTGGATTGTCGGCATCAACGGCACCCGCCTTTTCACCACGCTCTATCACAAGAAGCTGGTGGTCGGGCGCGTCCAGACGCCGACCCTTGCAATGCTGGTGGAGCGTGACGGGAAAATCTCCACCTTCCAGAAGGAGAAGTATTTCAACGTCCACGTCGGCAAGGGCGATCTGACCGCCGATCTGGAAAAGGTCAAAACCGAAGAGGAAGCAAAAAGAATTGCGGCGGCTTGCGAGAAAAAGCAAGCCGTCGTTTCTTCTCTCAAGCGGGAGACGAAAACCGTCAATCCTCCGAAGCTCTATGATCTGACCACCTTGCAGCGCGAGGCGAACCGCTACTACGGCTTCACCGCCCAGCAGACGCTCGATCTCGTACAAACACTCTACGAAAAGAAGCTCCTGACCTATCCGCGCACGGACAGCCAGTTTATTACGGATGATATGGAGGACACCGCCCGTCAGGTCATTTCTATCGTCTGCCGCCAGCTTCCGCTTTTCTCCGGTGTTTCGGTTACTCCGGACATTGCCCGCGTAACCGACAACAGCAAGGTCACAGATCACCACGCTATTCTCCCGACTGTCCAGCTCGAAAAGCAGGATGTTTCGGCGCTCCCTCAGTCGGAGCAGAAAATCCTCAATCTTGTCGGGATGCGCCTTCTGTGTGCGACCGGCGAGAAGCACACCTACGCGGAAACGCAGATCACGCTCTCCTGCGAGGGCTACGAGTTCAAAACCAAGGGGAAGACCGTCGTTCAAAACGGATGGAAAGCCATCGAAGAGCTGTTCAAGTCCTCCCTCAAGACGAAGGAAAAGGACGATCCCATGAAGTCCCTGCCCGAAGTCCATGAGGGCGATGTTCTGGATGGTGTGTCCGCCAGCGTCACCGAACACTTTACGACACCCCCGAAGCAGTACACGGAAGACACGCTCCTGTCTGCGATGGAGACTGCCGGAAACGATCAGTTCGACGATCACACCGAGAAGAAAGGTCTCGGCACTCCCGCAACCCGCGCCGGTATCATTGAAAAGCTGGTGAAATCCGGCTTTGCAGAGCGTAAAGGAAAGTCCCTCATTCCAACGAAGGACGGCTGCAACCTTGTCTGCGTCCTGCCGGAACAGATCACCTCTCCCGCAATGACGGCGGAATGGGAAAACACGCTCATGGAGATTGAGCGCGGCAATGCGGATGCAGACGCCTTCCTCAGCGGCATTGTCCAGATGACCGGGGATCTCGTGAAAGCCTACCCGTTTCTCTCCGATGCCGAAGCCCAGCGTTTCGGCACGGGTAAGGAGGAAATCGGCAAATGTCCCCGCTGCGGCTCTCCGGTCTACGTCGGCAAGGGCAATTTCTACTGCTCGAACAAGGAATGCTCCTTCTGCCTGTGGGAAGACAACAAGTTCTTTTCCAGCAAGAAAAAGAAGCTGACCAAGAGGATTGCAAAGGAGCTGCTGGACAAGGGCTGGTGCCGCGTGACCGGGCTTTACACGCCGAAGAAGCCTCAGCTCTACGATGCGGTGATCCGGCTGGATGACAGCGGCGGCAAATACGTCAGCTTCAAGATGGAGTTTGATCGATGACCCGCCCAAAGTATGTTGCTTCATGCAGCGGAGGCAAAGACAGCGTAGCGACGCTTTTGCTGGCTGCACAGCACAATGAGCCGCTGGACGAGGCGGTTTTCAGCGAGGTCATGTTTGATAAGGACACAAGCGGCGAAGTCCCGGAACACCGGGACTTCATCTATGACCGGCTCAAGCCCTTCTGTGAAAAGGAGCTGGGCATCAAGTTCACCATTCTCCATGCAGACAAGACCTACGATGATGTGTTCCATCACGTCATCACCCGCGGACCGCACAAGGGCGAGGTTCGCGGCTTTGCATGGGCTGGTATGTGTGCAGTCAATCGTGACTGCAAAATCCCGCCAGTCCGCAATGCCGCACTCTCGCCGGACACTGTGAGCTATGTCGGCATCGCGGAGGATGAGCCAAAACGCCTTGCTCGTCTGGATGGAATAACGAAGGTCAGTCTGCTTGCCAAATACGGTATGACCGAGGCGGACGCCTACAAGCTCTGTCAGGAACACGGGCTGCTTTCCCCAATCTACGCTCACTGCCGAAGAAACGGCTGCTGGTTCTGTCCCAACGCCAGTGACTCGGAGCTGCTGCACATGGTCACAAAGCACCCGGATATGTTTGACCGGCTGATTGAATGGGAGAACGAGGATAACATCTTCCATCGTCGAATGACGCGCAGAGAAACCCCGTCTGAGGTAAAGGCTCGTTTACTGAGCAAATCCCAGACGGGGTTTTCTTCGCCCAAAAGCAAATAAGAAATGGAGGTTTGAGATGGCTGAAAACAAAAATGCACAGCAAGTCCGCGAAATCACGGACAAGCTGGAACAGGGCATCAAGGAGCTTTTTGAATCCGAGCGGTTCAAGGAATATCTCCGCACGATGTCCAAGTTCTACAACTATTCCTTCAACAACACGCTGCTCATTG
>OIWK01003842.1_pt1 | contig 9855 bp, 7 predicted proteins | sample 1587401 | NCBI WGS metagenome assembly OIWK01 (sample SAMEA3888911, study PRJEB22519) | human gut metagenome | biome: human gut; feature: human-associated habitat; material: faeces | place: Denmark | collected 2009
CAAGGCTTCTGAACTTTTGTCCTATTATAACTCAATCATCGATGCGGCGCACGATGCCGGTTGCTTTCATAAGGTTCCCTTCCTTTCCATGTTCCGGTTTTGCTTCCAGATTTCTGTGAAGTATGGTTATTCTGTGGAAACAGGAAGGGAATTATTCATTCAGCTCCGGCCGGAGCCTTACCTGCGCACATACTGCGTCTTTCTGCCCGCGCCGATCCTCTCCAGAACGCCCTCCTCTGTCAGTTTTTTCAGCGCGCTTTCAATCGAGCTTGTACCAAAGCCCGGGCAGGCCTCTGCGGCCTCCTGTTTTGTAAAGGCTCCCAGCTTTTCCATCGCATAACTGCGCACTCGTTCGTACGCCGTCACGCGCTTCTGTCCCCCGCCAACCAAATCGACCCGCTGCTCAAAATCCTGATAACAGGAGCAGATCACCGCCAGCATATATTTGATAAACGGTGTCGGGTCATTTTCCTCCTCATGCCAGTGCTGATCAGCCTGCGCCAGTGCTGCATAGTACTCATCCTTAGTCTCTGCAATTGCTTTTTCAATGCTGATGTACTGCCCCACAACATATCCATTCTGATACAGCATCAAAAGGGTCAGCAACCGGCTCATTCTGCCGTTACCATCATTGAAAGGATGGATACAGAGAAAATCCAAGATAAAACAGGGGATCAAAAGCAGGGGATCAACGAGTTCTCTGTGCAGCACATCCTGATAAGTGCAACAAAGTGCCTCCACAGCACCCGGTGTCTCGTATGGTTCCAGCGGGCCTTTGTTTCAGATATAGTTCCTGCCGCCCCTTGCATTCATGGATCTTCGCAACATAAGACAAGACCTCATTATCCCAGGAGTATTCTGCAATCTTTTTATAATCAAATGTACGCATGATTCACCCATTTCTTCTCCCAGCCCGTTCTTCCTTCTCCCAATTATACGTTCATTTTGGGAGAAAGCACAAGAAACTGGGAGAAAGCCTTTATCGTTCTCGTCACTCGCAGCTCCTGCCGGAGCGCTGCTTATCCTCATACATCCGGTGGTCGGCCAGGATGCGGATGGCACGCACATCGTTGCTGTCGCAGGGGTAGACCGCACAGCCGCAGCTGGTGCCAACCTGCACCTCTGCATCCTTCAGGCGGTAAGGCTCCCGGATGGCTGCCTTGATCTTTTCCACCCGGCTCTTGCAGAACCCCTCCGTTACGGCTCCGTTGACGATGAGGGCGAACTCATCCCCGCCGATGCGGAACACCGCATCGCTCTCCCGCACGCAGCCCCGCAGACGGCTGGCCACCTCCTTGAGCAGCTGGTCGCCCACATCGTGGCCGTAACGGTCGTTCACAGGCTTGAAACGGTCAAGGTCGAGGTAGAACAGGACAAACGGTGTCCTGTTCAGCTCGTTTTCTTTCAACAATGCGTCAAAATAGCGTTCATTATACAGTCCGGTCAGGCCGTCGGTGTTGGCCAGGTCCTCCATCTGCTGGCGGGCCTCCCCTTCCTGCCGGAGGGCGCGCTCCTTTTCCTCCACGCGCAGGCGGGCATCGGTGCGGACACCGTGCACCAGCACGATGCCTGCGCAGAAGAACAGCCCAGCCAGCAGCAGGATGGTGGCGTTCTGGATCTTCCGCATTCCACTGTCCACCACGTCACGGCCGACGATGCCCACAATGGACAGATCCTGAAAGCCCACAGGCTGGTAGACCAGATAATAGCTCTTGCCCTCAAGCCAGCAGGAAAGGCTGCCGCTGCGGCCCTCTGCCACGTCCTGCCGGGCCCGGGTCAGTGTGCCCGCATCCACCTGCGTATGCTTCTGCAGGTAGTCGAACAGGTTGTCCATCCAGTCCTCGATCTCGCTCTTGGGCTCCTCCGAGAGCATCACATCGCCATCGGGATGGATGATGTAGCAGTCGCTCTGGCCGCCGTAAGCACTGCCGCCGATCAATTCCTCTATGGTCTTATTCCGATAGCTCACGGCAAGGCTGGTGTAGGTGGTGCCGTCGATCTCCACCGGCGCAATGGGCGCAGAGTATACCACCCGGCGCTCCCCGCTCCGCATGATGTAGCTGGACACCGTAGGCTTGCCGGTGCGGTACATCTCCTCAAAGGCCGTCCAGAGGTGATCCACTTTTTCATGCTTGCCCCGGATGCTCCAATATTCGCAGTTTTCATTGAACAGATACACGCTGCTGTACCGCCAGATCTCCCGCTCGGCCTCATAGCTGCGCAGGCGTTCCTCCGCCAGGCCCTCCTCATTGGCAGCCTGCAGGCTCTTGCCCCACTCGTTCAGCATGTTCCAGTTGCTCCGGCTGAAGATGGTAAACGCCTTATCCACCTGCTCATAGGTCTCCAGCAGGTTGCGGGTGCCTTCGTCATAGAACTGCTGCCGGATGTACAGGATGTACCAGCACAGACCTGTCACCACGACCATCGCCAGCAGCAGCGCAGCTGCCATCCATCTTTCTTTTTTCTTCCACATATTCAGCTTCTCCTCAGCAGAGTCCCAACTCTCTGCCCTTTTCCGGCCGCATTTCCACAGCCTGCGAAACCACGCAATTCCGTCGAATCAACACTACCAAATTCTGCTTTTTCTGTCAAGGCTTTCGTCAAAGATTATTCGCTGCAAATTTGGGGCATTCTTCTATCCTTTTGCTGCTGTGTATGTTATAATAAAATGTATGGATTTCTGAGGGGGTGCTCTTATGCTGCAGATCGTGATATTGGGCGGCGGTGCAGCGGGCCTTGCCGCCGCATTGGCCGCCGCCCAGTCTGCCCCGGCAGGGGCAGTGCGGGTGACGGTGCTGGACCGCAACCCCAGGTGCGGCAAAAAGCTGTTGGCCACCGGCAACGGCCGCTGCAATCTGGACAACACCGGCATTGCACCGGAGCAGTATTTCACCGCTGACCCCGCCGCCCTGCGGCCCCTGCTGGCCGCGGTGGATGCCGCCGCACCGCTGGAATGGTTCGCAACGCTGGGCCTGTACACCCGCACCGATGAGGCCGGGCGGGTGTACCCCTACTCCAACCAGGCCGCAGACGTGCTGGCCCTGCTGGAAGGCCATCTTGCCCGGCTGGGCGTGGAGGTGCGTACCGGCTGCACTGTGCAGACCCTGAGCCAGAACCGCAGCGGCTACACCATCCTGTGTGAGAATGCCGAGGGTCAGGACCAGACCCTGCGGGCCGATGCCGTCATCTGCGCCATGGGCGGCAATGCCGGGCCGCAGTTCGGCACCGACGGCTTCGGCACCCGATTCGCCGCCCAGTGCGGCGGAAAGCTGGAGCCGCTGTACCCCTGCCTGACCGCCCTGCAGACAGCAAAGCCCAACCGGTCTCTGGCCGGCATCCGGGCCAAGGCCGCTGCCACCCTGCTGGACCTCGACCGCCACTGCACCGTGGCTGTGGAAAACGGCGAGGTGCAGTTCACGGACTACGGGCTTTCGGGCATCTGCATCATGCAGCTGTCCGGCCATCTGGCCCCGGGGCGGGGGCCAAAGCGCCCGGCCGTTGAGCTGGACCTCTTCCCCATGCTGGACGAGACTGCCCTGACCGCCCTGTTTGCGGCCCGGGTGCCCCTGCTGCCGGGCAAGGCACCTGCGGATTTCTGGACAGGTCTGCTCAATCCCAAGCTGGGCCGTGCCCTGTGGGCAGCGGCAAAGCTGCCGGAAAAACCGGTGGACACCCTGCCGGATGCCGCCTGGCAGGTGCTGGCCAACGCGGCCAAGCACTGGCTGTTCGAGGGCCTGACCCCCTGCGGCTGGAAGCAGGCCCAGACCACCGGCGGCGGCCTGAGCCTGGCCGAAGTGACCCCCAGCTTCCAGTTCAAGGGCTGCCCCGGCCTTTACTTTGTGGGTGAAACGCTGGACTGCGCCGGCAGCTGCGGCGGCTTCAACCTGCACTGGGCCTTTGGCAGCGGCATCGCCGCCGGGCGGGACGCGGTGCGGAGCCTGAAACGGCCTGCCCCGAAGCCGAATAAAAAGAAGCGATAAAGAATGACCCTCTCCATCCCGCATCTGACAGACAGACTGCAGGGACGGAGAGGGTCATTTTCGTTTCAGATACGCTTGTGTCTCCCGGACCACCACTCCCGAAAGCCCCACCACGCCCACAAGATTGGGCAGCATCATCAGGCCGTTGAAGGTATCGGAGAGTGCCCAGGCCAAGTCCAGCTTCATCACAGCACCCACCAGCACCATGGCCGCAAACACCAGTTTATATCCTGCGGCGGCACGCTCCCCCAGCAGATACACCACTGCCCGGGTGCCGTAATGGCTCCACCCCAGCGTAGTGGAATAGGCAAACAGCAGGACCGACACCGCGATGAACTGCGGCCCGAACGCCCCGAACACCGTGGAAAAGGCCTGCCCCACCAGTGCGGAGCCCTCCACACAGGTCAGGGCCGCACCGGTGTCCAGATCCACAAGGCCGCTGGTGAGTACCACAAGGGCCGTGAGGGTGCAGACCACCATGGTATCTGCAAACACCTCGAATATGCCCCACATTCCCTGCTGGACAGGCTCCTCCACGTTGGCCGCGCAGTGCACCAGCACCGACGCGCCCAGTCCTGCCTCGTTGGAAAAGGCTCCCCGCTTGAATCCCCAGCTGATGGCCCGGGCCATGCCGTAACCCAGCACCCCGCCCCCGGCGGCCTGCAAGCCAAACGCCCCCCGGAAGATGGCCGCGAATGCCGCCGGGACAGCCGCCCAATGGACACAGACCACGGTCAGCGCCCCGAACAGGTAGAACAGGGCCATGAGCGGGACGATGGCCTCCGTGACTGCGGCCACCCGCTTCAGCCCGCCCAGTATGACCCGCCCGGTGAGCAGGGCCAGTACGATGCCCGTTGCCACCGGCGGCACCCGGAACACCGCCTGCAGATTGCCCGCAATGGAGTTGATCTGGCTCATATTCCCCATGCCGAAGCTGGCCAGCACGCAAAAGCAGGCAAACAGCACTGCCAGTGCCCGGCCAAAGCCGCCGCCCAGCCCCTCGGCCAGATAGTACATGGGACCGCCGCACCATCTTCCGGCGGCATCCCGGCGGCGGTAGCAGATGCCCAGCACGTTCTCGGCATAGCTGGTCATCATCCCCAGCAGGGCCATGACCCACATCCAGAACACAGCCCCCGGCCCGCCCGCCAGAATGGCCGCCGCCACACCCACGATGTTGCCGGTGCCGATGGTCGCCGCCAGCGCCGTGCAAAGGCTCTGGAACTGGCTGATGGCCTCATCGTCCGTGTGGGCGGTCACATTCCGGTCCAGGAAGATGGCCCCGATGGTGTGCCGCATCCAGTACCCGAAATACCGCAGCTGGAAAAAACCGGTGCGTACTGTCAGCAGGCAGCCAGTGCCAAACAGCAGTGCCAGCCCCACCGGCCCCCATACCACACCGCCGACCACCGCGTTCACCCGCGCCAAGCTCTCCCACATACACAAACGCCCCCTGTGCTCTACTGTATGGCACAGGGGGCGTTTTCATGCCCGGGCAGCGGTTTCTGTATAAAAAAGCGCATCCCGGCCCACCCTGTTCCAAAACAGAACGGAGGAACACGGGATGCACAAGAACGGTTGGAGGCCCTTCTGGGCTGCTTTGGGGGCGGCACTTCTGGTGCTGCTGCCGCTGGTGGGCGGCACAGTCCTGCTCACCCGGCAGATGGTGCGCACCCGCATCCAGACTGCCCAGCCCCAGAGCGGGGTGCCCATCCAGCTGCCCCGGGCCGAGCACCGGATGACCCTGCTTCTCTGCACCGCCGGGGAGCAGCCGGGCTTTTTGCTGGTCTACCTGAACGCCGCCCAGAACAGTTTGAACCTGCTGGCTGTGCCGGGGGAGCTGACGGTTCCCTTCAACGGAGAGACTGCCAGCCTTGCCCACTGCTACGGAGCGGCGGGGCCCGCCCGGTGCCGTCAGGCGCTTCTGGAGGTGCTGGGCCTGCCGGAGGATATGTTTTATCTGGCGCTGTCCCCCGCCGTGCTGGAAAAGACTGCTTCCCGTTACGGGCCGGTGCGGGTGGGGTTTTCGGGGGCACTGACTGCCGATGAGCTGGCCGAAACCGGGCTTTCCGCCGCTGTGCAGAGCATTTCGGCCAAGGAGGCCCACGCTCTGCTCTCCGGCTGGGATGCGGACGGCACCCTGCCGCCTGCCCGCCGGGCCGCCGCCCGGGCGGCAGTGTGGGAAGCCTTTTTCCGGCAGGACCTCGCCCTGCTGCCCGCCACCCTGCCGGATGCCCTGCGGGCCAGCAGCACGGCCCTGCTCACCGACTTTGCAGCACAGGATTATACCCTGCTGGGCACGGTCCTGGAGTTTCTGGCCAACAACAGCGCCCTCCCCCACGCCGAGGCCCTGCCCGGGGCGTGGGATGCAAAAGCGGGCACTTACACGGTCACAGACGCTTCCCGGGCGGCGGTGCAGACCTTCCTCAGCGTTTCGCCCGCCTCGGGGAACGATGCCTCGCTCAGGGAGCCATAGCCCAGCACAAACGTTCCGGAAAAGTCCTGTTCCCCGCCGGTCAGGTCATAATCGCTCAGCAGACTCAGGGCCACGCCCTGCGCCTTTGCGGCGGCGTGAAGGGCGGCATCCGACGGGGCATTTTTCAGCCTTGCCAACAGATGCAGGCCGGTGTGCAGGCCAGTCAGGGTCAGCTCGTCCGGCGCAAAAGCAGCGCGCAGAGAGGCAGCCAGAGCATCCCGCCGAGCCTTGTAGGCCACGCGCTCCCGGGCAAGATGCCGGGTAAAGTAGCCCTCGCGGATGAAGCGGGCCAGGGTCTGCTGCTCAAACCGGCTGACGGTGCCGGAATAGATCCGGTACTTTGCCCGCCAGGCGGGCAGCAGCTGCCGGGGCAACACCATGTAAGCGATGCGGATGCCGGGGGCCAGGCTGCGGGAGCAGGTGGAAAGGTAGACCACCGGGCCGTCGGCCCCGGCCATGCCCTGCAGGCTGGGCAGGGGGCGGGTATCAAAGCGGAACTCCGAATCGTAATCGTCCTCTATGATATACCGCTGGCCCGGGCAGCGGGAGGCCCAGTGGAGCAGCTCCGTTCGGCGGCCCGCCGGCATGGTCACGCCCGTGGGGAACTGGTGGCTGGGCGTGACATAGCACACCGCCGCGCCCGAGCCGGACAATGCCTCAACAGAAAGGCCGTCCGCATCCACAGGCAGGCAGCAACACGCCACGCCGTTGTTTTCCAGCACCTGCTTCGCGCGCTGGTAGCCGGGATTCTCCACCGCCGTTTTGCCGGGCAGGAGCGGGGCCAGCAGGCTCAGCAGATACTCCATACCGGCACCCACCACCACCTGCTCGGCGGTGCACCGCACGCCCCGGTATTCCTCCAGATAATCCGCCAGTGCCTGCCGCAGCTCCACGTCCCCCTGTGCATCGCCATGGGTCAGCAGCTGGGGCGAGGAATAGAGCAGCTCTTTCTGCAGCCGGGCCCAGGTGCGGAACGGGAACAGCCCCGGGTCCACGCCCCGGGTGGACAGATCGAACCGGACGGGCGGTTCGGCTGCTTCCGGCGGCGCGGCAGACACCGGGGGTGGCACTTCCTCGGGCCGGGTGGGCAGAGCAAGATATTCCTGTACATAAAAGCCGCTGCGCTCCCGCGGCTCCATGTAGCCCTCGGTCGCCAGGATCTGATATGCCGCGTCCACCGTGTTGACAGAAACCGACAGCTCTGCCGCCAGCCGCCGCTTGCCGGGCATCCGGGTGCCCGCCGGAATGGCCCCGCTGCGCATCTCGGCGGCAAGGCTCTCATAGAGCTGCTCGTACAGCGGCACCCCGCTGGCGGCATCCAGTGCAGTTGTCAGATGAAACATAAGACCCCTCCCCTTTTTGGATGCTTTGCCAAACTGACCCCATAAAAAAACTTTATTCTGGGTATTTTCATGGTGCCAGTTTCGCGTATAATAGGAGCATACCAACCACACACCCAAATGTCAAGTGGTTTTATGGGTAAGTAACTTTGAAACGGGCGAACGATCCTGCAGAGCAGGATGGAGGGGTTTCGCCCCGAAAAAATATGGAGGGAAAAATCATGTCTACAACTGCAATGTGGCTGCTGCTGGCTGTGGTGATCGTTGTCATCCTGTTCGGCAGTGTGCTGTACAAACGCACCTTTACCACCAAGGAGCTGGCCCTGACCGGCGTTATGGCCGCGCTGAGCCTGGTGGCCTACCTGTTCTTCCGTGTGCCGTTCTACGGCGGCTCCTCGTTCCATCTGGGCAACACCTTCACCGCCCTGACCGCCCTGTTGCTGGACGGCGTTTCCGGCGGCCTGGCCGGTGCGATCGGTCTGGCTCTGGCCGATATCCTGGCCGGTGACCCGGGCTATGCCGTGACCACCTTTGTGCTGAAGTTCATCATCGGCATCACCTGCGGTGCCGTGGCCCACAAGGTGTTCAAGCTGCGCGATCTCGACCGCCACAGCAAGGGCTACCTGCTCAAGGTCATCGTGGCAGGCGGCTCCGGCCTGCTGCTGAACGTCATCACCGACCCGTTCCTGGGCTATTTCCGCAACATTTACATCTTTGGCCAGGAGTATACCGTGGCACAGGCCCTGTCCAAGATCGCCGGTGGTGTCACCTTTGTCAACAGCGTAGCCTCCACCATCTGCGTGGTCATCCTGTATCTGGCCCTGCGCCCGGCTCTGGAGCGCGCCGGTCTGCTGCCCAAGGGCGAGAAAAAGTAAGCCTCTCATCTCTTTCTGACGCATATATGGAAAGCCCCCGGCCTGTATCCTCAACATGATATGCTGCCCCTAGAGTAGACAGAGTAAAAAGAAAACTCTGCGTACTCTGGGGGTATTTTCATGTCAGGCAAGAACAATCACGATACAGCGGAAGTAAAATATCAAAAAATGTCCCGTGTTGGACGCTGCAAGCTCACGGCCTTGCCATGAATCGAGCGGCCTAACGCCGATTTGCACAAAAAATTCGCCGTTCCCTTGTGGAAACGGCGAACAAAAATCTTATATTATTTTTTTGTCTCCTTGACGGGGCACTTCACGGGCAGGCGATGTGGGACAAAAGCGCAGAAGATCAGCCCTCGATGAGCTCAACGGTCTTCATCTTGACGGGGGTAGTGGGCTTATCGTTCCAGTCGGTGCGGACGGAAGCGATCTTATCCACAACCTCCATTCCGGCAACGACCTTGCCGAAAGCGGCATACTGGCCGTCCAGATGGGGAGCGTCCTTGTGCATGATGAAGAACTGGCTGCCGGCGCTGTTGGGGTTCATGCTACGGGCCATGCTGATCACGCCGCGGGTGTGCTTGATGGGGTTGTTCACACCGTTTGCAGCGAACTCGCCCTTGATGTTCCAGCCCGGGCCGCCGGTGCCGGTGCCCTTTTTGCCGCTCACATAGATCGGAGCCGTCACATATCCGTTCGCGGATGTGCGCGGTAAGATGGTATTGCTGAAAGAAAAACTGCCGCCCGGCTGTACCACCGTGCCGTTAATGCGCTGTGCCGCAAGTGCAACGTTCGTTGCGCGCGGAATATTGTCAACATAAGAAGTCGTACAGGTACCGATCACCGTGCCGGATGCCTGCTGCGTGCTCTGCGCTGTCCCATTGTTCTGTGTCCCAGTCTGGCTGTCCGTCTGCTGCGCCTGGCTGTCTGCCTGCTGTACTGCCGCCACCGGCTGTCCGTCCGCGCTGCCGTTTCTGCCCTCGGCTTTTCCATATGCCACATAATGTCTGCAGTAAGCCGCCATGTCGCTGCCGAACGCCGCCTGCAGATCCTCATAACGCTGTCTGTATGCCTGCGGATTAAATTCCGCGCTGGCATTGCGGCCTTCCTTCACGCCAAAGCTGATGAAATGGTTCAGAAGCGCATCTGCATTATTTCCATAGGCTGCCGCCACATCCGGATAC
>OIWK01003843.1_pt1 | contig 9855 bp, 8 predicted proteins | sample 1587401 | NCBI WGS metagenome assembly OIWK01 (sample SAMEA3888911, study PRJEB22519) | human gut metagenome | biome: human gut; feature: human-associated habitat; material: faeces | place: Denmark | collected 2009
GGTCCTTCCCGTTCAGGCCGGTCGGCACGTCATCAGGGATGATAACGGTGGGCTTGTGGCTGCCGCCGCTACCGCCGGAGACGGTGTAGCTAACTTCAGGATTGTTGAATGTACGCTCCATGCCAACCTGTCCTGCACTATTCTTCGGGGTCAGCTTGGCGTACTCGTTGGTCAAAACCTTGTAGGTTCCTGCCGCAGTGTTGGCATTTACCAACTTGACCTGATAGGAAAGCTGAACGGGTGCAAAATTGGAGACATTTTCATTGATCGTCCAGGTGAACTTATCCTCGGTGGAATCGTACTCCACCTTGAAGCGATAATTATTGTTCCCAATCTCCTTTGTGGTGTCATTTGCTCCAAAATAGGTCGTATTGCCGTCCACCTTAGAATTAAGTGCTTTTCCGTCAACGGTCAGCTTCAGCGAACCGGGCACAAAGTCGAAGTTTGCGCCCATCTTGTCCTCAACCACAGAGCCAGCACCAACGGCGTAGAGAATGTCATTCTTGATAGACTTGAAGATATTGGTGATGTTAGGAGCTGTTATCAGAGCATTCGGTGTACCGACATCCGTACCCGTGTTGTTGCTAATCTCTCCAAGCGCATTCATCAGCTGATAGCCATAATCCTGTGTGGTCACTGCAGCACCATTTTTGACATAAATCGGATAGCAATTGTATTTCTTAGCCATGGACGCATACTTCATGTATGCCTCATAAACAGAGCGATCAACACCGCTGGCGTGCATCAGCTGATTATCATTGCCCTTTTCATCCAAACCGCACTTGATGTAATTCTCTTTGCCAAGGATCTGGTCTGCTGCTTCAATGCGATCAGTGCGAGGTGTACTGGCACCAATGCCAATGCATTGATTTCCGTAGTTACCAGTGGAATCATAGGCCAGTGCTTTATCATACTTACCATTATCACTTGTAACAACCTCGGTGATATGCTTCAGATATTTATTCCATGTCCCGTAGGGCATTTCATATTCATTCTGAACATATTCCGCATTGTTTTTGGGATTTATGAAAATATACTGCTGATCAGTCAAATATTTTCCCTTCCAATCGCCCTTGTAGCCTTCAGCAGTATAATCGTCAGTATAGTACTCATCGTGCAGATTGTGGATGGTATAGGTAATGCCATAGGCATAGGCATACAAATCCGTCTCGCTGTAAATGCCGTAGGTTGTCAAGCCGCTAAACTTGTTTGTGCTGTCTGTGCCAATAGTATAGTCGTCGCAGTAGTCACCTTCCTTGGAGAACTGATAGGTATGACCATCAGAGATCAGCACAACGTACTTTCTGTTGTTGGCAACTGTCGTATCCTTGGAAAGCATCTTGTCGGCTTCAATCAAGCCAGACTGGATATTGGAACCGTGCAGACCCTCAATCGTTGCATTATTGATAGCTTCATCCAGCTCATTCGCGTTCTTTACTTCGCTAAGCTCACGAGCAACGATTGCTGTTCCGCCAAAGACAACCATACCGACTTTCAGCTGGGCATTGGTCAACTCCTGTTGTGCGAGAAGCTGAGAAACTAACTCTTTTGCCGCTGCACCGGAGGCACCGCTACACTCAGAATCATCCATCACGAACACAACATCAGAAACCAAATTCTCCTCTGCGCTCGGCAGGGACAACTTTACCGTAGACTTACGGTTGCTGTCGTCCAGCTCTGTGGCCGTCTTGGAACGGGAGACGTCCAATTCCAAATCTTTGTACTCAGTACTTTTAACTCCCGTACCGCAGTATTGGCAGGGCTTGGTTACGGTGCGGGCGAGTTTATTCTTGCTCTGATCCCACATCCAAGAACCATAAGTGGTCGTAAATGCGTTATCCTTATAGCCTTCTGCATACAGACTCTCGTTTGCACCGGCAACACCGTTGTTGTAGGAAACGTTCTCTACAGTGACACCATCGTTATGGTATGCCTTTTCATTAACCATTTTGCCGTCCTGCCAGACAACGGTATCACCGAAATTGACAACTAATCTTCCTGTATTATTGCCAAGTTTTCCATCAAAACCGAATAAGCGAGAACAGGTAATCTTGTCAACCCCAATTCCATGAACTATATTCTTTCCGGAAATGTTAATGATATATTTGTAAGTTCCCATATTGCTGTCATTGATGTTCAACACTTGCTTGTGGTAGATGATATGAGGGCTGTTGTTTACCGTGCAATTCTTGAAGTTCACAGTAATATCATTCTTTCCTGCGCCATAATCGGTGTAAACATTGATGACCTTACCGGAAGAATTGAACGTGCAACCATCAAAAGTCACAAGAGGAGAGCTATACGTCCACAGCGCATAGTCCCCCTCCGGGCAGTTAAAGGTGCAGTCCTTAAACATTGCAGATTGATAACCCCAGTAGAACGTTTTTCCGTTAATTGTACAGTTCTCAACAACGGTATTATTCGCACGGATAAAACCAAGGTAATCTGCTTTACCAGATCGCAACGTCATGTTCCGGAAGGTAACTGTACCTGCACCATCAAAGCTATAATCACCATTGTATTCTGTGCCGAAATTAGCAGGATCAGGTACTTCTGCACCAATATTCCACCCGGTCTTCTCAGCTCCCTGACCGATGAAGGTTAAGTCTTTGTCCTTCGTTGTTCCAGTGCTATTTACTCCATACAATGTGTAGTTTCCTTCACCGAGAATGATGGTGTCACCGCTTTTGGCTGCTTTCACTGCTTTTTCTACTGTATCATAAATAGTTTGACCAATCGCTGCTTTTCCGGCTTCTGGAACGATCACCGTTTCAGAAGTGCCAGGATTTGTAGAGGGAGTTTCCTCACCCTTCTGCTCCACCTGAGCGTCAGCCTGCGTCCCCTCGGTCACGCCCTCTGTTGCCAGCGCTGTCACAGGTACCAAAGAAAGCACCATTGCCAGCGTTAGAACCAGGGCTAAGAACTTCTTTTTCATGGGTCTCCTCCTTTTCATCCTTCCGTTTGCTTTTGAGTCACCCATTGTCGTTGGGTGTTAAGCCAACGACAAAAGGGTATACCCTTTTGTTTTTTTGCAATATTGATATTGCAGCGATACGTTCGCCAAAGCACGCTCTTTTTTTGGCGGCGTTTCATGGCAATATTATACCGTATCCTTCCATCGAACGGCAAGGTTTTCCATGGATACGTTTGGGTATATTTTGTGTTCTTTTAGATATTCATGCCCCGGTTTTATACTTTTCCGACAAAATACCCCCTGTGTCGGTTTCCGGTCTGGGACGGCGCAGGGGGGAGGTGGCGTGACATACCAAAAGGAGGCTGGGTAACACATGCCCAGCCTCCAAAGACATTCTTTATGCTAGTCCAGACAGTCCTCTTTCAGCAGCCGTTTGAACAGGGTCGGATAGTTTCTCGCACCATGTGCAATATGGTAAACATAGACCTCCTCGCCGGTCAGACGATACATGCAGATATACTTTCCTGCAATCACATAGCGGTATCCGCCGTTTCGCAGTTCCTTATCCCGCGGGATATGGCCAGACAGCGGGAACATCTCCACATGAGAGAGCGTATCTAATATCAAATCAGTGATATTCCTCGCCGAATGAGGACCCACAAGGTTCTTATGGAGCTGCGCGATCTCTTCAAGCTCCCGTTGGGCGGACTCCAGGATTACAAGATTAGCCACGCTGATAGATCGCCTCCAGCCGTTTTCTGGATTCCTCCAGCGTATACGTTGGTGCGCCGGACAGTCTGGCTGCTTCTGCCGCCTCCAACTTTGCACGCAGTTTCAGTGCTTCCTCTCGTTGCTCAAAGGCTTCGATGCTCATAACGACAAGATCTCCCTCGCCATTTTTGGTGATATAGATGGGTTCCGCTTCATCATGCGCCAGATCAGAGATCATACCATAGTTATTCCGGAGCGCAGTCGACGATTTGATGATCACAGGTCAGCACCTCCTTAAATTATTCTATGATAATTCTAGCAAAATCCTTCACTATTTTCAAGAGGGGCAGTTCCAGTATTGTTTTAAATCTTCTGCTATTTCTAATCCCTTCTTTTGAAGATAGCAAACACATCATCGTAATTAGAGTAATCAGGTTTTGGTGTAGGTGTATTATACTTCCCTCTCCACGCCCCATCATCCTTGGTCTTAACCACTTTGGTAGTAGACCTCGTATCCGTGGATTTGAGCTTCTTAACCTCATTCCCAGCATCAGATTGAATGTTACCCATTATCTGATCTGCTGCGAGCTGCAGCTTAGGTGCTTTATTGCTCATCTCGTTATACTTGTCATCCAGATTGTCCATCAGCTTTCCGTCTTTGTCCAGCAAGGGAATATCTATGACACTTTTAACCGTTCCCGCCAATGCTCTAGTTATCATCAGAAGGTCTTTTTCTTGGTCCTGCCAAGCAACTTTGCTTAGGTCGTCTCCATATATCCGTCCCTTTTGTTCGATCATATTTATCATAGCATCTACGCAAGGAGAAAATGCCTTGTTCAATGTGATCAATAGTTGCTCGAACATCCTGGACTTTTCTGTTACTCCTTTGCATACTGTCTTTGAGACCTTCATTTTCTCTGCTGCAGCTTCTGCTTCCCTCATCATAGTTTGCGCCTTTTCCACATTTTCATCTGCTTTGAAAGATGCTTTCAGGGCAGAACCAAACAGCGCCGGTCCCACAATAGCCGCCAGAGGTGTCGCAGAAAGACCCATACCAACGGCAGAACCCGCTATTCCAATCGAACCTGCCGCAAGACCAACTTCTCCTATCGACAGAAGGCCACCGGCTACTGACAAAGCGCCTGGCACAAGTCCCAAACAACCGCTGGCGGCCAGCGCAATTGCAGACCCAGCTGCTGCACTGGCTACACCAGCACCCACACCACTCGCAAAGGTATCGATTCCATAAACGCTTGACATTTCTCTCATCTGCAGAACGCCTTGGTCATCGATTTGCATCTTAGAGAGATCATTCAGCCCCGTAGAACTTTTTAGCTCAATATGCTTGATGCGGTCGTAGTGTTGGAGAAAGTGATCCATGGAGCCGCCAAGGACCTCTGCTTTCTTCTTTCCCAGCGCTTCGAGCGCCGCTTCCGTCTCTTGAGCTTCCGCTTCCAAAGATGCCTTTTCCTGATCAAAAAGGTTCTTCGCTCTTCTAGCAATCGATTGTGCTCTTTCGTTGTCCTCCTTAGCCACTGCGTGACCAGCTGCACCCAATATAGCGGAGCCAATTCCTATGGCACCTAAGATAAATGGTAATGGCATATAAAAACCTCCTCTTTCTAGCCATAACAATGATTCGCTTCCTTAAAGCACATCAATAGAATCACTTAACAGATATTCACCAAATTCCTCTCTATTGTTAAATGGAACTGTTCCACCCAGTTTCCTGGTCAGCTTGTTCGCTCCTTGTACAACCCCTTCCGCATCTCCAGACTGGAACGCCAGATAAATCTCTGAAAGTGCTTCCTCAAAGCAAGCTCGGCAATCCTGGAAGTAATTGTCCAGATAAGATTCTAACTCCTGTCGGAATGCTCTGGCTTGCTCTGCTGCTTTTTTATACTCTGCCTGCAGCCGCATGCGTTCCTGGTGTTCTAAATCTTTTCGTCGTAATGTCTCTCCTACCTTGCCACAAAGCTGGCTGGAAAGAAACGATCCTACTAGGGCGCCTACTGCTCCTCCAATAATAGGAATGGGAATCAAGGCTTGCCCTATCAGCATTGCCTGCCCAGTTACTGCAACATTGAACCCAGTTTCACCTAACTTTATGATACACTCACTGGTAGTGATCTCACCCGTAAAGTACTCTTTCATTGTGCCGCCAACCAATGTCACAGCAGTGATGACCTTAGCTGGAACATTTGCAGAAGCCAGACTCCGTACAAACTGAGAAGACGAATTGGTCAAGATTTGAGTAACCGCTTCAAGGCCACCTGCAGTAAAGTACCCTGCTACTGCAGCTTTTCCTCCGTCCCTTGCTGTGTCTGCCAGCGCCTCTCCCGCTTCCTTTTCTCCCTTAATAACCGCTACCATGTTATTGATCCCTGACGTGGCCAAAGTCATAGCTCCGGCTTGCATACCAACTTCTTTCCCCGCATTGTGGGTAACTCTAGCAGCATTTTTGGCGGCTCTTTGTGTCAGCAACGCATCGGTCTCCGCCTGTGCCTTCAGTCCACGCACCATTCTCTTTGGGTCTTTCGTCTCCCAACCACGCTGGAATTCACTTTTAGAGCCCTTGTTAGATGGTCCATTTTCTCGTCTGCTCAGCTCTTGGAAATTTTTCTGTCGGTTTGCCACTTCCTTAATGTCTTCATCCGTCAAAAAAGCATTTTTAGCATGCCTTGCATGTATATTTTTAAGTGGATCAATATGGTCTGCCTCTGCCGCGTGCTCCTGCCACTTAGGGCCATATTTTCTTTTTGCGGCATCGTGATCTCTATGTAGCGTTTCTCCATTAGAGTCTTGTACTGTTTTCTTATCCCCAAACTGAGATTCATGAAATCTTTTATTGGCCGAGGGATCTCCTATTTTTCCTCTGTCATATTCTTTTGTCGCTCCTAACCGTTCCCGGCCAAGTACTTTTTCAGAAACTTCCTGTTCGGTAAGCACTCCCGCCAGTCTTCCTGTTTCTTCCTCTTCTTCCTTCCAATCACTATCATTATAATATTCAGCCATAGTCACCCATCTCTTTCTCTTGTTTTAAGGCTTCACAAGCTGCCATATTGAGCGCATAAAATGCTTCCCTGGACATCTTGTTTTGAAAAAATCGTTCATAAGACTGATCTATATTACATAAAATAGGTCTGTTGGCATATATACGGCAAAGTTTGGATGCATCATCAAAATGGCGGCAGATACCATCTCCTCTGTCAAGCCAAGAATAAATTGGTGATCCTCCAATTTTCTTACAACACAAGCCACATTTATCACAGTTGAACAAAAGCTACCCCTCCGCTCGTGTAAGATATTCCCCTTGGCTCCTCAACCACATCTCAACCCCGCTTCCAAACACCTCCGCCTCCACATCCCAGCCGTCGTCGTCCTCCGCCAGGACTTTCGCGGTCGGCAAACGGTCCAGCACGGCCTCCAACGAAGGCCCGGTGTAGCGGAAGCGAATTTTTTGGAGCTTGCCGCCGTACATGAATTGGACCCGCTTGCGGAACTCCCCCTCTTCAAAGCGATCTTTGTAGGGGACATGAAAATGCTCGTCCAGGACTTGGAAGGCACGGATGCGGTCGATGCGGTAAATGGTGGGAAAGAGGTCCCCCTCGTTCTCGAACTCGGCTTTGCGGTCTACATCCTGGAGGAAGGCCGTGAGGTAGAAGTAGTATTCCGAGAACATGATCCCCACCGGCTCCACCCGGCGGGTAACGAGCTTGGGCTCCTTCATCCGCTCGTACTGGATCTCCATGACCTGGTGGTTGCGGACGGCCTGGCCGATCTCCCAGAGGCCGTTGAGCAGGCGCTTGCCGTGGTGGGGCGGGACGTAGTGAAAGCGTTCGTTGGCCACCAGGCTTTGGACGATGGCTTTGTTCTGTTCGGGAACGCAGCAGTCGATGAGGCGGTCCAGCAGGGGCATCATCTCGTCTGTGACCATCGAGCGGCTCTCCAAAAGGATCTTGCAGACGGCCAGGACCTCGCTGTTGCTCAGCTTCTTCTGGGTGTTGTCGATCAGCCGGTAGCCCCGGCTGTGCTTGTCGTAGACGATGTCCTGCGGCAGTTCCTGCTCCGCAAAAAAACATCGCAGGGACTCGATGTCACGCTGGATGCTTCGCTGGGTCACATGAAATTGCTGGGCCAGGTCGGCTTTGTTCAAGACGGCACCGCCGACCAAGCGGGAATAAATGGCCAACACGCGGTCTGTTTTGGCCTCCGAGAGACACTGATCGTCCACGTCACTCTTCCTCTCCTGATATAGTTTCCTATCTGTAAGATAGTATACTCTACTTTTTATAGCATGTCAATTCCTGACACGATTGGGTACCATTAGTAGGAGAAACGGGGGGATCACCAGTGAAAACGACTTACGCCGAGCAGTACCGTCAGATCGGCCTGAAAATCGCCTACTACCGTCGCCTGCGCGGGTTCACGCAGGAGCAACTGGCTGAGCGCATCGACCGCTCCCCGGCCTACATCGGCCATGTGGAGGCACCCAATATTCTCAAGGCCGTCTCGCTGGACACGCTCTTTGACATTGCCACGGTGTTGGAGGTCCCGCCCTATAAGTTCCTCCTCTTTGAAGAACCCTGATTGCTGTTCCTATCATATCACGCAGGGTAGACACCCTGTGTCTATCTGGTCGGATTCTCTGTTTTTTTGTCGAATCCAGAAAAGCTCGTCCGTAAATCCCTCAGAGCAAAAAGTCCTTTTGTGATGTTGCATAAAGCACCGGCCCAGGCATAGGACATTCCGACCAGGCCGGTGCTTTGTGCTAGGACCTTCCGCATGCTTATCATAGCAAATGAAGTGGACAGCCTCTGTCCTTCTCCAAATTTTGTTCCAATTTTCCGCATAAGTTCCGCTTTCGACACCTTGCGCTTCTGATTTTCTCATTGTAAGATGGTCTATAATAAAGTAAAAAGCAGAAAGGCAGGTCATCGTATGCCCTTACAAATCGTCAGAAACGACATCACAACCATGCAGGTAGATGCCATCGTCAACGCCGCAAATGAATCCCTATTGGGGGGCGGTGGTGTGGACGGCTGCATTCATCGTGCCGCAGGACCGGAGCTGCTGGCAGAATGCAGAACGCTCCACGGCTGTAAAACCGGGAGCGCTAAAATCACGAAGGGTTACAACTTACCCTGCCAGTATGTGATCCACACCGTCGGCCCACGCTGGCACGGCGGACAATACGGGGAGCATGACCAATTGGTCTCCTGCTATCAGACCTCGCTCCAGCTGGCCGAAGAATATGGATGCAAGTCTATTGCCTTCCCCCTGATCTCCTCCGGCATCTTTGGCTATCCAAAAGAGCAAGCCCTCAAGGTTGCCATCGATACCATCCAAGGTTTCCTTCTTACACATGATATAACGGTCCACCTCGTCATTTTTGACCAGGAGATCTTCTCGCTCTACCAATCGCAGTTCAATCGCTAAACAAGACCGGCTACTATGGGCTTTACCATCCCCCATAGTAGCCAGCCTTGTTATGATTTTTGTTTTATTTCATCCGAACCAAGCACCGCTTCTTATAGAACGCGATCCCATAGCAGAGGACCGAGTCATAGTCCTCCTCAAACTCTTTCGCATACTGCCGGTCTTCGATTTGGTCAAGGGCCGCTGCGCAATCCTTAGACATTGCATCCTGTGTGCGGGAATACTTCGCCTCAAAGATAGCAACGCGATCTCCCTCCGGGTCAAGGACGACTACATCGCTGCGGCCTTCTCCATGCTCCTTATTGGAGTCCACCTCATACCCTGCTCCGGCAAAAATTCCAGCCAGAAACGCATGATAAAAATCTTCTCTGTAGTCATGGTAGCTGATGGTTTTGCGGAGGAGCTTGTTCATTTCTTCGGTTAAAGTTTCTGTATTACCAGACCAAACGGCATCGAATAGAATCTTTCGGTTCCAAGTCTGAGCACTCTCATCAAACCACTTTTGGATAGTAGTCTCGAAGATCTCCTGGACCTCCGCATTGGGGATCATGAGAGCAGACATTTTTTCCGGCAGCGGATCTGGAAGGTCTTCCTCCCGTACCTGCGTCAGGTAGCCAGTCAGATAAAGGATACTCCATAGATTCTCTTCTGAGGAGTGCAGATAATCATAGGTCAGATTTTCCTCGATCCGCTGGAGGATATAGCCACCGGATAACAGCGTTTCTAATTTACGGGAGATACTACGGCCTGCATAGTCGATAAACGACCGGATGATAGAATTGTCGCTGGTG
>OIWK01003845.1_pt1 | contig 9853 bp, 7 predicted proteins | sample 1587401 | NCBI WGS metagenome assembly OIWK01 (sample SAMEA3888911, study PRJEB22519) | human gut metagenome | biome: human gut; feature: human-associated habitat; material: faeces | place: Denmark | collected 2009
CACTCCATATAACATATGATATTACTCCATATCCAAGGTTTTTGTGCTTGGTCTTATATAGATACCCGTATTTTTCATTAACTTGCTCAGCTACTTGTTTAGCTTTCGCAAGAAAAAAATTATTGCTTACGGGCTTGTTAAAGTTGTATGTAATGAAGGAAGCTATCGGTGATAAATCACCTAAAATACAATGTCTGATTCCTGTATCACCCTGAATACTGTATTGTTGTATCTCCGATACATCAGAGCATTTGCCAGCAGCGACTCCTGTCATGCCAGTTCCCGCAAATCCATCAAAAATAATATCTCCTGGTTGTGTGTAATGAAGAATATAACGCATGATGGCTGGGTGTGGAACTTTTGTATGATAAGAATGCGCCATATATATAGCATTACTCTTTCCTTCACTAACATCACTGGCATACGGTTCCTTCACCTCAAAATCTGCTTTGCGCTTTCCCTCACGCTCCAACTGTTTCTTTTCTTCTTCCCACTGCGCAATGAAATCATTAAGCCAAGGGTTGGGACAAGCAGTGTAATACGGAGGGTCGGATAATCGGATGATGTCCTCGTCCTTTCCGATGGGGAATCCCTCAATCTGTCGTAGCTCTGGCAACTTCTTTCGCAATTCATCACGGAAGTATTTACGACGGGCATCGTCGTTTGGAAACTCCATACCTAAACAGGTGACGGGCTTATTCTTCTCTTCCCAGATGTCACCGGGTGTGATGCGTCCCATTTCCTCTGCATCGAAGAGGACTGGCTGCGGTATATTTTGGTCTTTCTTGCTCATACTAAAGTTACTTCAATATTACTCTTACATTTTCGTTTTCGTAGCCATTGGTCATCAAGTCGATGTACTTGCCAAAGGCTTTCTTTGCCTCCTGCGGAGTCATCGGATGGTTGAGCGCACGGCGAATATCGTCCATCGTAATATCTACCTTTTGAATGTCGCGGTGCAACTTGTCGATGATGACCATTAGACGGGCTGCGTCCTCGGCTGAAGGCTTCTCATTGCGGTTGTCGTGGAACTGCTTAAATAGGCGCTGCTCGCTTTGGTCAAGCACCGAAGTGGCATTACCAGCCAATTGTGGGTCTTCAGCCATTTCATGAAGCGACTTGATGATATTCTCATGAATCTGCTCCAGTTCATCACGCATGTCTGCAATCTGAGGTAGTGACTTGCCTTGGAATTGCTTGGGATTGAATCCATGATAAGGCACGTTGAGAATGGCTTCGCGTGTAACAGAAGTACTGGCTACCTGTAACTGGCTCATGCGACGGTTCCAGTCCTGATACTGGGGAACAATCGTGATATAACCGCCACGGTCGTTGCCACAAATGGCATCGCATACTTGTTTCTCCGTGCTGCGCATGATACGGAGCTTTTCCTGCTCCTGCATTCCCGTAATGTGTAAGCGGTTGTATTCTGCCAGATACCAGTCAGCATATTTGCCCATCAAGGAGTCAAGTTGACTCTTATAAGCAGAGAGGGCATCTTCGTCATTGACCATCGACGAAACCTCCTTCACACGTTCAAGTGCCGCATTTACATCTGCCTCCATCTGCTGGTCGGTCATATACTGCTTTGCCTGTACAAGGTAAGATATTCGAGTCCACAATTCATCTACCACTTGAAGCATATTGTCGAGCTGATTCATCAGTGGAATGGCGTCAAAGACATGACCAAGTTGCTCCAGTGTCCAAGGCAGATTGCTCATTTTAGCCTTTGTGCCATAGTTCTGTAACTTGTCACAGAATGAAGCCAAAACCTGAAGGCTGTTGGCATGGCTGCTACCATCGAATGGGGCAAGCACTTCCTCATTTTCAAGGAAGATACCTCCACGTACCTTCTGTGCCAATGTAACGGCATGCCCAGCTTTCTTCTGTGCTGCCACAAGGAGTTTGGTGAAGGTGTCATCCTTGTCAAGTTGGCGCGTCAGGTCATGGCCTTCTATTTTTACGAATATCTCGCGTACAAGCGGCAGATTCATTCCCTTCGGACGGCGAACATGTGAGAAGTTGTAGGCCATATCCTCTGGCAATGATGTGATGTCTGCAATGTTGGCTGCATTGATAGACTTATTTCCCGGCAGGCTGATTTCTATATCGCCAAGACTTACCATCGTACACAACACCAGAAATTCCAGGTCTGCTTCAATCTCAAAGTCTTTGGTGCGCCATGTCTGCTCGTAGTACTGGTAGAGGATTTCATCCCGATTGAGCACCTGTCCTTCGCCTTTGTCCTCCAGCCTCTGCTTAACGCTCTGCGCATACTGCGATGCCTCAATACTCAATGTTCCGTCGGCAAATAGTCCAAGTGCAGCAAGGATGGCTTCACTATCGCGGTTGGATTGTAAAGGATTTGCTACCCTCTTCTTGGCTCCTGCTATCATGGTGGCGCGGTTGCTTGATGTGATAGGCAGTCGAAGGAGTGAGAACTTTGGATAGTTGGGCAGACGCTGGCAGAAGTACTCTTCGAGTATGTTGGAGGCAATTTCGCTAATAATCTGTTCCTTTGCCATACCTGCAGCCCCTGTCAGATTAACGGTTTGCAGCTCTCCTTGATAGTATACCTCAGCACATTGGATGAAATCACGCTGGAACACAGGGCGCAACTTGTCCTCGTATGTTTTTCTATACTGCTCATAAAACCGCTTCTGCGATGTGTCCACACTCTTGATAAGAGCCTCAGATGCTGCATAGAGTGAAATAAGTTGACGCATTTCGTCACTCACTTTGTCCATGCGAATATAGACGCTGTCCGGCCCGGTACCTACCTGTATTTTTTCTTTATTGAAGATAGGCATGAAGTAGATGTAGAAGTATTGCTCTGGCTGAGTCGTGCTACGTTCATCTGGGTTGCCCATGAAAATGTAGCCATCGAGTGAAACCTTATGACTCTTCCACTCTACGGAATGAGGATAGATTGGGAACTCCCTTCGATATTTCTCAACCTCAATAGGTAGATTCTCTACCAAATAACTGAAGAAATAGCTGTCGAGAGCGTCTGGCGCCATCGTCAGAACATAGTCTTTGATTTTCTGCTCATAGTTCACACCACCTTCGATGCGTAGGTGATACTCTTGATTCTGAGCATTCTTTTCAAAATACTGTCCTACGGTAGCCGATACGATTTGTGATGCGGTGGTGTTGATAACCTCGCCCAACATTTCACGGTCGAGAATGGTGGGGTTGAGATAGCAGAGACCGTCAATTAGGTTTTCTGCCGTCACACCATTGGTGTGCTCCAACGTGTCTTGGAGAATTTTCACAGCACAGGCGTTGGCAATGCGATGAGCCAAAACGGCTTTGTTGGCTCTGGCACCAGTAAAGTTCTCCGTAATCTTCTGGTGGACGGTCTGCATGATGGCAGTCACACGACGCACATCAGCATCGGTTTGCATTTCTGGAGCCTGGAGGTCATCCCAATACTGATCATAACAGATAAGACCAGGTTCTGTTTCAGGAATGTCTTTATCGAAGATGGCCTGGAACTTACCAGTCAAGGTCTTCAGTACCTCACGCTGTGATTTACTGATACGTATCTGTTGGAAGTTCTCAAAGAACGAAGGATTGACGGGGAAAAGCGAAACATAATCTTCCAGTTTGGCGTGCATGTCGGTGAAAAACTCCGTAAACTTGGAAAGGTGGCGACGAATAATATCACGTTGGGCATCTGTCTTTTTCAACAGTCGCTGCTGAACGACAAACTGCACGTCTTGCTTGGTTATGGTAATGTCCTTATAGCGGTCATTTACCTTGTTGAGCATATCAGCAGCATACTGAAACTCAGGTGAGTTATATATCAGTTCCTGCACTCCGAACATCATGCGTAAACGTGATTTATCACTGGTTTGACCAAGGGCTTGCAACACACTAAGGTCACGGTTTAAACTAACGCCATTAGCACGTGATTTCAAGTATGATAACATTTCGTCAATGACAAGCATCAGCCCTTTATCAGGGAACTTGGCTTCAAACTGTGCCATCATGCGACGCAGTTTGTCGGCATACATATCGGGCTTGTTATCATTGGAAATACTGTAATCTACGCCCCATGCTGCAAGAGCTTTGTCTATCTGATAGCATACAACGCGCCACAGTTCTTCGTCGGTTCCTAACTCAAAGCGAATAACTTTGTACTTGCCAGCAATATTGCCAAGAACCTTACGGGCACTTTCGTTATTCACTTCAGGAAGTAAGGTCGCATCCTCAGCTACCAGTGATACAAGTGACATCAAGTGTGACTTACCTGTACCATAGTTACCGACGATTTGCATACCAAACGTCTCGTAACTGGCAGTATAGTCGAGGTTCTTGCAAATCGCGGGTATAAATGTCTTCTCGTATGTCTCTGAGAAAACAAAGTTGCGAACAAGGGAATGGCGATAGTCTTCATTCGACAGTTGATCGAACTTCACCACCTCGTTGATTGGTTCAAATGTTATCAGCTCTTTATATTTCATATGCTCGGCTATTATAATTCTATAAATGATAATCCTTGGAGATTGAGTGCAAAACGATTGTCATCCATCAACAGATAACGGTTTTCCTTAATTGAGCCATTAGATAGCAGAATCAAACACTTGTTGATAGAAAAAGATTCAATGATACTTCGCAAGTCAAGTTTCAGGTCTGGCTCAAAAAGAATTGACCAGTTCGATAAAACAAGGTATGACCCTACAACCTCATCTTTGTATGTCTGCTCGAAGATTCGTTTACAGGCATTTGAATAGCCGGATGGCTCTTCTTGTCCTTTGATAGCGGATGATAATTCTATGCCCACATCCACAAAATGTAGGTGGGTTATCGGTTCGTGGCAGAAAATGATTTTGTTTCTGCTCACTTGCGAAATGAATTGTTTTATCTTCTCTTTGCTAGACATTTGCTATATAAAAGAAGGGCTCCCAAGTGATGTCTCAACAGGCGACCAAGCCCTTTTTACACCACAAGAGAGTCCCTTGTTTATCGTTCGCCCATTTCAGGGCTTTTGGTGGTCTTTGTTGAGCAATATCCATTCGTCTCTTTCCAAGAGACGTAGAGAAACAAAAAGTCCCCTTATATCACCGTTTCAGGAGCTATTTCTACCTGTTTTTGCTAAACAAAGTGAAAAATTGATATGCCAAAAGTTGCTTTTCTTATTTAATAAGGTGGATTTTGCAAGAAAAAAAGTACCTTTGTACCCAAATATCCGTCTCTTGGAAAGAGATTGAGAAATTTGCTAAACAAATCTCTGTTTATAAAAGTCCTAATATCATCTTGTTTGCTTTATCAACTACTGACGTTTCCAAAGAAGCGAGGTATATTTGTGTTGTTGCTTCAGAATCGTGTCCCATTCCTTCGCTGATAACTGACAACGGCACATTCTTTGCCTTGGCTGCACTTGCCCATGAATGACGAGCCACATACATGGTGAGTGGTCTTTGGTGTTTCAGCATTGTGGAAAGTTCCTTTAGGCGATAGTTGACAAGATGCAGTGCATTGTCATATTGCCTTCGCTCATTGCCTTGCTCTTTGATGATAGGGAGAAGAAAGTCTGTTTGATTTTCAGGGTATTTAGCAATGATTTCAGCCATACACTTCTCCCACTTGATGGTCAGCTCCTGACCTGTCTTTCGTCTGCGATAGGTCAGAATTCCGTTTTGAAGGTCTGTCTTTCTGAGGTATGCCACATCCACAAAGGACATTCCTCTGGTGTAAAAGCTGAACATGAACATATCACGGGCGAAGTCCAAAGATGGTTTCATGGATAAATCCAACTCCTTCAGGGCTTTGATGTCCTTAATGGGTATTGCTCGCTTCACGGTCTTATCTACTCCAGTATAGACATGCCGGAAGGGATTGTTCTGTGGAGTCAGTCCTTTCTCTACGGCTCGGTTATAGACCGCCCGAAGGTTACGCATATAGAACGATATGGTATTCATGCGAACACCTCTAGCTTTCAAGTAAGCTTCATACATGAGCATCATATCAGAACTGATTCCGTCAAGTGGCACATCCTGCTCGTCTCGGAATACCATAAAGCTATTAAGTGTGGCAGTATAGGTCTCCGACGTGCGGACTTTGCCCAGTTGCTTCAATTGCGCTATGACACCATGCATAAAGGTAAAGAGGGAGGACTCCTTGGTCAGTTTATGGAACAAGGTAATCACGTCATCTGCAGTGAAGCGACGACGCTCCGTTTCCAACGAATGGACAACCTTATCCAAACGTGCTACATCCCATGCCAGACGTTCTTGAATACCCAACAGAAGGTTGGAGCGGTTACCATTTACGATAACGCTTTCCGACTCTGCATCCCATTCCCCTGCAAAGACTTTATAATCAGTATTCAACTGACGGACTATCCGATTGTGGATAATCTGGAAATAGAGTCCTCCCTCCTTGCCATCCACCGTCGATGGTCTGAACTTTACCTTTATTGATGTCATCATGTGCGTTAATTAGTTATCATGCTATCCACTTGAAGTACACATAGAAAGCTATCTCTATGGCAAGCGTTATGATTGACAATAGGGAAAGAGAGCCAACAATGTAGAACAGTTTTGTGGAAATCCATACGCCCTCGTTGTTCTTCACGATGTCTGTGAGTCGTTGGCTCTGCTTCTGCCAACTTTCTTTCTGCTGCCTGTGATGGTCGTCAAGTGTCTGTTTCTCCTGTCCCAACCATTGGACATGACTGTCATGGAGCTGCTTCAAACTCTCATCATCAAGCCTCGTTTTGACAGGTGTCTGCTGTGCTTGGACAATGGCGTGGCAAATGCCCGTAATGGCGTTATCTGCGCTTTGGGTTGCTGCTTTGAGGCCATTCTGTGTCGTTACACTACTTTCCTTCGCTTCTTTAATTGCTTCAAGCAATTTCTGCAATAGGGCAAGTGCCTCCTTGATCTGCTCCAAGGTGGCATCAAAGCGGTTCTGCTCTTTCTCTTTTTCCTCGTCATCCTTGATGGACTGCACGAGGTTATTGTATTTGTCTTTTTGTGACATATTTTTTTTGTATTACTTGTGTTGATAATCTGTTTAATTACTTACCTCGTTTCCATCTTCTGACAATCGGCTTGCAGAGCCAGTTGGCCATCTTGGCACAGCGTCTGGCCCTTTCCAGTTCATCCTCGTCCTTGTCTTTTCCCCAGCCTGTGCCAGCATCTCCACCGCCACCATAAGACTCAGACATGGCTGTAGCAGCATTGACGTAGTTCAGGAACAACAGCATGGCGACTTTCAGAATGTCCCCATGCATGGCATTGCTGTTGCAGGGAACCTCGACATTACTGTCAAGCTCCTTGTAAATTCTTTCGGGGATGCTCAGATGTACCTGCTTGCCATCGATGAGGAATACTTGTTGGTAGTCGTTGAATGTGGCAGATGGTTTGGCTTGCGAGGATAATACATATGCCGTTGACGATTTATCCGTGATTGGAGTCTTGCTGTCCAATGGTTTTGGTGCTTGTACAGCCATCGGTTTCTGAACAGGATGCAGTTTTCTCCACGTGTCTTCTATCTTCGTCGGCATCAAGTTTCGTCCTGTGCCAAGTTCCGATGACTTATAAGAGGAATTGCCCTTCTTGACGGAATAGCCTCTGACAATGTTCTCCTTGTCACGCTGCAATTTGACCTTGTAGCCTCGCTTGTTAAGCAGGGCTTCGTAATCAGTCCAGTCGAAACGTGGCAGGTATTTGAGTACATCCATGCAGTCGCTGGTTATCTGTTGGAGGTGTTCTTCCCGAATCTCCATCGGATCTTTCCAGCCGTGGCGCAGATTGATGGCATGGGCAGCAGCCACAGCCCGCTCGCCGATGAAGTGGCAGTCATTGATGTTGCCGTTCTTGTCGATGCGGTTCACCACCAGATGCAGGTGGGGAATCCCAGATTTGGCATCATAATGAAGGGCAGCGAAGTACTGCGAGTTCTTAATGTTCGTCGGGACAAGATTCTTGTGCTTGTCATCTGGTGTCTTGGTCACCAGATCACTTACTGTGTTCACACCTGCACGTTTGAGGCAGTTGAACGCACGTACCGAAAGATCCAGCTCCTCAATGGTCATCTCAAGGGCTTTTTCCTTACCGGTGTCTTCCTGAGTATCCATGATCTCTGTGTTGCTTACCTCTTCGGAAAGGTCAACAAAGTGATTGAGCTGTTTGGTCAGGATTTTTGCAGAAAGGCTGACCGCCTCTTTTGCAGAGATGGTGCCGTCTGTCCATACTTCCAAAGTCAGCTTGTCATAGTCGGTGATCTGCTCAACACGAGTGTTGTCAACAGCATAGTTTACCTTCAGTACTGGGGTATAGATACTGTCGATGTAGATCTTGTTCAGGGACATCTTATCGACCTGGGTCTTGTCCTGGATGGATTTGTCGCTGCTCTTGTCGCGGGCGATCTGTTTATTCTTTTCAGAAGAAACATAACCCTGACCTTTGTCCAGCACGATCTCCATGCGCAGGCTTGCATTTGGTCCCAGTGTTGCAATATGCATACTTGGGTCCAGGATTTCGACGTCGGCATCACACTGGATAGAACCAGCGGTAACCTCGCCTTCACCTTCCGCATTGATGTAAACGACCTTTGGTCCGTCACAATAAAGCTTTGCAGTTAACCCCTTGATGTTCAGGACGATCTCGGTGACGTCCTCTTTCACGCCCTCAATAGTTGAGAATTCGTGTTGTACACCATCAATTTTAATCGATGTGACTGCAACACCAGGAAGCGAGGAGAGCAACACACGTCTGAGGCTGTTGCCTAATGTTGTACCAAAACCTCTGTCAAGCGGTTCTACAACAAATCTGCCGTATGTTCCATCAGATTTAAGTTCTGCGGTCTCAATCTTTGGTTCGATTATCTTTACCATTTTAACCCCCCTTAAATGGCAGCGGCCTTCTGACCGCCGTTATTTTCGCGTTCCCATGCTGATTTCCTTGTGTCCACCAACTCAATAAGAGCGGCGGTACCTTTCCAAAAAGCGCTCTGCCATCTGGAAAGCATACCCGTCTTATTACTTGGAGTACAACTCAACGATCAGTTGCTCATTTACCTCGTAGTCGATGTCGTCACGGGCTGGCATTGCAGCAATTTTAGCTTCAAAGGAGCCTGCTTCTTTTTCGATCCACTTTGGAGTTGGGTTTTTGCCCAGCTCTTCAACGAGGGTCTTGAACTTTGTGCTGTTGCGGGATTTCTCGCATACTGCAACCACATCACCTGGTTTTACCTGGTAAGATGGTACGTCAACGCGCTGGCCATTTACGGTGAAGTGTCCGTGACCTACCAGCTGGCGAGCTTCACGACGGGTGTTAGCAAAGCCCATGCGGTAAGCAACGTTGTCCAGACGACGCTCCAGCTCCTGCAGAAGGATTTCGCCGGTTACGCCCTGTTTGCGTTCAGCTTTCTCATAGTAAGCGCGGAACTGTTTTTCCAGAACACCGTAGATGAATTTAACCTTCTGTTTTTCGTTCAGCTGCAGACCGTACTCAGACTGTTTGCGGCGCATCTGCTTTGGATTGCGGCGGGTCTCCTTGGAGTAACCAAGGACGGCCGGGGAAAGGCCCAGCGTTTTGCAACGCTTGAGAACTGGCTGTCTATTCTTTGCCATAGTTTTGGTTCCTCCTTAATTACACTCTTCTTCTCTTTGGTGGACGGCATCCGTTGTGTGGGATTGGAGTAACATCTTTGATCATGTTTACTTCCAGACCTGCTGCCTGCAATGCACGAATAGCAGCTTCACGTCCTGCGCCCGGTCCTTTAACAAATACTTCTACAGATTTCAGTCCATGGATCATGGCAGCCTTTGCAGCTGTTTCAGCAGCGGTCTGAGCTGCGAATGGGGTGGATTTTCTGGAACCTCTGAAGCCCAGACCAC